>ERZ1023621.76-NODE-76-length-29082-cov-12.057291_pt1 | contig 29082 bp, 28 predicted proteins | sample MGYA00380330_ERZ1023621 | MGnify/ENA primary metagenome ERZ1023621 (study PRJEB33179, sample SAMN07448975) | human gut metagenome | biome: Human-gut; feature: Human associated habitat; material: Faeces | host: Homo sapiens | place: India: Bhopal | collected...
GTAACACTACAGATTCTGGTCCTGTCATTCTTGGTTCGAGTCCGAGTATCCCAACAAATGAGAGGTGAACATCATTGATGTTTGCCTCTTTTTTTTTGAAATCTATGACGATACAGTTCAACATAAGCCACGATGCCCCTTACGGCGAAGAGGTACTGCTCAATGTGCTTGTCAATGATGACGAAGGAAACACACGGGCGGTAGCACTTGATATGCGCACCTCTGATGGTCAGCATTGGACATACAAGTTGAACAACATTGACAGGCAAAACCAAAGCCGCATAGATTATTTTTTCTCAACAACATTCGCTGGACACGAACGCATGCGCGAATGGACTGGCATTACACACCGACTTGACCTCAACATTACACGTTGCGAGAATCTTAACATTCACAACGTGTGGCACAACACGCCCGAAAACGTACTGTTCTACTCGTATGCGTATACCGAATGCAAGGAACCACGCCCTATATCCACGCCGTCGCGATGCCTATATACAAAGACATTGCGCCTTATAGTAAGAGCGCCCAAGCTGCGTTTTGGCGAACGTCTGTTTATTACAGGCAAAGGCAAGGCTTTCGGCGAATGGAATATTGAGAATGCCATTGCCATGACCGAACATAACACCGGAGAATGGCAGGCTGACATCAATGCCATACATATTGGACACGAGGCTGAGTTTCGATTCTTTGCCGTTGACAAGGATGGAACTATGACCAACGAGAACGGTGCCAACCGCATCATTGACATGCCACATATGCAAATGGGCGATATGGTAGTGTTCGAACTACCCGAAGCAGATGTAGACATTCCTTGCCCAGAGCCGAACATAATATATGCATCAATAGCCAACTTGCGCTGCGCTGACAGTTTCGGCGTGGGCGACTTTGGCGATTTGGCATCCTTTGTTAGCAATGTTGCACGCAAGGCATCGGCAAGTGTAGTGCGCATAACTCCTACAAATGATACACAGTCGACCAATACAGCAGCCGATGCCAGCCTGCACTCTATCATAAGCGTATATGCCTTGCATCCACTTCTGTGCGACGTAAGACAGTTGCCTACGATTGAAGATGCATGCGAACAGCAACGCATGGAGGCTTTGCGCCATCAGCTCAATGCCCTGCCCTACAACGACTATCTTGCCACATTGGAGGCAAAACTCGGCTACATGCATATTGCATTCGTACAGGAAGGCGACCACATTATGCACTCGGCTGCTTTCAAGCAATGGTTTGCGGCTAACGAATATTGGCTTGTACCCTATGCACAATACAGTTATCTGCGTGAGGCTTACAACCAACCAAACTTCCGTATATGGCCTAACCACAACGAATGGACCGAGGCAGAGCGTGGACAATTGCAAAACCCGCGCACAAAAGCATACAAGAAGTTGGCTTTCTACTACTATGTTCAGTACATTCTGCACACCCAATTATGTAGAGTACACACCATAGCACGCGACAATGGCATTGTGCTCATGGGCGACCTAACTGCCATCATCAATCCTAACGGTTGCGATGTATGGCAAGAGCAAAGCGATGTTGGCACAGACCATTGGTGGACAAGCCGCCTAAAAGCCGCCAAGCAATACTACGATGCATGCTTCGTAACTGCCGATATAGCCAAGCGACAGCGCGTGGCAGACGCAACAAGAATGTGGATGAGCACAAACAACTAACATGATTATTTTCCACTAACATTCACGTTGCATTTCCTTGGCACATCACGTTCCTATTACCATGGACATGACAACAGCAGAGACAGTAAATCATAGTATTTAGGTATTGTGTATAAGTTGAAACCAAACTAACTTTGCAATCGGTAAAACCAAAGGCTTTAACCATACACATATATATAAATAAAAACAATTAAAATTATGAAAAAGACAGTTATCATCTATGGCACAAGCACTGGTACTTGTGAAGATCTTGCTGGCAGAATTGGAGCAAAGTTGGGCGTGGACAACATTATCAATGTTACCGATATGGACGATAGTGTGATTGCCGACAACGATAACCTTATCCTTGGTACATCTACTTGGGGAGCCGGCGAAGTGCAGGACGACTGGTATGATGGCATTAAGGTTATCAAAAATGCCGACCTTAGCGGCAAGACTGTAGCGCTTTTCGGCTGTGGCGACTCTGAATCTTATCCTGACACATTTGTGGGCGGAATGGCCGAGATATACAATGCCGTGAAGAAGGCTGGCGCTAATGTTATTGGAGCTGTCGCAACTGACGGCTATACGTTTGACGAGTCTGAATCGGTTGTTGACGACAAGTTTGTTGGACTGGCCTTGGATGAAGTGAACGAGGACGGCAAGACCGACGAGCGCATAGACGCATGGGTGGCTGAAATAAAGCCAAACCTTTAGTATACACACAAGTTCTTATTAAATAGTAAAAACAAGTTATCAATCATGCAGCAATCCACAGCATTACCTGTAGACATGAAGGTTCTGATGAACCACATCTACGAATACAAGAAGGGAGTGCGCCGTATGGTACTCTTCACTTTCAACAAGAAATACGAGGACTTTGCTATCCGCAGACTGGAAAGCCAAAACATCAAATATGTTATACAGCCTGTTGGCAACGACCGACTTAATTTGTATTTCGGCAGAGAAGAGTGCCTTAACGCTATACGCATGATTGTAACACGTCCGCTTAACCTGCTCACTCCCGAGGAAGACTTTATGCTTGGAGCTATGCTTGGTTATGACATTTGCGCACAATGCGAGAGATACTGCGAGCGCAAGGATAAATGTATTAATGCCAATTGAACAAACCGCTATTCGCACATAAGTTCAAAATTGCATTCTATCGGCTAAAGTTCTTTACGGACAACATGAAGCAAAGACAACTTGTTGATGTTATTTAGACAAGATAACTGTAGAGAATTGGTTTATTTTTAAGAATGGAAAACAAAAGAGTGGGTGTTGGCTGTCTATACTACAATATTAGTTTGGCTGGAATTGCAGCCAAACACTCGCGGCTTGCACCCTCTCTTTACCAATAAACATTAATAACCGACAATAGATATCGGTTTTCACTTTTCTTCAATTCTTTTTTTTAAATAATCCTACCTTAATCCAATGATAATACAAAGATAAACACTAACTTTGCGGAACCTAAACAAAGCAACAATCTACAAGATGATGAAGAAGAGTATTTTGGCATTTTTGCTACTTGCTGCCATATCCCAGACAGCCAATGCCCAAAACGCACAACAGATGCGCTACTGGTTCGACCGCCCTACAAGTGTGCGCGGTGCCGCAGTGTGGTATAACGGACATCCCGAGAAATGGAATGACGCCAACAAGCCTATTACTGCTGGCGACGCTGTACGCAATCCTGACCCCGAATGGGAATCGCAATCGCTGCCTATAGGCAATGGTTATATAGGTGCCAATATTATGGGATCGGTGGAGGCAGAGCGTCTTACTATCAACGAAAAGTCGCTATGGCGCGGCGGACCTAATACCAAAAAGGGTGCCAGCTACTATTGGAACGTAAACAAGCAATCGGCACATGTGCTGAAGGATATACGAAAGGCGTTTGCCGAGAACGACTGGAAAAAGGCTGCCGAACTGACATGCAAGAACTTCAACAGCGAGGTGCCTTACGGCTCGGCTGACGAGACTCCATCACGATTTGGAAGCTTTACAACAGCAGGAGAACTGTATGTAGAGACCGGACTTAACGGTATAGGCATGACAGGATATAGACGCGAACTGTCGTTAGACTCGGCTTTGGCACACGTGGAATTTGCCAAGGACGGCGTGACATACCGACGTGACTACTTTGCAAGCTATCCTGCAAACGTCATTGCTGTGCGCTTTGGTGCCTCAAAGACTGGCAAGCAGAACCTCGTGATATCATATGCACCCAACCCTGTATCCGAGGGAAAAATGACAGCCAACAGCAATAACGAACTGCTGTGGAATGCCCTACTCGACAACAACAACATGCAATATGCCGTAAGAATTAAAGCCATAAACAAGGGTGGAAGCATAAGCAACGACGGGGGACGATTGATTGTAAAGAACGCAGACGAGGTATTGATACTGCTGACTGCCGATACAGACTATAAGGAAAACTTTGATCCCGACTTTAACGACCCAAAAACATACGTGGGAGAAGACCCAGTGGCAAACACAGGCAAATGGATGGAACTGGCCTCTACAAAAGGATACAACCAATTGCTTGACGAACATTATGCCGACTACACACAGTTGTTCAGCCGTGTTAGTCTGCAACTGAACGACGCGTCTGCCACTAAGAACGATCGACCCATAAACCAACGACTTGCCGACTATAGACGTGGCAAACAAGACCCATATCTAGAACAACTGTACTATCAGTTTGGTAGATACCTGCTTATAGCATCGTCGAGACCTGGCAACTTGCCGGCAAACCTACAAGGAATATGGCATAACAACGTTGACGGACCGTGGCGCGTGGACTATCACAACAATATCAATCTGCAGATGAACTACTGGCCAGCCTGCCAAACAAACCTTATGGAGTGCGAGCAACCACTGTTCAACTTCATACGCGGACTGATAAAGCCGGGCGAGGTTACAGCAAAGGCTTACTTCGGTACACGAGGATGGACAACATCGGTATCTGGCAATCCATTCGGATTCACCTCACCTCTTGACAGCGAAGACATGTCATGGAACTTCTCGCCATTTGCCGGACCATGGCTCGCAACACATCTGTGGAATCACTACGACTACACCCGCGACCGTAAATGGCTTGCCAACGAAGCCTACGACATTATAAAAGGAGCAGCCGACTTTGCCGCTGACTATCTATGGCATCGCCCTGACGGAGTGTATACAGCAGCACCATCCACATCGCCAGAGCACGGTCCGATAGACGAGGGAGCCACATTCGCACATGCCGTAATACGCGAGATTTTGCTCGATGCCATTGATGCCAACAAGACATTAGGTCGTAATGCTAAGGAACGCAGCTCGTGGGAAGACGCCCTGAAACATATAGCACCTTATAAGACAGGACGTTATGGACAGCTTATGGAATGGTCGAAAGACATTGACGATCCTAAGGACGAGCACCGACATGTAAACCATCTGTTTGGTCTGCATCCAGGACATACCATCTCGCCAGTAACGACACCCGACCTTGCAAAGGCAGCACGCATAGTGCTTGAACATCGTGGTGATGGGGCTACTGGATGGTCTATGGGATGGAAACTTAACCAATGGGCTCGCCTGCACGACGGCAATCATGCATACATGCTATACGGCAACCTATTGAAGAATGGTACATTGGACAACCTTTGGGACACACATGCCCCATTCCAAATAGACGGAAACTTTGGCGGCACAGCAGGCGTTACAGAGATGCTTATGCAGAGTCATATGGGCTTTGTACATCTATTGCCTGCACTGCCAGACGCATGGAACAGTGGCTCGGTTAAGGGATTGCGCGCACGTGGCAACTTTGTTGTGGACATATTCTGGAAGGATGGAAAGCTGGAGTATGCAGAAATTCACTCGGGTTCGGGTGGCGAATGCAAGGTGCGCTATGGCGAACAAACCAAGGTATTGAAGACCCAGAAAGGCAAAACGTATAAGGTTGAGTTTTAGTAAAAAAATAAATACATGAAAAAAACAACAAAGAAGTGGATAGCGACAGTATCTGCCGTAATACTGGCAATACTGATTGCCGTAATAACATATGGCTCGTTCTACCTTGTAGACTATGCCTTGACAAGCAAACCACAATCGCATAAAAAGAACTGGGGAAAGGCTTTCGCATGGTATCCAGAACTGCGTCCGTGGCTTGACAGTATACGTGCCGAGCGCGCATGGAGCGATACCTTTGCCATTATGCCCGACGGCACACGTGCACATGCCGTGCTTATACGCTCTACAAAGGCAAATGGCCGAACGGCAGTGGTGGTGCATGGCTACACAAACAACTCTATAGACATGCTGCACATTGCACGTATATATAATAAGGAGATGCACTACAACATCGTGCTGCCCGACCTTCACGGACACGGACTTACGGGTGGCAACGACATACAGATGGGATGGAAAGACCGCATCGATGTGCTAAAATGGATAGAAATGGCGCCCAAGACATTCGGCATAAGCGCCGACTCGATGCGTATAGTTGTACACGGCATATCAATGGGAGCCGCTACAACAATGTGCGTAAGCGGTGAGAAAACACCAAAATATGTACGTTGCTTTGTGGAGGATTGCGGATACACAAGTGCCTGGGATGAGTTTAAGCACGAGTTGCACGGACGCTACTCGTTACCGGCATTCCCATTGCTTTACACAGCATCTTGGCTTACAAAGGCAAAATATGGTTGGTCGTTCAAGGAGGCATCGCCTCTAAAGCAAGTGGAAAAATGCACAAAACCTATGCTCTTTATACACGGCGACAAGGACACCTTTGTGCCTACATGGATGGTTTATCCATTATACGAGGCCAAGCCACATCCCAAGAAGTTGTGGATAGCACCAGGCAGTGGCCACGCCTTTGCCTATCGCGACCACCGCAAGGAATATATTAAAAAGGTGGAGGAATTTGTAAACCAATACAACACTCTCCATTATTGTCGTACAAGCGAGTAGATAATGTGTGCCGCACTCTTTGAAGGACTGTCGGCACCTATCTTCTGCCAAATGCGATCATAACCTTCGAGCATCCTATCGCGGGCAGAACAGCCTGGCAGGATAGCCGATAATTCGTGGGCGATATTGGCAACAGAGAAGGTGTCGGCTACAAGCTCGCGCACCACCTCGCTATCGTCTATAAGATTAACCAACGATATGTACTTAACTTTAAGCACATGACGGCGTAGAAAAGCTATAAGCTTAGGCAGTGGAGTTTCGTAGCATACCACCTGAGGAACACGAAATAAAGCTGTCTCAAGAGTAGCGGTACCACTCGTGACAACAGCTGCTACAGCATGCGAAAGTAACGAATATGTATCGTTGTCTACTATTGCGACATCCCTACCAGATATAAACTCCTTATAGTATTCGCTAAGAATTCCTGGCGCACCAGCAAGCACAAGCTGATAATCAGGAAAGCTGCTTGCCGCCTGAATCATTGCCGGCAGATTATCCTTTATCTCTTGACGTCGGCTGCCAGCCAAAAGGGCTATTATTGGCTTATTAGCCAAACCGTGACGACGGCAGAAATCGACTGCAGTCTCGTGGTATGAGTCTTGGAACTGGCGCACCTCCTCGGCAGTAGGATTGCCCACATAGTGTATGGGATAATGATGCTTCTGCTCAAAGAAAGGCACCTCAAACGGCAAGATAGAGAACATCTCGTCGACATCGCGCTTTATATTCTTTATACGCCACTCCTTCCAGGCCCAAATCTTAGGCGATATGTAGTAATATACTGGTATGTTGGTCTTGGCATGAACATACTTGGCAATATCGAGATTAAAGCCTGGATAGTCGACAAGAATAAGAGCATCAGGCTGCCACTCTACGATGTCGCGCTTGCACATGGCCATATTCTTGAAGATAGTGTGCAAATGCAAGAGCACAGGAATAAAACCCATATAGGCAAGTTCGCGGTAATGGCGCACACGCTTGCCTCCTACAGCCGACATAAGGTTGCCACCAAAGAAGCGAAACTCGGCGTTGTCGTCAACCTGTTTAAGCGCCGCCATAAGATGCGAAGCGTGCAAGTCGCCCGATGCTTCGCCAACTATCAGGTAATACTTCATAATTTCCAGTTTTTCAGAGTGTCATAATCCGTTACGTCTATGCGTGTAGGCGTTATAGCTACATAGCCGTGGGTAAGAGCCCAGTTGTCGGTATCGGTGGCATCTGGCTCGTCGTTGCGGTAAGAGCCAGTCATCCAAAAATAGTCGTAACCATGCGGATGGCGCATCTTGACACATTCGTTATACCATGTTCCAAATGCCATGCGGCACACACGTACACCATTAAAGGTGTCGAGCTTAGGGAAGTTGACGTTCAGGCACACTCCCTTAGGCAGTCCTTCGGCCAATACCTTCTGCACAATCTGACGCACATAAGGGCGCAAAGGCTCAAAGTTGGCATCGTCAGCAAAATCGCACAACGAGAAACCTATAGACGGTATGTACTTCATACAACCCTCCAACGTAACACCCATCGTACCGCTATAGTGTACATTGACAGATGCATTGTCGCCGTGATTAATACCGCCAACTATAAGGTCGGGCATACGATTGGCAAGCAATTCGTGCAAGGCAAGCTTTACACAGTCGACCGGTGTACCGTTGCACGACCACATCTCATAGCCGTCGCCTTCCTTGCGACGCAGCTTAAGACGCAAGGGAAGAGTGGCAGAGAAAGCTGTAGCAAAACCCGAACGAGCCGACTCGGGAGCGCAAACCACAATGTCGGCAAGGTCGCGAAGCATGTCGATAAGCTGGTTGATACCCTTGGCATGATAGCCGTCATCGTTCGAAATTAGTATTAATGGTCTTTTAATATTCATAAATTTGTCTTTATTTTCATTTGCAAATGTACGAAAAAAGGTTTAAACGGGCAGTATCTCGCATAAAATATGTAACTTTGCCGAATAATTTTGACGCAAATGGGAAAGATAATAGCATTGGCCAACCAAAAAGGTGGAGTTGGCAAGACAACAACAACGATTAATCTCGCAGCATCTCTCGCTACTTTTGAGAAGACGGTGCTCGTAGTAGATGCCGACCCGCAGGCTAATGCCTCAAGCGGACTCGGAGTAGATATACAAGAAATCGACTGCTCACTCTACGAATGTATTATCGACCAAGCCGACGTGCGCGATGCCGTCTACACCACAGACATAAACGGGCTTGACATCATTCCAAGCCATATCGACCTCGTGGGAGCAGAGATTGAAATGCTCAACCTTAAGAACCGCGAGCGTATCATCAAGAACATGCTCGACAAGATACGCGACGACTACGACTACATCCTTATCGACTGCAGCCCGTCGCTTGGACTTATCACAGTCAACGCTCTTACAGCTGCCGACTCGGTGATAATACCAGTACAATGCGAGTACTTTGCCTTGGAGGGCATAACAAAACTGCTCAACACCATTAAGATAATCAAGAGCAAGCTGAACCCAAGTCTGGAAATAGAAGGATTCTTGCTCACTATGTACGACAGCCGCCTGCGCCTTGCCAACCAAATATACGACGAGGTGAAGAGACACTTCCAAGAACTGGTGTTCAAGACAGTTATACAACGTAACGTAAAATTGAGCGAAAGTCCAAGCCACGGACTGCCAGTTATACTGTACGACGCAGACTCGGCTGGCTCGAAAAACCACTTGGCTCTGGCCAAGGAAATAATCAATAAGAACGACAAATAAATGGCAGTACACAAGAAATACAACAGAAGCGTGCTCGGACGTGGACTCGACGACATAGAAGGAGGCAAGGGGCTCGACGCGCTTATCGACACTGGAAGCGTGCGCACGCAAGGCTCGTCAACCATAAGCGAGATTCCACTCGATCAAATCGAAGCTAATCCTAACCAACCACGCCGAGACTTTGACGAGGAGGCTTTGCAAGAGCTGGCTACAAGCATTGAGCAGATTGGCATCATTCAGCCTATAACGCTCAGACAGACTGCCGAAAACCATTACCAGATTATTGCAGGCGAGCGACGTTGGCGTGCCTCACAGATAGCCGGGCTGTATGCAATCCCTGCATATATACGCACCATTAACGACGAGAGCATCATGGAGATGGCTCTTATCGAAAACATACAACGCGAGGACCTCAATGCCATAGAGATTGCTCTTGCATACGAACATCTGCTTGACGCTGAGGGAATGACACAGGAAAAAGTGTCTGAACGCGTGGGCAAGAGCCGCACAGCCATAACCAACTATCTACGACTGCTGCGTCTGCCGGCACAAGTGCAGATAGCATTGCAGAAGAAGGAGATAGATATGGGACATGCACGCGCTCTATTAGCTGTAGACTCGCCATCGTTGCAGATTAAACTGTTCAACGAAGTGGTAAAGTACGGCTACTCTGTACGCAAAGTAGAGGAAATGGCAAAGATGCTTAAAAACGGCGAAGACGTTGAGAGCGGGCGCAAGAAGATTGTGGCTAAAGCCAAACTGCCAGAAGAATTCAACGTACTACGCAATAGCCTGTCGGACTTCTTGCAGACCAAAGTACAGATGACATGCTCGCCTAAAGGCAAGGGCAAGATAACCATCCCCTTCGACAACGAAGGCGAACTGGAACGCATTATGAGCGTTTTCGATAAAATGAGACAATAGATTTTCGGTTGATAATAAATGATTACAGTGAAGAATATTTTGCTGAACATACTGCCTACATTGATTGTTGCAACTATCATGATGCTTATGCCCTCCTCTGCGGCAGCGCAACAGAGGGCCGACTCGATAGCAGCAATATCAAATATGCAGGACACACTGAAGCTTACCACAATGGCTGCCGACTCAATAAAGTTGACTAAAAAGCGCGACTGGAGTACATGGCGACCTAATGCCAAGCGTGCCATGTGGCTGGCTATCGTACTGCCCGGTGCCGGACAGATATACAACCGCAAATACTGGAAACTGCCTATTGTATACGGTGGTTTCGTAGGATGCGCATACGCTATGCGCTGGAACAACCAAATGTACCGCGACTACTCGCAGGCATATATGGACCTTATGGACGACGACCCAAATACGCAGAGCTATAACCAATTTCTGCATCTTGGAGCTAAGATAGATGAGTCGAACATACAACGATACCAAACGTTGTTTAAAAACCGCAAGGACCGATTCCGCCGCTGGCGCGACCTTAGCTTCTTTTGCATCGTAGGTGTATACGCTCTAAGTATTATAGACGCATATGTGGATGCGTCGCTATCCGAATTTGACATATCAAAGGACCTCAGCCTTAGGGTTGAACCTACTATTATAAATAATGAGCGGGAGCGCAACCCGATAAAGGCCAACAACCTGGGCATGAGCTTCAGCCTGAATTTCTAAGGAAGAAAGTATAAACTTTAAAAGATTGATGAAACAGACATTTGTATTGATAGCCGCAGCAATTATTGGCTTCTCTACCCCAGTCCTCGCGCAGAGCGACGACAACGAGACCGAAATTACCGTAACTAATGCCGAAGGCAAGAAGGAGATTATCGACCTGCCAGAAGCAATGACTAACGAGTACGACTCGCTGCTGTCGGTTTACAACAACCGTACATATCTTAATATTAACACCGACTGCAATATGCCCGACGTAAACCCGGTGTACAGCAAGGAGGTATATAAGGAAAGACTGGCACGCATACCATCGGTTATAGAATTGCCATACAACGATGTGGTGCAGAAGTTTATCGACCGATACAGCGGACGCTTGCGCCGATCGGTTAGCATTATGCTTGGCGCACAAAACTTCTATATGCCTACATTCGAAGAGGCTCTCGAAGCGTACGGATTGCCACTTGAGCTGAAGTATCTGCCCGTTATAGAGTCGGCCCTCAACCCAAATGCCGTATCGCACGTAGGTGCTACAGGTCTATGGCAGTTTATGCTTGCTACAGGCAAGCAATACGGACTTGAGATAAACTCACTTGTAGACGAACGTCGCGACCCTGTACGTGCCTCGTATGCAGCAGCACATTATCTGCGCGACCTGTATAAGATATTCGGCGACTGGAATCTCGTTATCGCAGCATACAACTGCGGACCAGAGAATATCAACAAGGCAATACACCGCTCAAACGGTGCTACAGACTATTGGCAGATATATCCATACCTGCCAAAGGAAACAAGAGGATATGTTCCGGCGTTTATCGCCGCAAACTATATAATGAACTACTACTGCGACCACAACATCTGTCCTATGCAGGCCAACCTACCAGGCAAGACCGACACTGTGGTTGTTAGCCGCGACGTTCACTTCGAACAAGTGGCACAGGTGTTAGGCATGGAGATCGACCAAATCAAACAACTAAACCCGCAGTATAGACGCAATATTGTCAATGGCTCTACACGACCAATGGCGCTGCGACTTCCAGCCACACTTGTTGGCAAGTTTATCGACAACGAAGACTCTATATACGCTTATCGACCAGACGTGCTGCTGGCAAAGCGCACAGAGGTTGAGGTAAACGATGATGTTCCCTCGTACTCACGACGCAGCTCAAGCTCGTCAAGAAGCAAGAGTACGTCAAGCCGCAAATCACGCTCTAAGGGCAAGAAGGGAAAGAAGAACAAAGGAGGACGCAACGTAACAATTCGTCAGGGCGACACTCTTTCAGACATTGCCAAACGCAACGGCACTACCGTAAGCAAGCTTAAGAAACTAAACAAAATTAGCGGTAGCAGCATACGCGCAGGCAAGAAGTTACGCATAAAATAGCTACTTACCCAAATACCTATACATAGGAGACTTGTACTATGGATGACCAGAAACTGAAAGACCAGCAAAGGGAGGCTGCCGATGACAAGCTCATCGAAGGAGCCTTCAAGCAAGTGCTTGATATCTATCTCGCCTCAAGACACCGCAGAAAGGTGGATATCATTACTAAAGCCTTTAACTTCGCTCGACAGGCGCACAAAGGTGTGCGCCGACTTTCGGGCGAACCGTATATTATGCACCCTATTGCCGTAGCTCGCATTGCAGCTGAGGAAATGGGATTGGGATCTACGAGCATATGTGCAGCACTGCTGCACGATGTAGTGGAAGATACCGACTATACGGTAGAGGATATAGAGAATATATTTGGGCCGAAAATAGCACAAATTGTTGATGGACTAACCAAAATATCAGGTGGTATATTCGGCGACCAAGCCTCGGCACAGGCCGAGAACTTCAAGAAGCTACTATTGATGATGAGCGACGACATTCGCGTCATCCTTATCAAGATATGCGACCGCTTACACAATATGCGTACGCTTGAGTCGCAACCAGCCAATAAACAATACAAAATTGCTGGCGAGACATTATATATATATGCTCCGCTTGCAAACCGTCTTGGTCTGAATAAGATTAAGACCGAACTTGAAGACCTTTCTTTCAGATACGAGCATCCTGAAGAGTATCAGTACATAAAAAACCGACTGGCCGACACACAAGCACAACGCGACCAAATCTTTGCATCATTCACAAAACCTATACGCGAGGCTCTCGACCGTATGGGCATACAGTATGAGATAAAGGCTCGTGTCAAGAGCCCCTACTCTATTTGGAACAAGATGCAGAACAAGCACGTAACATTCGACGAGATTTACGACATTCTCGCCGTACGCATCATCTACACTCCTAAGCTTCGCTCGGATGAAATTAACGAGTGCTTCCGCATATACGTGGCTATCAACCAGATATACAAGTCGCACCCCGACCGTCTGCGCGATTGGGTAAACCATCCTAAGGCTAATGGCTATCAGGCTTTGCATGTTACGCTGATGTCTAACCAGGGCAAGTGGATTGAGGTACAGATTCGTTCCGACCACATGGACGAGGTAGCCGAACAGGGTTTTGCAGCCCACTGGAAATACAAGGATGGCGAAGTGGCTGAACTTAACGATGATACCGAACTCAACAATTGGTTGTCTACAATCAAGGAGATTCTTGACGATCCACAGCCTGACGCTATGGACTTCCTTGATACCGTAAAACTAAACCTCTTTGCAAGCGAGATATTTGTATTTACACCAAAGGGCGAAATCAAGACTATGCCTGCCGGATGTACAGCTCTCGACTTTGCCTTCCAGATTCATACATTCCTCGGCAGCCATTGTATTGGCGCAAAGGTAAACCACAAACTTGTACCGCTAAGTCATCGACTGCAGAGTGGCGACCAGGTAGAGATACTATCTTCCAAGTCACAACACGTGCAGCAGTCATGGATAAACTTTGTGTCTACTGCTAAAGCTAAGGGCAAGATTCTGGCAATACTGCGTCGCGATAATCGCGAGACACAGAAGAAGGGCGAACAAATACTCGATGACTGGTTGCGCAAGAACGGTCTTGAAATGACCACACCTGTGCTGACTAAGTTATGCGAATTCCATGAATATCAGAAGACAGACGATCTATTCCTTGCTATCGGCAAGCGCACCGTACTTCTTGGTGACAAAGACCTTGAGGAGTTGCATGAGAAGAAATCTAACAATGGTGGTGGCTGGCGCAAGTTTGTACCTTTCTTAGGCAAGAAAGATGATAAGGAGGATAAGAAGAAGAAATTCTTCACCGTTGGCGAAGGCTTCAACAAGAAGAAACCTGTATTTATCAACGAGGAGAATATAAGCCAGTTTGTATTCCCCACATGCTGTCACCCTATTCCAGGCGACGACATCTTGGGATTCATAGACAACAAGAACCGCATTGAGATACATCGACGCGACTGCGAGGTTGCCGCCAAACTAAAAGCCACTTATGGCAAGCGTATCCTGGACGCAAAGTGGGATATGCACAAGGTAATGTTCTTCGATGCCACAATAGAGATACGAGGCATCGACCGCAAGCGTATGCTGCATGATGTGGCAGAGGTAATCTCGGACAAACTTGATGTAAATATACACAAGATAACAATTGAGAGCAACGAGGGTATATTCGACGGACAGATTGAGATAAGAGTGCACGACCGCAGCGAAGTAAAGGTTATTATTGACGAACTGCGCAAGATAGAAGATATAAAAGAGGTGTTGCAGATATTGTAAGACACGCTCTTGATAATAAAAAGACGCCCAGTAAGGGAAGAACGTTAATAATAAACGTTTTTCACCTACTGGGCATCTTGCTGTTAGATTACTCTTCCAATGCTGCAACAAACTCGCGGTGGAATGTTCCATGGAAGTGTTGTATCTCCTTACGTGCTTCCTCATCTAGTTCCCATACATTCTCCTCGCCTGCGCGATGTGCCAATAGATGACGTACACAACGAGCTATCTTGCGCTTGTTGTTGCGAGCCTGAAGCTGGTCGCCTTGTATGGTACGTTGTGATATATACGAGAAGGCAGCAAGTCGCTTCATAAATGTCTCGTAACGATTGAAGAGCAGAGCCTGACGCATCATCTTCTCAGGATCGGCATCCAACCCTTCCATATCCATAAGCCCCTCAAGATTCTCGTGGCTCCAATCGTCATCACACAGCCAATACCATTGAAAGGCATAACGCTGCTCCATATGCATAAGACGTTGGGCAAGCAAGTCCTCATCAACCTCCTTATCTTCTGTATAACGCTCAAAAGCAAAACGTGCCAATGCCACACCGTTAATCTCCACATCGCTTGCTCCATCTACATCCTCACCCGTAAGCTGTATGCGCCAACGCGACGACTTATTCTTAACCAATATAGAATGGGCACCCATAAGCAACTGGTCGAGTGTTCCTTCTGTCTCAATCTCGTCAACAAGAGCAAGACGCTCACGCATATCGCGAACAGAAAGGCGATTGTCCTCAGTAAGCACACACATATAATTGAGCTTATTATCGTCAAGCGAAATCTGAAATCGGTCGTTAGAAGGATTGCCAACAAAACAATAATTGTAGTTGGATACATCCTCATGCTTAATCTCGATATCGCCACTTACACGATTACCTTTATCATCAGTAAGCGAAAAACCTACATAAGGCATAACTAATCTCAGTGTGAAAGCATTGCCCTTGCGTGGAGTTAGATGCATAGCAATACCATCCTCACCGAAGTCGTCCTTCTTTACAACCCAACCCTCATCTGTTTTGGTGGCACGATCGATACTTATAGAACCATATCTCCATGTAAAGTCGAACACTATCTCATTATCATCCTCGCGTACCACATTTATAAACTGCTCGGTAGGTACACCAAGGTATACAGCCTCAACAGGCTCTACCTCCTCATCCCCATCACCAAGTACGCAGATATCAAGACGTCCCATCATTGGAGAATCTTCCCAATCATCAGGATCGGCACCTTCGGCACGAAAGACCACAAACGTAAGCTTGTGCTGCTCGCGAACACCACCCTCGCGACAAAGATAATAAGAAGTTTCCTCTGGTATATAAATAGGTGTACTGATGTAAGGGCTCATACAGCGAGCCGAATATTCTACCTCGGTCCAGGCAGAGGCATTAGAAGCTGTTGTATTATTAGAAGACATATATCTTTTTAAAATTAACAATGTTATCCTATGTAAAAGCTACTGCAAAATTACTGTATTTTTACGAGATATACAAATGAATAAATAAAGTTGTCAAAAAAACGATAAAACATTTGCATATTCAAAAAATTAGTCGTACCTTTGCACTCGCTTTAAAACATAAGGCAAACACGGAGATCCGCTAGCTCAGCTGGTAGAGCACAACACTTTTAATGTTGGGGTCATGGGTTCGAGCCCCATGCGGATCACAAAACATACAATCAAACAAATCCATTAAAAGGGGCTTTACTTCGGTAAAGTCCTTTTTTTGTTTGTTTTTCATTCACAATATTTTATGGATCAAATAATTTAAGTTTCGCAAGCGAAAGTAGTTAAGAAGTTTTTCGCGCCCTAAGCTTGCTTGCAAGAACTTCTTAACTACTTTAACTACTGAATTCTCTGAACAACAGATAAAAAATAAGCACGCATGCAATAGTTGTTTTACTCCTATTATATGCGTGCTTTGCAGCAAAAAGCTAGAAAGGATTAAAGATCATCCATAATCTGTTTTCTCAACTTTTCTTGGTTGGCGTTATCGAAGTAACTGAGCATTACATAGCAAGTCATGCTCTGATGGGTAATCTCTAATTGGATTTCGCCATTATCTCCATCGAAGATGCTATAGTATTTACATCTGTCCATACTTAACTCATATTTTTTGGAGTTGTTATCATTGGCATAATCATTTTGGAACTTTTCCACACAATCTTTTGGCTCACCGTATTTTTCCGAGAGCATAGATTTGTAGTTCAAATAGCACCGTTCCAGGTCTCCCCATTTATCCATAGTAGGGAATATTACGGAAACTTTACAGATCATTCCGCTTTTATCAGCTACAGCACAAATGGTACAGTCTTTATAACCAGCAAATTCACCATTCAACAAAGAAACACCGTCTTGAATACCAACTGGTGTAAATCCTTTTGCTTTTAACTTGCTAGTAAAGGTCTGAAGGGTACCTTCCATTGAAACGCCCTTAAATTTCATGTGCTCTGTTTGTGCAGAGCAAACACCGACAATAAATGTCAGTAATAAAGTTAACAGAAAATGTTTCATAAATACTTGATTTAATATATTTATCCTTGAATCTAAAATGCCTTGAATCCAAATAACTTTGTAAAGTATGGCATTTCTTTCTCTGCAAGGTCATTTATGCGTTTCGCGGCATATCCTTCGTTTCTATTGATTGCATCCATCAGCCAAGTCTCAAAAATGAAACTTGATGTTAAATCGACATCTTTGGTATATCCCGTTATCATTCTTGCTTTTGTCAACTGCTTGAACATCTTGATATCTTCTTCACGCATTTTTAAAGTACTGCAACTTCCAAAATGTACATTTCTACCTTCAAATATCCCAAGGTTCTCCTCTTTCTCAGCGAAAGCCATCAAAGCCAAATCTGTCTTGTCAGCAAAACAGATGCACTTCTTCTGTCCATGAAAGCACAAATAGATAAGGTCATAGGCTTTGTAACTTGGCTGTTGGAGATGGTCGATATAATAATTGAAATCAGACTCTGTGGCTACCTGCCTAAAAGTATATTCAATATTAATCGTATTCTCCAGAAAGTCAAGCAAAGGCAATACTGTAGACTTTTTCTTTAAGTCGTGCATGCTCTGATCCCATTCTGTTTCTAAGCAAAATATTCTTTTCATCTTTGTTCTATTATAGTTCAATAATCTGAGGGCGATGGTCACTTATCTCCTTTTCCCATTGACCAATCTCATAGGAATGAATGTCTACATTACTAAAGGCATAATCCAAAAAGTAGGGACTGTGTTCATTGTATCGCCAAAAGAAAGTGGCCTCGTGTTCTTTCCCAAACTCCTCTTTGTTATGGGTATGGTAAGCGCTTTTCATCCCATGAGCTTCAAATTTTTTTATACAATCCTCAAATGTACCAGTTTTCTTTTTTACACCACTTTGTCCGATATAACAATTAAAGTCACCTATTGCCAAGGATGGCAGCTTATCAAAGTATGGACTGTATTCATGCAAGGCTTCAAGCAGTAATTGAGGATAAGTCTTTGACTCCTGCCACACTGTTGGCCAACATGCAAGGATAAATTTACTACATCCGTCATTATCCACGATTAAAGGAAGATGATGTTTAATCTTTCTATGCCCATTGACAATGTGAACAGATAGCTCTTCCTTCCAGATAACTCCAAGTCCTTTTTGGGGTATATCATCATCACCAACCCAAAACATGGTATAGCCTTTAGGCAGAACTATGCTTTTATGGTCTGCACATTCTGGCAAAATATACAAATCAGCGTTCATTCTTAGGACATGGTCTATTTTGGTCTGAACGCATTTTGCTATGTTATAACTAACTATTTTCATTACGATTTTTCTTTTTGTTGTAATTTGTCGTCATCATACTGATACCTTATACAGCATTTATTGGGGCCATTATATTTACTATCAATAGCAAGGAGCCCTGTCGCTTTGAAATACAAACTTCCTTCTTTGGAGTAAAACATCTTATTATTTGGATGTACCTCAATGTATGGAGGATGATTAGGGTCATCGATACATTCTTCATAATAAAAATCTGGAGCTATCTCCAATAGGGTTGATGGCAAAGAAACATGATACATAGCTTCAAAAGCATCATATCCAATTTTCTCGACACCTTCTGGTATCTCTATCTCGTCTGTCCATGTCAATCCCCGAAGAGATTTATTACCTATGTACTTAACACTACGAGGTATTTTTATACTATCAAGAGAACACAAATCAAAACATCCGTCAGGTATTCCTTCCAATGAGTCCGATAGCCTTACACTTTCAAGTTCAGACATCAGAAAGGCGTTTTCCCCTAATGAAACCAACGAGTGAGGCAATTCTAATTTGTTTATGTCGGCTGCTACAAAAGACCATTTGCCTATACTTTTCAAACCATTATTCAGCTTTAATACGGACATTTTGTCATAACCACAGCAAGCCCCATTACCTATATGCTCCACAAATGGAAGAACTACAAGTTCTGTTGCTTCTGGAGCATGTACAAGTGTTTTATAATCGGCAGAATATACACAATCCCTATAAACAACAAAAGACTTTGCAATCTTGATATTAAGGTAAAGCTTAATAAGAACGAATAGTCTTATTGCATCCCCACAAACAAATTGTGAAAGATACTCTTCGTATGTACAAGATTTGCCATCTTTATATAGTATATCCCCAACAAACAATTCATCGAAAGATATTTGTTTGTATTTAGTGTAGTCGAAATCATGTGCAAACTCAGAAAACGTATTTGCAGATACATTTCCTGTCAAGACAATACACGAAGGATAATTGTTTCTACGTTCCCATTCGTGTAGAGGTTCAGAGCCTATCACATACAACGACTTGTTCATTTGTTCTCGTTTTAAAACCTGTTTATCTGAATAGAATCATTCAATTTGTCACAATTCATTAATATGAGTTGAATACTGATGACCGATAAATATCTCCATGAGCTTATCCGACAATGGTTGTGAGACACGCTCGTCTGGATGATACTTGCCTTTCAACAGTTCTTTGGGCAATTTCAGCTCATTATTGTCTATAATGACAGGACCAACTACATTAGACAAGACGTAGACAGTACAGTCATCCACTTGATGAAGTTCGTCAATGTCTTCAAGGAATGGCACCGATTGTTCGCCAATAGCGATTGTTTTCATTAGATACATGAATGACTGGAAGCCATCATTATAGAGGAACACCACTTTGTCACCTTTGCTTGGCAAATCAAGTTCCCAAGGAGGGAAACCGCCCCAACGAAAATACGTATATCCTTTTTGCCACAGTTCAGCTGACAGCAGTTCCCATTTGGCTTCTTCCGTGATGACCACCATTCTCAACCTGTTGTCTTGTTGCTCCGGTTCTTCCTGAGCGTCTTTATTTTTTATATAGATAGAGATATGTATGCGGTCACTGTAAGGCACATGCTCCCTAAGCTCACTGATTTCTGTTTCAAACATATCTTGCCATCCCATGTCAAGTAGCATTGCTAATGCCTTGTTTACCTTTCTCGGTATATATCCAAGAGTGGGGCCACATTCAATATCATCAGACCAGTCATTGCTTTCATCAGCCAAGGCAACTGCTATTACATCTTCATCGTGGACGTTATCTTTTTCACGGACAAGAACCAATTTTGCACCTTCATACAACTCATCCCATATGTCATCTATATTGTAGAAGGCTGCTCCTGCAACATTACACTCCAGAAACAGTTTTCTTTTTTCTATAGGGTCGGGGCACACGTCACCCTCAAGCGGTTGGTCGGGAACGACCCCTTCTTCGATGACAACATCACCCTCCAATGGCTTTGGCATGCCTTCTGTTGCATATGTGTCAACAGGAATGTCTGGAACACAAACAAGCATATCACCATCTTCTTCATCATTTGTTGGCGTCAAGAGGTAATCCTCCACCATTTTGCTCAATTTAGTATCATTGGTAATATCAGTAATACCTTTCTTTTCCAATTGCCTTTGAATATTCTCCTACTCGGCATCACATTTAGGACAGGTACCACGACACTTGCTCCAATGATTACACTCTGAAGGAGTGTAATCTAAGCCATATTTCTCTGCTACATAAGCACGGATGGCTTTAAGTATTTCGCATTTTTCTTTACCTTTATCCATATTTTATTTTGTTACTTAGTAATATGTTCCATATAAGTAATCTCCTTAATGTGCGTAATCCCGATTCCCTTCAAAATCTCGATACTATGCTTTACGTCTTCTTCAGTATTGAAATGAGGAATATGCGGAACTTTGACGATAATTGTGTCAACTTGGACAAGCTCTTTTATGTAACACAGTTGCTGTATGATTTCTGATGAAACACCTGTGTATTTCTCATAAATCGACTTGTTTGTATCTTTTATGTCCACAATCCATTCGGCAACGTATGGTGCCAAAGATTCAATGGTTTTGTATGAGCATTTTAGAGATGTTTCAAGAGTCAGTTTCCAACCCGTAGGGATAAGCTTAGCAAATTCAATGATGAAATCAGCATTCATTGTCGGCTCACCTCCCCCAAAACATACTCCTCCTCCAGTTGCCTGAAAGTATATGTTGTCCTTTTTAACGATGTCATACAGTTCTTTTGGAGATAGCATCTGCACGCCTTTTCGCAAAGAGTGATCCTCCTCGTATATGGAGTCATGACATTGTGCGTTTATACAGTACTTACAGTGAAGCGGATAGCCCATGAAAGCGACAAGAGTAGTCACCCCTTTTCCATCAATCCCCATGCGAAGCCTACTGATGCCGAATATTGGTCTTTTTCTCATCTCCTTGTCCATAAGCCTATGCGTTAAAATATATGCCCTGTAAATATTGTCCGTCAATGTCCAACTTATTTTATCTAGGAACATTACATTAAGACCAACATAAAACAATCTACCATATTGGAAGCTTCTGTTATGTCGAAATAGTCAAGGACTCCTGATGTAAAAGGATAATACGGACTTGTAATCTATGGGCTGAGTTCTATTAATAAGGCAAAGATAAACAATATTGTTGTGTTTTTAACTATTTGCATAAGGAAATAAAATTTCCACGGTAGATAATATGTTCTTTTTCTTTGAAATGAAGCAAACCAGGCGACTCCTTCTGCACTTTCATAGACACGTAACTGAAAAAGCCCCCGATGCTTTTGCATCGAAGGCTCCCTGGTTTATGTAAACGTTATTCTGTAGAAGAAGGCTTCACTGCGCCTGATGAAATATCTTGTGTCATAATAGCTTGTTAGAATAAATATTGATAAATTCTGTTAGCATTTGTATTAAACCTGCACTGTCTTGTATGTCGCTTGTACTGCAACAATAGAATTTATCCGTCTCCTCTTGAGATTTCTCATCTTTAATCGCATAATTCCAATACTCATCTTTATCCATCATATACACGAAATCGTTGCGGTACCACTGGAAATTATGGTTGTTGAATGTAAAATTGATATCCGAACCATAGAGCAATGTAGTTCCAGGGATTATATGCTCCTTCCTTATTCCAATCTGTTCTGTGGAGGACAGTAAACCGTCTCTTTTCTCGGCATTCAAGAATACACCTTTTCCACTTGGGAAAATTGCTATGTGATTGTGGTAGTTACGAATCCAAGAACTGGGAATCTGAGTAATCACGAAATCCAACAATGATGTGGTTGCGAGGATATAAACCGTTCGTTCGTTAAAATCGGAAGATTTCTCAAACGTATCAGGGGTGTTTGGCTCGCCAAGCATGAGGTGGTGTATGGCTTTACAATTATCGTTGTTCAAAAGGTAATACAGCCAAGTCTCTGGCTTATTGTTGAACGTTCTGTGTTTCCACCATAATACCTTTTGAAAAGCCTCAGATGTAAACCAACCCATCATAGACTTTAGTAAATCCGCATTGCGGTACCGTTCTTGCATCGCAGTGGCTTGTGTAGGCTTTTGTAGAAAGAAGTTTTTTGCATGTTTCCATTTTTCGTCAAACCTTCTCCAATCCACCTGCCCGTTTTCATCTTGAAACAGGAAGCGTATGCTTCCTCTGAAAAAAGCATATTGTTCAGCTTCTGTAATGACCTCCTCCCAGGTTTTCCCGTCGCTACGCACTTCTTGACACACTATTTGTTTTGCTTTGTTAATCTCTTCATTCCATCTGTTAGAGAAATCTGAAGTTTTCTCGTCAAACGGCATGCAGTTCAAACTGTTGTAAACATCATGAGCATCAAGTTTCTCTATGTGTTCTATAGCAGTTCGCATAGCCACAGAACTTCTAATTTGCGGACGACCATCTTCGCCTTCTCCGGAAATTAGATTCCAAATGACTCGTATCCATCTTTTCATTGAATCCATACTGTCTTCAACAGTGTCATCGTGGTCGAAATACTTGCATATGGCGAAGAAAACTATCCTTTGTACCTGATTTAGCGTGGAAACTCTGAGTATCTTTTCATTCGCATTATTGCTGATTTCTATATTGTTAAAGTTTTCATCCTCTACATATTGAGGTATGAACCTGAAACTGCTATCCCATGGGCAAGTGGGCAATGTGCAATTCTGGGAGAATCTGTAATAGTTGTTCAAGACTCTTTGCAATTTCAAAAAGAACTCAATAGGTATGACGCCATTGTCATATTTGTATTCGTCCAGACCTTGGTATGCAATTTTAGTATCGTAGTCATTTGGGTTGCGATTGGCGGAATCGTTGAGATACCTGTATGAAGCGTTTTCATTCTCTTGCACGGAATTCTCATCGCCTTTACCCATATCAAGTAAAAACTGTGAAGGATTGTCCGATTTCCTCGCTATAAACAATTCATTCCAAAAGAATCTGTTCAGAAATGCAAAAAATATTTCATCAATATGATTTGACTTGGATTTAATGTCTTTGCCATTTTTGTCTTTTATGCCACATGACCTGTTAGCCCAAAAGATATCTGTCCAGTCTGTGTCAAACTTGATGGGAAGACCTTTTCGGGTATCTAAAAGAAGTTTCCATTGACTTTTCTGTTTATCCTCAAATGCTTCTTCAGAACATTTTGTCATGTAGCCAATTAAATCAGCTTTGAAATTCTCAAAACTGGTTAGTTGCTTGCCACGCGCATTCATCTTGATATATAGGTCATCAGTAAGACCAAAGTCATGAAGCGGAAGATTATAAAATACAATGGGGCACAATGTATCATCTGTCAATATGTTCCAGTAGGCAACAAATGTATCCGCTGATGCACACTTGTCATCATCGAATAATTCATCAATTCCGTCTGTGATATCTTCTCCTTTCTTGTCTGAAATTTTAGTGCCACTTAACATCCTAAGCATCGATTGAATAGTTGGATCCTGCTTCCATGCAGAATAAAACCATGTTTGTTTTGTGATAAATCCTACAATGTCGCTGCTACAGAAGTTTTCAAAATTTTTTGGAATACACAAATTCCGACAAAACTCTCGGGATGTGATTCTTGTCTCGTATGTAAATTTCTTTAGGATTGCGCAGTTATCTTCGTTCAACATGTCAGCGCGTAAAGCTATGTACCAATGCAACAGCCAGAGGGTGGTAAGGCGTTGCTGACCATCCAGTGGATTGAGCCTGTCGTTTTCCGTAGTTCCATATATAAAGTCTAACTTCATTTCCGTGTCTTTATATGGCGGCTCATTGTCCAAAGCCCTTTTCAAGTCACCTAAGAAATTTTTGCGAAGATTCTCTTTTCCCAATCTTCCTTGTGCATAGTCGCGTTGAATTATTGGAATCTCTATATAGTTGTTTTTCAGAAAACTCCAGAAAGTTGTTTTGTTTGCCATTGTTTCAATTATCTAATTTGTTAATACATTCCTTGATGTCTCTTAAATAACCTTCAGCATCTATTTCTTTTGTCCAGTAGTTGGCATCGGTCATGATTGCCGAATAGTATTTCATAAAAACTTGCTTTGTGCAAGGAGGTACAAAACATGATTCCGCTTTGCTTTCAGCTGTAAACTCTAACCTTCCATCTCTGGTAAACCTTGGAATTGAAATTCTTACACCTTTGTCTTTGCCGATTATAACGCGGCGCTTTCCTGAGAATAGAGCGTTGCCATAGCTTCTATTGGTCGAAGAGTCCAATAAAGTATAGTTCCAGATTCTGTTCTTTTCCTCTGGAGTCCAGTTTTCAGCTTGGTGAAAATGTTTTTTGATTTCATCAAATAGTTTATTCTTTTGTTCTTCACTGTCCATGGCAAAGAAGTCAGTTATTTTTGACTGAATCTTATTTTCCGCACTTAGATAAACATTCAAAAGCCATTGCTCTTGTGTCATCGTATCATCTTCTTCGTTAGTCGTGTTCGAGTTGATGTGCTCCACGTCCCAACTTTCAATTTTATAAAGGTGAAATGGGAATTTGTAAAATACTCCTATCTGATACTTTGAGTTGTCAAGGTTATTCTTGTTCTGATTAACAATTGTCTGTATGTTATGGAAAAGAAGGATAGGTTTACTCCTTCCTTTGTTACTACCATCTACGTTGTATTGGAAATCAATTTCAGGACACTTGTCTATCTCGGCTTTAACCATCTGCTTTAATGACTTTACGAAAGAAGCTTTATCTATAGCATTATTCCATTCAGCGACAAGGTCGGAAATAGTATGTCCATATATGATTAAATAACCCACATAGTGATAGAGTTCCAAATCATCATACCATTCCTTGAAAGTTTGAAAATACGCTTTCACTTCATTCCAGCATTTTTCTATATCCGATTGCGCTGAATTGAAATATTCGTAGAAGTATCGGAAAGTTCTATAGTCATCAGAACCTATTTGGCAGTACTTCTCTTCGCAGAGTGTTAATTCGTTATGTTCGCAAATCAGGTCAAAAATAAAGTCTATTCTCGTAGGGCGGCTATAGCCTTTTTCATTTAAGAACAGCCAGAACTCATCATTTTGCAACGTATATTCAATGTTGTCCCATTCACTTGATATTTCTTGCTGCCTCAATTTCAGGTGATTGACATCTGAGACCCGAAAGTTTGAACGATTCATAAACAGAGCCTTGATAAGTTCTGCGTTCGTGAGCGATATTTTCCCTATGTTAAGACGAGTGAAGACTTTGATGGGGTCTTCATCTATAGTCTCGTACCAAATCACCTTTGTGCGATGGATAAACTTGGATTGGAAATCATTGTTGTCAAAATTATCGCCCTGTTTGCAAGCCCATTTGTGAATTGTGCTGTAGGCCTGCTTCATATAAAAGTAGTCAATATACTCTCTGAATTCTTTTCCTGGTGTTACTGCTTCTTGGGCTTCATCTATTTCCAGACTTCTCAAGAAATAATAACTATCATTTCTCGTTGCATAGCTGATTGTTGGTAATGTAGTCTTACGCTTTCCATTCCACATCTCATTGAAATAATGAATGATTAGATAAATCGTGGTTAATCGTTGCTGTCCGTCAATCACTTCATACCAATTTTCTTCCTCATTCGCTTCGTCACAATGTGAATCCGATCTTTTCACCTTCTTAACCACCAACGGCTGTAGACAGTACCAAGTTCCCTCATCAGAGTTATTGACACTTTCTGGTCTGAAGTCGTTGATGTCATTCAGTAGATCTTCCACCTGTTGGTCATTCCATCGGTAGCCACGCTGATAACTTGGAATGAAGAACTTCAGCCCAAGGAGATCGCAAACCGATTTCAATTCAATTTTATTTTCTGTCATATTTGTTATATTAATAATTTTAGTAAGAATTTTGCATGTACAATTATAGTATCTCTCTTGCTATCCATGCGCAGGCTTCTGCATCTGCCAGAGCGTGGATGGTTTGATAAATCATAGCCGCAACGGGCGGCGATCTATCATTCTTCCTTATACTTGTTCCACATTCTCTTTACTTTTCCTGCAATCTCCTTACGTAGCCATAGCGGCTCGAGTACTTCAAGGTCTTCACCATTCCATAACAGTTCCTGTTGGAAGTCGAATGTCGGGCGCACATGCAGTTCAAAGATGCTGTATTCATCTGTTTGCTCAGTCTCTTGTTGCGACTCATGCAGAGGAAGGTCGCGCAGGTAGTTAGCCTGACTGGTACTGACCTTGATTTTTACCTTCTCAATGTCGGTGCCATCGCCAGGAATTACACCTATACAACCATTGAAGTATTCCTGTGGATTGAAATCTTCGGGATATTCAAACGTGTGGCTCGAAAGGCGGAAGTCATGTATGCGGTCGAGACAAAAGACGAGGTCATAGCCTGCAGGCCAATTACGCCCAACCAAATACCAGCGTTGGCGGTATAGCTTTACGCACAATGGCATCACGTAATGGTCGCGCGTGTCACCTTTCCTGTAGTTGAAATAGTTGATATGAATGAAGCGGTTCTTTTTCATCGCATCTATTATTAGCTCCAAATATTCCCTGCCACTGGGCACGTCTTCAAGGATAATCCTGTTCTTGACAGATTTGCTTTCAAGGAGAAAATTACTCACCGATAGCGTACTAAGCAACCAATTTTCAATACTTCCACTCTTCATATCATCCACATTGGCGATGTAATACCTATATGGAGCGGTCTTTTCGCAGTCTATCGACAATCCGAAGGTGTCGAAGATATTCCACTTCCACTTATGGAAAGTGCGCTTCAACATCTCCTCACCACCGCTCAAATCTACATTATCCATCCAGCGGCGGTTCAATTCCTCGAATGAAATCTTATGTGCCCGATAGATGGTCTCCACAATCCATACGAGCTTATTGGTTTGATTCAGTGCCATATTTGTCGTTTATATAGATAACGTTTCGGCTGCTAAGATATTGCTATGGTGTGTGTTTTTTTCCATACCATCATAATCAATCTCGCTCTACAAGGTTGCAATTTGCAACCTTATAGGTGAGAGAAGCTGCTGCATAAAAGTTGGACCAACAATTTTTCGCCTAACTTTTCATCTGTTCCAGTCTCCCATGTATATTCTGCTTTGTGAAACTTATTTGCAAAGAACGAGACCAACTGACATAACTCTCTCTCTTTCAACGGATATACTGATGCAGTAATAAACTGTAGCACAACCTTGTCATATTGTTTGCAATCAATCATTGCATAATCTTCAAACTCTCTGATTATACTTTCCACTCGCAACTCACCGTCATTAGGAAAAGAAATAATTCTTCTTTTTAAGACAGCACGTGCCTGTTGATTTTTGACATTATCTTTCATTTCTACAAAGGTACTGATGTGAATAAAGTTAATGTTTTCGGCGTGGCTATCGTGATTGTAAGATATAATAGGCTCTTATCCGGAAAGGTTTCCATATAGTCACCTACAGGAAGCATCATCTTTTCAGGAAGCGTTATCTTTTTCATCTCATCAGTATAGTCATTGGCTATGGTAATAGCCAAAATATACCTGCCATTTTCTTTTATATATATTGACTTTAGATGCGCAAGAGCTTCTGTTATGTCTTTTTTATACACATACGAGTGGGTAGATATTACGTTCCTTCCTCTTATAAGTATTGAGAAATCAGACAAATCAAAGCATAATAGACCATGCTTCTCTATACATATATTATATAGTTGCAGAAACTTTTTCAATTCGAGGTATGGATTGCTATCTGCCTGAAAAGACAATATAGAGAAAATGTCAGATTCTTCTTTGATACTGAGTTCAGGATTCATTGTTATTACGACATTCCTCCTTGCACATGCATGTGTTTCTAAGATTTCATTAATGTTATCGGCTCCTTTGTCGGTAGACACCAACACGACATTAACATGTACATTTGGGCTATTCTTTATTGAATATATTCCTTCAGAGCGAAGCTCATCGATTACTTGCTGACTAACATAATCTGCTGCTATCAGTCGCAAAGATTCAAGTGCGATTTTTTCCATTTTATTAATGCTTATATCTTTATTATCAAAAATACAGTGCAAAAATAAAATGGAGCTATGCCAACTGTGGGCACAACTCCATTTTATAATGAAATTATATTAAGTTACACTATATTTTTATGATCTTTACGCACTTGTAGAATTCATTTTTTGTATGAGCGACATAATCTGAGCGAATACGGTCTTTCCTTGATTCATGATTTCAGTCTTTTGCAATACAATTTGCAAAAGTACAAAATCTTTGTCGTAGATTTGTCGCAGTATAAAATGAAAAAACGACATAACTCGTTGCTTTACAACTTGCTATGTCGTTATTAGTTGCGGAGGCAAGACTCGAACATGCGACCTCCAGGTTATGAGCCTGGCGAGCTACCAACTGCTCCACTCCGCGATATTAACCATAAAATTTAATCTTTGTTGCGGAGGCAGGACTCGAACATGCGACCTCCAGGTTATGAGCCTGGCGAGCTACCAACTGCTCCACTCCGCGATATTAACCATAAAATTTAATCTTTGTTGCGGAGGCAGGACTCGAACATGCGACCTCCAGGTTATGAGCCTGGCGAGCTA
>ERZ1023621.81-NODE-81-length-27926-cov-10.597897_pt1 | contig 27926 bp, 29 predicted proteins | sample MGYA00380330_ERZ1023621 | MGnify/ENA primary metagenome ERZ1023621 (study PRJEB33179, sample SAMN07448975) | human gut metagenome | biome: Human-gut; feature: Human associated habitat; material: Faeces | host: Homo sapiens | place: India: Bhopal | collected...
CCTTAGCTCAGTTGGTAGAGCAACTGACTCTTAATCAGTGGGTCTAGGGTTCGAACCCCTAAGGGTGTACAAAGAAGCGTTGACTTACGAGTCAACGCTTTTTTTGTTGTATTACTGTACAATATTTATTGTATTATGACGTTAATATATTGATGAAAAAATTATTTCTTAACATATTACTGATTTTTTGCGCATTGGCTTATTGCGCTTGCGACGACGGAGATTCGTTTACGACATCTCCTAATAATCTGTTGACATTCTCAACCGATACACTCAAGCTTGATACCGTATTTTCTACAATTCCTTCTTCTACACGCTCGTTTTGGGCTTATAATAAGTCGGGCGACGGATTGCGTTGCACAAGTGTCCGACTTGAAGGTGGCAACCAATCGGGATTCCGTGTTAATGTAGATGGTGTTTATCTCAGTCCGGAGAACGGATATAAGGCAGGCGACATAGAGGTGCGCAATAAAGACAGCGTGCGTATATACGTTGAGCTTACGTCGGCATTGGCCAACAGCAATATGCCAAAACGTCTTTCCGACAATATTATATTTACTCTCGAGAGCGGACGTGAGCAGAAGGTGCCTATAGATGCTTGGACATGGGACGCGCGTGTTGTGCGTAATGTTACGGTTAATAACGACTCTACAATATCTTCTGTTGGCAAGCCTCTTGTGGTATATGGCATGATGAAGGTGGAGGAGGGTGCTACCCTTACTATTGCTCCTGGTTCTACCATCTATTTTCATAATGATGCCGGACTTGATGTTAAGGGTAGCTTGATGTGCAAGGGAACGGCATCGCAACCTATTGTATTGCGTGGCGACCGATTGGACCGTATGTTTGATTATCTGCCATACGACCGTGTAAGCGGACAATGGCAAGGTGTGCATTTTAACAAGATGTCATATAATAATGTGATAGATTATACCGATATCCATAGCTCCTTTAATGGTGTGAAGGTTGACTCGTCTGGTGTGGAACGTCTTGCTCTCGCCATTGCCAATTCAACCATACATAACTGTCAAGGACATGCCTTGTATGTTGCCGACTCAAAGGTGACGGTAGATAATTGCCAACTTACCAATGCTCTATACAATTGTCTTGCTGTTGAGGGAGGCGACGTGAATGTGAACAATTCCACTATTGCACAATTCTATCCGTTTGACGGAATGCGTGCCGCTGCTCTTAATTTCTCAGCTCTTACCTATCCACTTGTATCGTTCAAATGTCATAACTCCATAATTACAGGATATGCCGACGACGAGATGATGGGTGGCAAGCCTAAGGGCGAAGATGCCAACGAGTTTAATTACGAGTTTGCCAATTGTATAATTCGTACACCTGAGGTGAAAGATGACGATAAGGAGGGCTCTAATTTTATCGACTGCATATTCGAGGATGTAAAAGATACAGTAAGCTATGGCCGAAAGCATTTCTTGCTTGTAGATGGTGACAACCAGAGATACGATTTCCATCTGCGTAAGGAGTCGGCTGCTGTCGACTCTGCAAATGTTGCCACATCAACAAAGAGCGACCATGACGGTAAGCAACGTGATGAAAAACCCGACATGGGCGCCTACGAATACATCAAAACAGAAGAGTGACATAATATTTACTAATAAAACAAATTAAACCAAATTCTAACATGAAACAAATCAACATCAACATCTGCATTCAACATTACCAGCTTGACGAACTCAATGCAGACGACCGCGAACTGGTAGAACGCGCTCTTAAGGCAACGGAGAATTCGTATGCCGAATACAGCCACTTCTATGTTGGTGCTGCTATACGTCTTGCTAATGGCAATATTATGATAGGAGCCAATCAGGAGAATGCTGCATTCCCTTCTAGCTTATGCGCTGAGCGCACGGCTATATTTGCTGCACAGGCCAACTATCCCGACCAAGCTATAACCACATTAGCTATTGTGGCACGCAATGATAATGGGCTTCTCGACGATCCTGTAAGTCCTTGTGGAGGTTGTCGTCAGGTAATTCTTGGTGTGGAAGATCGTTATAAGAGTCCTATACGCATATTGTTGTATGGCAAACGTGGCGTGTATTGCGTGGCTTCTGCAAAGGACCTGCTCCCGTTGTCGTTTGTAGATGCAAGTATGGGATAGTATTTTTGAAAGAAAACCTTTATTACGTTTCATAAGCATTAAATAGTCTGAATAGTTTCTATCTTTGCCGATTTTTTCGTACTTTTGCAGCGTATTATGGGTTGATACGAAACTCGAAAATATTATAAACACATATATTTAAATATGAGCAAACAAGTAGAAAAAATCAAAGAATTGGTCGCAAAACGCGAGCAGGCTCGTCTCGGTGGTGGCGAAAAGGCTATTGAGAAGCAGCATGCACGTGGCAAATACACTGCGCGTGAACGTATCGAGATGCTTGTCGACGAAGGTTCGTTTGAGGAGTATGACATGTTCAAGAAGCATCGTTGCACAAACTTCGGCATGGAGAAGAAGCACTATTATGGTGATGGTGTCGTTGCTGGTAGCGCAACTATAGGTGGCCGATTGGTATATGTATATGCTCAGGACTTCACCGTTAACGGTGGATCGCTTTCTGAGACAATGGCACAGAAGATCTGTAAGGTTATGGATATGGCCATGACTATGGGCGCTCCTGTTATATGCATGAACGACTCTGGTGGTGCACGTATTCAGGAAGGTATCTGCGCTCTTGCCGGATATGGCGAGATATTCGAACGCAATATCCTTGCTTCTGGTGTAATACCACAGATTTCTGCTATTATGGGTCCGTGTGCTGGTGGTGCTGTTTACTCTCCGGCTCTTACCGACTTCATCATCATGAAGGAGCAGACTTCTTATATGTTCCTTACAGGTCCTAAGGTTGTTAAGACTGTAACTGGCGAGGATATTGATGCCGAGCATCTTGGTGGTGCCTCTGTACACGCTACAAAGAGTGGTGTTACTCATTTTGCTGCTAAGACAGAAGAAGAGGCTATCGAGATGATTAAGAGCTTGCTCTCTTTCATCCCGAGCAATAATACCGAGGAGGCTCCACGTGTTGAGTGCAACGACCCAATCAACCGTATGGAAGATTCTCTTAACGAGATTATCCCTGACGATCCTAACAAGGCATATGATATGTATAAGGTCATTGGTGCTGTTACCGACAATGGCGAGTTCTTCGAGATTCAGCCTAAGTTCGCCAAGAACATCATCATCGGCTTTGCACGTTTCAATGGTCAGAGCGTTGGTATCGTAGCTAATCAGCCTGCAGCTTATGCTGGTGTACTCGACGTAAATGCAAGCCGTAAGGCAGCACGTTTCGTTCGTTTCTGCGATGCTTTCAATATTCCTATCGTGTCGCTTGTTGACGTTCCTGGATTCCTTCCTGGTACAGGTCAGGAGTACAATGCAGTTATTCAGCATGGTGCACAGCTTCTTTATGCTTACGGCGAGGCTACTGTACCTAAGATTACTATCACTCTGCGTAAGAGCTACGGTGGTTCTCATATCGTTATGGGGTGCAAGCAGCTCCGTTCCGATCTTAACTTCGCATGGCCTTCATCAGAGATTGCCGTTATGGGTGCTAGTGGTGCCGTTGCTATTCTCTGTGGCAAGGAAGCCAAGGCTAAGAAGGAAGCTGGTGAGGACGTTAAGGCTTTCCTCGCAGAAAAGGAAGAAGAGTATACCGAGAAGTTTGCCAACCCATACGAGGCTGCTTCTTATGGCTATATCGACGACGTTATCGAACCACGCAACACTCGTTTCCGTATCTGTCGCGGACTTGCACAGCTTGCCACTAAGCGTCAGTCGCTGCCTGCAAAGAAGCATGGTTGTATGCCGATGTAATAACAATGTTTTAATAATTAAACATTAAACATTAACATTTAAGCATTTAAGAAAGTGGACAAGAATATTTATGCTGCTATTGCCATGGCTCTTTATGAGTATCAGGGCAACAATGTGCACGACAAGGAACCTGGATTCATTACCATTCAGCCGCGTCAGACAATGTGGAATGCCAAGTTCTTGAGTTTAACAGCAAAACCATAATATTAGAATGAAGGAATTTAAATATACAATCGACGGACAGGAATACAAGGTCCAGATTGAGGATGTAGAAGGCAACATCGCCAGTGTTAATGTCAATGGCGAGGCTTTCAAGGTTGAGATGGAGCAAGAGGCTGAACCTGAAAAGAAGAAGGTTGTTCTTGGACAACCTACTGCTTCTAATGATGAGGCTGAGACAACAAGTGCTGCTAACGTCAATACAGCCAACGCTATCAAGGCTCCTCTGCCTGGCGTTGTTACAGAGATTAAGGTTGCTGTAGGCGACGAGGTAAAGGTTGGCGATACTGTTGTTGTACTTGAGGCTATGAAGATGGCTAACAACATCGAAGCTGAGAAGGACGGCAAAGTTACTGCTATCTGCGTTAAGCAGGGCGAGAGTGTTCTTGAAGACTCTCCATTGGTTGTCGTTGAGTAATTTGATATATTCGCCCTTATGGGCAAAACAATACGAAAAAAGGTTCACAAACTCATTATTGGGTTGTGAACCTTTTTTCCGTTGTATGTATACTATATAATAAGGTAAGTAAGTATTCAATACGAACGGCAATCTGTAGGAGGGTATGGCACATCCCTGCCATACCCACTCTGCCATAATTGTACAGCCAATTTAGTGGGTATGGCAAGGATGCCATACCCTCCTACTATATGAAAAGAAATCTGAACTGTTACTTATATAATATATATATATAATAAGGTATATATATTATAAGGTGTACACGTATTACTACGTGTAGTACACTCTAATATTATTCTGCTATACCAGCCTCAATCCACTGTTTTGCGATAGTCTTTGCGTCAGCATCGGCAGTAGTCTCTTCTACCTCATATTCCTTCATAAGCAGATTCTTGAGAGTATCTGGGTCAAAATCCTTGCCTTCTACATTCTTCCACAGATAGGCAGCTGTCTCGTTCATACTTATAATCTTTGTAAAGTCTATGTTCTCCTTGCCTTCAGCAACGATGATGTTCTCGCCACAGACATTTCTTAATACAAATCCTTTCTTGGTTTTCATTGTTTTATAGGTTTTTTGTTTTGATTCAATTATGTTTTTAATTGTTGTTTACACCCTGTTCCTTCTTGTTATTTACCACTTTTATTGTTTGTGCCAACCAATCGTAGATATATTCTGTATGCAAACAGCAGGTATCTGCGTATAGGGTAGAGTCGTGTCCAAATGTACGAGTATAGCAGCCATTTACGACCTGATGTTGAGTCGGCTTTTGTTCTGCCTTTGCGATAAAACGCCTCCGCATAACCATGCACATCGCTTATACTACATGTCTCGTTTGCCAAATTTCCGTCACCACGCAATGTCACTTTATCGCCCTCAATAGCAATAATGCGATGAAGCACATATCTTTTAGGAGCAACCTCAGCAAGCACAGCATCACCAACATGTATCGATTGTGGTTTGCGCAGTATAGCCTTGTCGCGTCTGTCCTCAAGGAAAGGGCGCATACTTACACCACGCAACCCAAGTGTTACGGTATGTCCAGCATTGAGCATACTTATAATCTCGGGTATAAGAAATTTGTTGTCTATTTCTTTCTTCTTTATCTCTGTGTCGGTAGCCGATTGTGTCATAGTGAGGTTTCTCTTTCTTCTTTTTTTTTACTTAATTGCTATTGCGTTGTAGCATGTTCTTGCGGCATCCTCGTCTGGCAGACAATGCAGCACATTAACCGAAGGAATTGTTTCGATAAGTTTTATAACAGTGTCGTAAGTGTTTCTAAATACCACCTTGTCCCATTTCATTGACGAGCACGATGGCAAAACTTGTGAGAAGGCAATTGTAGGCGATAGTCTCTCCACACTGTTTTGCTTTGCTCTGTCTATCTTTGTCACAGCTCCAAGTGGTGCTTTTATATTGCGGTAGCAAGGTGTCTTGCCACTCCACGGGCTGCCATATATTACAGGCTTATTGTCTATAATGCGCACAATAGGATTGTCGTCGTTCATAAGGTCGCTACCCTCAATATACTTAAGCCATAGCGATGTGTGCGTGCTCTTGCCAGTTCCACTATGTGCTATGAAGGCATAACCATAGCCGTTGTTTCTTACCAGCGATGCGTGTATAAGCAATGTGTTGAAGAAACTTCCCCTAAAGGCATACAACATCATCAGCGCATTGTTCAGTCCAAAGCGTCTCATCTCTTTGCTGCCGTTAAGGGCGCACTGGGCTTCGGTAAAGTCCTTGTTTGTTTGCAGCATGCAGCAACTGTGTCCTGTAATATCTTTAATGATGAATTGGTAACCACCATCTGTCTTAACGTCAACAGTTGTCTTGCCGTTGCCAGTGTCAAATATGTCCACACGGCTACGTTCCTCCTTAGGCACAACAGCAATATTGTCGTCAACATTAAGGCAGAACAACATATCTGTAGATGTGCTTACACATTTGTTGCCATTGCCATATACAAGACAACCGTCATTGTCCTCTTCTACACTGAAGGGGGCGAATGACGGCAGCAGCCTTATATCGTTATGGGCTGAATCTTCAAAAGATATCTGTAGCAGATGCTCTGCCACGCAAAAGGTATGTTTAGTACCCATTTATTATTTCTTGTTCTTTGATTTCTTTATCTTAGCTGGCTTATGAGCGTCCTTCATCTCACTCTCGTCTGGGATGATAGGCGTAAAGGCAAAGTCGCTTGCCAGCAAGTACTTCACATCATAGCGGCCTTTAGTGGCATAACGCTTCTTAAGTGCAGCATATTTCTTCTCAACATCCTTGCGCTTTTTGCTGAAGAAGGTGATGCATGTAGGATTAGCCACTCCATTCTTCTGCATATGTCCGCGTAGTTGGTACGAGTAGTTGTCTCGGCTATACAGAAACCCCGTTTTACTGTCGGTATATGTAGAGTCCATATACTGAATGTCAGTGAAGTAGACTGTAGAGTCGTTGAATGATGTGGCAAAGCCGCAGATATAACCAGGAGTGTGCTTTTGTACAGCAAAAGTCAGTGCTGGAATCAGCATAGCAGCCATTGCCAAGTATACGCGTAGCTTCATTTTCTTTTTTATTACGTGTTTTTGTTTCAATTTATATTGTTTATATGTCAATCCTGAGTTGGTGTGCGTTATCTTCCAAGATAAGCCTTTAGCATCTTGTTCTTGGTGTTCTGCTTCAGCTTTCTTATCGCCTTCTCCCTAATCTGTCTTACACGCTCGCGTGTCAAGCCATACTTCTTGCCAATCTCTTCCATTGTGCATTCGGGTTGGTTTATGCCGTAGAAAGCTTCCACAACATTGCGCTCACGCTCATTTAGTACAGTAAGTGCGGCAGCAATCTCCTCGCGCAACGATTCCATAAGCAATTGGTTGTCTGTTGCTGGTTCCGAGTCACTCTGCATAAAGTCAATCATGCTTGTAGCATCGTTATCAGATACGGGAGCGTCAACCGATACCTGATGTGTATTCACCTTAAGCACGTCCTCTATCTTGTCGTGCGGAATATCAGTCTTGTCTGCTATCTCGTCAATACTTGGTCTGCGTTCGTTTTCCTGTTCAAACTGATTCAGTATGCGGTTTATCTTGTTTACGCTCCCCACCTGGTTAAGTGGCAGTCTCACTACACGACTCTGTTCGGCAATAGCTTGCAGAATACTTTGTCTAATCCACCATACAGCATAGCTGATAAACTTAAATCCTCTTGTCTCGTCAAATTTTTCAGCAGCTTTCAGCAAACCAATGTTGCCTTCGTTGATAAGGTCGGGTAGGGACAATCCTTGGTTCTGATATTGTTTTGCAACAGAGACAACAAAGCGCAAGTTAGCTTTGGTAAGTTTCTCCAATGCCTTGCGGTCACCATTTTTTATACGGCGAGCCAACTCAGCCTCCTCTTCTACGGAGATGAGTTCCTCGTGGCCTATTTCTTGCAGATACTTGTCAAGAGAGGCATTCTCTCGATTGGTTATCGATTTTGTGATTTTCAGTTGTCTCATTAAGTGTTGTCTTTTTAGGGATTTTATTGATTATTGTTGGGGCGCATGTATATCTACATTCATCTGCAAATTTAACCAAATATATTGGTTGACGCAAATTTTTCCTTGCTTATTTTAGAATTGTACGGAGAATGTTTTAAGACAAGAGAACATGTTTTTTAGGACATAAGAACAGGAGAACATGTTTTTTTTAAGACATGAGAACAGGAGAACATGTCTTTTTATAAGACATGAGAACGGGAGAACATGATTTTTTATAAGACATGAGAACAGGAGAACATGATTTTTTAGACATGAGAACAGGAGAACAAGAGGAAGGGTGAAGGATTGCTTGAGTAAAACGAGAACATGAGCTTTGGTTGGGCTTGCAGCCCAACACTCGTTGCTTGCGTGTATCTGTAGGAGGTACGGTCTCCGAACCGTACCACTCAAGTGACTGTCTAATACCACTGTGCTGTTTTTTGCTCTTTTACTCTTAAATCTCTCTTTTACTCTTATAAGACATGAGAACATGTTTTTTTTAAGACATGTGAACAAGAGAACATGTGAATAGAGTAGTAGACTTGTTTGTGTATACGAGAACATAAGGTTTTGGTGTCTATTACAAAAAAACAGGAGGCACGGTATTGTCTTCCCGTGCCTCCTTTTTATTGTAACTAAATAACCTTGTTATTATTTAGTCCTCAAGCGGAACAGCAAAGTATGCCTTCTTGCCTGTAGGATAAATACCCTGGATATATAGTACAGGGTCTTTGCTTGTAGAGGCTTCCTTCACTACATTCTGCAAGTCATCGATAGTCTTGATAGCGCTGTCGTTTACACGCTGGATGATGAATCCCTTTGTGATACCAGCATTCTTAAGCTTGCCGGCGTTCACCTTCAATACCTCAAGACCATAGCCAATATTGAACTGCTGCTTCTGGTTATCGGTGATAGCACGGAAGTTGCCACCCAATACATCAAGGTCTGCCTTCTTCACAACCTGAGTATTGCCTTGCTCATTCTTCAATGTAACAGTCTTTGTCGACTTCTTCTTGTCGCGCAAGTAAGATATAGATACCTTATCGCCAGGACGCTTCTTTGCCAAGTACTCTTGCAGGTCAGCCATCTTGTTTACTTCCTTGCCGTCAATAGCGGTAATAACGTCGCCTTCCTTCAGTCCTGCTTCCTCTGCAGCACTCTCTTCTGTTACCTTAGCTACATATATACCTTCCATTGTTCCGAGGTCTATGTCCTTGCCCTGATCCTTCTGTGCATCAACATAGTTCTTTACATCAGAGCCCTGGATGCCAATAACGGCACGCTGTACAGTACCATATTTCTTCAGGTCGTCCACCACCTTATTCATAATAGATGTAGGAATGGCAAAACCATATCCGCTGAACGATCCTGTTTGCGAGTAAAGCATAGCATTGATACCGATAAGTTCGCCGCGAGTGTTTACCAATGCACCACCCGAGTTGCCCGGATTGATAGCAGCATCAGTCTGGATAAATGATTCCACACCATTCTGATACAATGAGCGTCCCTTAGCACTTACTATACCAGCTGTTACGGTATTGGTAAGATTGAATGGGTTGCCTACAGCCAGTACCCACTCACCAACCTTGATGTTCTCGCTATTAGCGATAGTGATAGCCGGGAGGTTCTTTCCGTCAATCTTTATAAGTGCAAGGTCGGTAGTCTTGTCAGTACCAATGATACGAGCCGAATACTCCTTGTTGTCGTTCAATGTAACAGTAAGCTCATCTGCATCAGCCACAACATGGTTGTTTGTTACGATATATCCATCATTAGAGATGATAACACCCGAGCCCGAACCCTGCTGCTTCGGAGTGCGCACGCTTCTCTTCTGCTTGCCTCCATTGCCTTGGTTAGGATTGCCAAAGAATCCAAATGGGTCTGAGAAGAAATCAGAGAACGGATCGCTCTGCACCTCCACGGTCTGCACTTTCGAGTTCTTTGTGCTTAGAATATGCACAACAGAAGGCAGCGACTTTTCTGCAGCGTATGTCAGGTCTACAGGTTGTGCCGGTACAGCAGCCAAAGCGGCAGGCGAGGCATTTACCTTAATCAATGTTCCAGTTGAGAAGGCAAGGGCAATAACGCTCAATGCCGCAACAAAATAATTAGAATACTTCTTCATAATCCTTATTTATTTTACTTGTTTTATTATTATTCCTATTTTTACTCTCTATGTCTACGCTATTAGCCATTCTGACATATTGCGGTCTGATATGGCTGTTGTTGTGTTAAAACAATAGCGTTTCTTGTTTTGTGGTTGCAAATATAGACGCAATATTTGTTAAAGTGTCAAATTGGCATATATCTTTATCCCATTTTAACACTCTAATTTAACATATTAACGGCTGTTAGAGATAAACGGAACGATTTTTACTTTTGTTTTCAAAGACATAAACATGCCGAAAAGAAAAATAAATTATCAATTATTTTGTGGTCTTGCCAAATAGCAGTACCTTTGCAATCCGTTGGAAACAGTGTCTCGGTTCTGTCGCTGCCACACATTGGTGTGGAAGAGGAAAGTCCGGGCAGCATAGGGAACCCCACTTCCGAAAGTAGAAGCTGTCGGCGACGGCAGGTGTCGGTAGAAGAAAATAACCGCCGTGCTTTAGTACGGTAAGGGTGAGAAGGTAGTGTAAGAGACTACCAGCCGATGGGTGATCATCGGGCTGTACCATCTGGGGGCTGCAAGTTCATGTATACCATCGTTTGAGGGCGTCCCGTCCGACCTATGTGACGGTGGAGGGTAGAATGCTAGAGCCGTAGGGTGACTTACGGAGTAGATAAATGACAGAAGGCTTCCTTGTCCGTAAGGGTTTGGAAGAAACAGAACCCGGCTTATAGAGACACTGTTTCCAAATTTTTTAGTTTTCCTTCTTTCTCCAGCGCATGCCATACCGAGTAGCGTGCCTCCGGATTTATTTTTTCTATCTCCTCAAACATATGCTTCATATCAGTTCTGTTCGATGCTTTCTCGTACGGACACAGTTTCACCTGCTTCTTGTATCCGCACAGTTCGGCATAGTCCTTTATGTCTTTCTCTATCAATAGGCATAAGGGGCGTATGATGGTCAGCGGCATTTTCTCCATCTGCATTACAACAGGCATTGTCGAGAACGATCCTTGGTAGAATTGGTTTAGCATTGCCGTATGTATGATGTCGTCCATATGATGCCCCAGAGCAATTTTATTGAACCCGTTGTCTTGTGCAAATCTGAACAGAGCCTTGCGTCTATACCATGAGCATAGGAAACAGGCTGGTTTGTCTGTCTTCTTTGTGTCGTCAAACGATGTTGTCACAATGTGCAACCTCACACCGTGCTTCTCGGCAAAGGCTTCCAGATACGATGTGTCCGACTCATACTTTATATTCTCCATCCTCACATGTATTGCCTCTACCTCAATACGTGGCTTTATTATGCGTTGTCTGCGACCCAGCATCTCAAGAAGGCATAACGAGTCCTTGCCACCCGACAGTCCTATCAGTATTCTGTCGCCGTCGGACAGCATTGCATATTCGGTCAACGCTTTCTGAAAACGCTGATATATCATGTGGTTTAGTATTTGCTCTCGGGTTCTCATTGGTTCTGCTCCATTACTTAAACACCAGATAAACGGCTGCAATGATGAACACGAAGGCAAGCAAGTGGTTCCATTTCAGTGTCTCGCCCTGGAACATAATGTTTGCAATAAGGGCAAACACAATAAGACTGATGCACTCTTGCACCACCTTTAGTTGCACCAACGAGAATGGACCGCCATTACCCTGAAATCCTATGCGGTTGGCTGGCACCTGACAGCAATATTCAAAGAAGGCAATACCCCACGAGAAAGCTATTACGCCTATCAATGGCCAATTGCTCGACACGCCTGTCTGTTGTAGTTTTAAATGACCATACCATGCAAGAGTCATGAATATGTTAGATAGTATAAGCAAAATAATTGTGTAGAATCCTGACATGTTTTGTTTTGTTTTAAAAAGGAGGGGGTGGTAAATGGGAGTTAAAGGAAGTTTGCCACCCTCCCTCTTTTTTTATCATTTATTATTTCTCAATCTTTCATCCATCGCCGCTGCCGCTCTTCTTCCATCTCCCATAGCAAGTATCACAGTAGCGCCTCCGCGTACTATGTCACCGCCTGCGAATATCTCAGGACGCGAGCTCTGCATCTTGTCATTTACGGCAATAGTATTCTTTCTTCCAAGTTCCAGACCCTTGATAGAGTTTGGCACAAGTGGGTTAGGCGATACACCTACAGCTACAATCACCTGGTCTACCTCCATCGTAACTGTCTTGCCTTCTACAGGCACCGGACTGCGGCGTCCGCTTGCGTCGGGTTCTCCAAGCTCCATTACCTGAAGCACGGCAGCCTTAACGGCGCCCTTCTCGTCGGCAATATATTCTATCGGGTTGTGCAGTGTAAGGAAGTGTATTCCCTCTTCCTTGGCATGCTTTACTTCCTCAAGACGTGCTGGCATCTCAGCCTCCGAACGGCGGTACACCAAGGTTACGTCTCCGCCCAAGCGCTTAGCTGTACGGCATGAGTCCATTGCTGTATTGCCGCCACCTACTACCAGCACACTCTTACCTATATTAATAGGTGTATCTGTCAGCGGATTGGCTGCGTCCATAAGGTTCACACGTGTAAGGTACTCGTTAGACGACATAATGTTCAATGCATTCTCGCCCTTTATGCCCATGAAGTTTGGCAGACCGGCACCCGAACCTACGAATATGCCTTTATATCCTTCAGCCTCCAGCTGGTCGGTCGTTATTGTCTTGCCAATGATGCAGTCGGTAGTAAACTCCACACCCATCTTCTTCAGGTTGTCTATCTCAACATCCACAATACGGTTAGGCAGACGGAATTCAGGGATACCATATTTCAGCACACCGCCAATCTCGTGCAGAGCCTCAAACACATGCACCTCATAACCCTTCTTAGCCATATCTCCGGCAAAGCTCAATCCCGAAGGACCGCTTCCTACAACTGCCACCTTTATGCCGTTCTTCTTAGCCATATCGGGCACAGCTATATTTCCGCTCTCGCGCTCAAAATCGGCTGCAAAGCGTTCCAGATATCCAATAGCCACAGCAGGCTCGTTCATCTTCAGGTGTATACACTTGCTCTCGCATTGCTTCTCCTGCGGACAAACACGGCCGCATACAGCTGGTAGGGCAGAGGTGCTCTTCAATACCTTGGCAGCAGCAAGGAACTGTCCACGCTCTATGTTCTTTATAAACGATGGTATGTTGATGTTCACCGGACATCCTTCCACGCATGCCGGCTTGCCGCAGTCCAGACAACGGTGTGCCTCACGTATGGCCATCTCCTTAGTCAGTCCCTTGTTCACCTCTTCGGTTCGTGTTGTCGCACGATATACAGGGTCAAGCTCAGGCATTTGCACACGTTCTATTGCCTTGCGTTCTGCCGGTTTCATGGCAGTGCGTAATGTCTTACGCCATTCTGCATCACGGTCTGTCAGCTGTTCTATTGTCTCATTGGTGGGCTCAACATCCATACATGTCTCACATCCGCATGTCTCTGTCTTCTTCTCCACACCGCGCAGATGTTCCTCATAATGTTCCATTTCCTCGCGCTCGGCATCACGGAAAGTTCCCATACGTTTAAACATCTCGTCCCAGTCAACAAGTGCTCCGTCAAACTCAGGTCCGTCAATACATACAAACTTAGTTTTGCCTCCTATCGACAGACGGCAAGCTCCGCACATGCCAGTACCGTCAACCATGATGGTGTTCAATGATACCTCAACAGGGATATTATATTTCTGCGCCATCAGGCAACAGAACTTCATCATTATCGGAGGACCAATGGCAAACACCTTGTCCACATGCTCCTCCTGATTTATAAATTTCTCTATACCTATAGTCACTACACCCTTCTCTCCGTACGAACCATCATCGGTCATGATTATAAGTTCGTCGCTGCTTTCTCTTACCTCATCCTCCAGTATAACAAGGTCTTTGCTGCGTCCTGCTATAACCGAAAGCACACGGTTGCCGGCAGCTTTCAGGGCGCGTATAATAGGCAACATTGGAGCAACTCCAACGCCACCGCCAGCACAAACCACCGTACCATAGTTCTCAATATGTGTAGGATTTCCAAGCGGACCAACTACGTCTGTTATGTAGTCGCCCTCGTTAAGGCTACACAGCTTAGTAGACGACAGGCCAACCTTTTGTACAACAATGGTTATAGTACCACGTTTTATGTCGGCATCGGCAATGGTCAGAGGCACACGCTCGCCATTATCGCCAACGCGGACGATTATAAAGTTGCCTGCCTTACGGCTCTTTGCAATCAATGGGGCTTCAATCTCAAAAAGGAATACCTTCTCGGAGAACTGTTTTTTCAATACAATTTTGTTCATGGGCGGTAATGTTATTGTTTATAGTTAGGATTTGATATTGTTTAGTAGAGTAGGCGAAAGACTATTAAGAATAATGTAGTAGTGGGCTGATAAGGCAAAGAGCCAAAAAAGAAGTAATTGGAAGTTTAGCTCCTTTTTTTGGCTCCTCTCCTTGTCTTTCTATTTAGAAGTTCTTGTCATCAAGCATCTCAAAGCCACAGTATGGCACGAGTACCTTAGGCACGCGTATACCCTCCGGTGTCTGATTGTTCTCGATGATGGCAGCCACGATACGTGGCAAAGCAAGTGCCGATCCGTTAAGAGTGTGGCAAAGCTCAATCTTTCTTGTCTCTGCATTGCGGTAGCGGCAGTGCAAGCGGTTGGCCTGATAACTCTCGAAGTTAGATACCGAAGATACCTCCAACCAGCGCTTCTGTGCTGCGCTCCATACCTCGAAGTCGTAGCATATAGCAGATGTGAAGCTCATGTCGCCACCGCACAAACGTAGGATGTGGTAAGGCAGCTCAAGCTTCTTCAGCAGACCCTCAACATGCTCAAGCATCTCGTCAAGCGACTTGTATGAGTGTTCAGGCTTGTCAATGCGCACAATCTCAACCTTGTCAAACTGGTGCAGACGGTTCAATCCGCGCACATCCTTGCCATACGATCCTGCCTCGCGACGGAAGCAAGCCGAATAAGCACAACGCTTGATAGGCAGATCCTTCTCGTCCAAAATCTCATCACGGAAGATGTTGGTTACCGGAACCTCGGCTGTTGGAATAAGGTAGAGGTTGTCCAACTGGCACTGGTACATCTGTGCTTCCTTGTCAGGCAGCTGACCTGTACCGTAACCCGAAGCTTCGTTAACAACGTATGGAGGCTGTACCTCAAGGTATCCGCTCTTGCGAGCCTCCTCAAGGAAGAAAGCCTCAAGTGCACGCTGCAAGCGAGCCATCTTGCCAATGTATACAGGGAATCCGGCACCGGTAATCTTTACACCAAGGTCGAAGTCTATAAGATTAAACTTCTTGCACAAGTCCCAGTGGCATAAAGCGTCCTCTGGAAGGTTAGGCATTTCGCCACCTTCCTTAACAACAACGTTGTCGTTTGCGTCTTTACCCTCTGGTACATCGTCGTTAGGAATGTTTGGTATAGTGCAGAGCTTGGCTATCAAGTCCTTCTCTGCCTGGGCCTTTGTCTCTTCCAATGCCTTGTTTGCCTCCTTAATAGCGGCAACCTTAGCTTTGATTTCGTCAGCCTCCTGCTTGTTACCCTGCTTCATAAGAGCACCAATCTGTGCTGCCAACTTCTTTGCGTCCGACAGGTTCTGGTCAAGTTCCTGCTGTGTCTCGCGGCGACGTTTGTCTATAGCGAGAACTTCCTTAATGGCTTCCTCAGCACCAGCAAAGTGCTTCTTGTTCAAGCCTTTGATAACACGTTCAGTTTCCTCACTGATGAGTTTAAGTGTAAGCATATGCTAAATAGTTAAATATTAATATGCGTTGTTATGTTTTTATTCAGACTACAAAATTACATATTTTTTCTATTTACGGCAATTTTTTACTCTTTATTTTCTATTTTTTGAAAGACATGAGAACAGAAGAACATGTTTTTTTTGAAAGACATGAGAACAGAAGAACATGTTTTTTTTGAAAGACATGAGAACAGAAGAACATGTTTTTTGAAAGACATAAGAACAGAAGAACATGTTTTATCCCTCAACCAAAGAACATGTTCTTCTGTTCTCCTGTCTTACCCCTCGCAAACAATCCCCATGTTCTTCTGTTCTCCTGTCTTATCCTCGCAAGCAATCCCCATGTTCTTCTGTCTTCCCCAAAAACCATGTTCTTCTGTCTAATTACCATGCACATTTTTCTTATTCCAATTAAAATCCTCAATTGTTTTTCTTTGCCATTTCAAATAAGTTTTATACTTTTGTACATTAATATTCTCTCTCTCCGCAAGATAGAGAACAGTATATACACGTTTTACCGTAATGGTACAAGTACATTGTAAGCTGGCCTTTCGCGACATCGTTGGCTGTAACTCGTTGATTTCCATCTTGCTACACGTGGTGAGATGAACTAAGATTGTGCGCTTGTGTCAAGAAGTTGGTATCGTAAACTAAACTGTTTTAACACAAAATCCCCTTCCTTTTTCAAATATGGCAAACTTGTCAGGTGCTGATATCACGAGGTGGTACGTCATGCACTCGTATAAAAATGAGAAGAAAGCGGAAGAAAAACTTCAGGAGTATGGACAAATGAGGTTTTTCATCCCCAAGGAGCGTGCTGTGCGCACTCGTAATGGCAAGAAGATCGTTATCATGGTGCCCGTCATCCCCAGTTTAGTCTTTGTGCAAGCTTCGCAGAAGCAGATAGTCAACTTCAAGAAATCCGTCTACAACGACCTTCAGTTTGTCATCTGGCGCGAGCATGATGGCAAGACAACTCGTTATCTCACCGTAGAAAACAGAGACATGCAGAACTTCATCCAGCTATACGAGCATAGTGACAAGAAGCTAACCTTCTATCGTCCTGGTGAGATAGACATAAGGAAAGGTGTGCGTGTAAGGGTACACTGTAATGGAGGCTTAGACCAGCTCGAAGGTATCTTCGTCAAGGTTGCCCGCAAACGCAGCAAACAAATCGTAGTTATCATCCCCGACACCCTCGCCATATCAGCAGAGGTAGAACCAGAAGTACTTGAAGTCATCGAGTAACTGTAGGAGGTACGGTCTCCGAACCGTACCACTCAAGTAGCCATATTACACCACTCAAGTAGCCACATTACAGCATTATATATTACTTCGCCATTTATATTATATTAAATGCCCTTTTAATATATATTAAATGCCACTTGAACATATATTAAATAGCCAAGTATATTATATTACTTTTTTCTTGCTCTGGCAAGTGGTAAAGCCGATTACAACACTCAATAATCAAAATTGTGCCAATATTCTTGTAAATATGGAATATATCCTTTATCTTTGTGTTATAATACAAATTTAATATAAAGGTTATGCGATACACAGAAGAACGATATATCAGTTTGCTGACCGATTTCGGTTTCAAGCGAATCTTTGGCACTAATCCCAATAAGGATTTGTTAATTGATTTTCTCAACTCTCTGTTTGATGGTGAACAGGTTGTAAAGGACGTGACATTCCTTAATAGTGAGCATGTTGGTGATGTATGTGCAGACCGCAAGGCTATATTCGACGTATATTGTGAGAATGAGAAGGGCGAGAAGTTTATCGTTGAGATGCAGAATGCCAGTCAGAAATACTTCAAAGACCGTTCCCTCTATTATGCCACATTCCCTATTCGTGAGCAAGCGCAAAAAGGAGAAGTATGGAATTATGAACTCAAGCATGTTTATGTTGTTGCATTACTCAACTACGACATGACAGATTCTGCTTTTGCACAAGATACAATCAATCACGACGTCGGCTTGCTTGACAAGCAGACACATCGAGTGTTCAACGATAAACTCACATTTAAGTATGTTGAAATAGCCAAGTTCAAAAAGAGTATAGAAGAACTAAAGACCAATTATGACAAGTGGATTTATGTTCTTCAAAACCTCTCGCGTCTTGACCGTCAACCCAGGTATCTCCAAACAGAAGTCTTTAGTCGTTTGTTTAATCAGGCTGAAATCGCAAGATTCTCAAAAACTGAGCTTCGTGAATATGAGGACAGTCTCAAAGCTTATCGCGACATGAAGAACTCGCTGGATAATGCAGAAGAGAAAGGACTTGCAAAAGGACTTGCAAAAGGTCGTGCGGAAGGTCTTGTAGAAGGTCGTGCGGAAGGTCTTGCAGAAGGTAAAAAAGACAAAGCTGTAGAAATAGCAAAAAAACTTCTTGAAATGGATATGCCTATTGACGCTATAATGAAAGCAACAGGCCTTTCACAGGAAGAGATAACTAAACTTTAAGTTTTGTAAATGATTACATTACCCTCCAAAACCTATACCGCTGACGCTATTCGTCTTTCTCAGATTCTTGGCAGCACCACAAAAGCCAACATGCTGAAAGTCTGCAAGAGATAGTACTTACGTTGTCCGCAAGGAGCGTAAGACTCCTTATATCCTTCAAAATGGTAGTGACCTATTGCGATGAAGAAAAAGGATAATGGTACATGCTCATGCCAGCCGAACTTCGCAAGTCTCTCTCCGATGACTATAAAGTATACCTCGACCTTGCTCTGCAAGGCAAGAAAGGACCATCGGCAAAAGACCTGAGAATGATGGCATTTATGAAGAATCTGTATGGGGAGTGATATTATCAAAATGTAAATAATTGTAAATACTATATCATATGAAAACAATTCTTGATCTGTCATACACAAAAGCATACCAATACTTCATGGAGTCGGAGAATTACTGTAATGTTTGTTTCCCTGTTTATATTAATTTCCAAAAAGTTTTACACTATGTAGAAAAAACGGTAGGCAACAAGAATTTAGATGATATTCTTATAGGTTCTACAAAAACGGGAAAGAAGAAACCATCTGCTTTTGAAAACGTCAATCATACGATATTAATTAAAAAAGATGGTATGTATGCTTATCGACCAATAAAAATTGCAAATCCATATTTGTATTATTTGCTAATAAAAAAAATGACAAGTAAAACAAATTGGAATGAATTGAGGAGACGTTTTGATGAGTTCAAAGTGCCTCAAATAGAAGTGGTAAGCATTCCTAATGTTAAGGGGAAAAAATACAAATCACATAAGGCGGAATCTGTTGCTTCATGGTGGGAGAATATTGAGCAAAGAAGTATTGTATTAGCCCTTCAGTATCGGTATATGTTTATAACAGATATCACTAATTGTTATGCTTCAATGTATACACATTCTATTGCTTGGGCATTAATTGGTAAGGATAAGGCTAAAGGAAATATACAAAAAAAAGAACTATTGGGTAATACTATAGATCATTATATACAAGGAATGCAATTTGGTCAGACTAATGGAATACCACAAGGAAGTGTCTTGTTTGACTTTATAGCTGAGATTATTCTTGGATATGCCGATAAGCTGCTTGACCAAAAGTTATTATCAAACGGAATTTCAGAATACAAAATATTACGATTTAGAGATGACTATCGTATTTTTTCTAATTCCAAGGATGAATTGGAAAAGATAGCCTTCTTACTTCAAGAAGTTTTGACTGATTTGAACTTGCAGCTAAATACAAAGAAAACTATTTTGACCGAAGATGTAATAACAGAATCCATTAAAAAAGATAAGGTATGGTATATATCAAATATTCCATTATACAGAAGACGAAAAAACCGTTTATATTCTCAAATCTCCAACTTGCAGCAAGAAGGACTATATATCCATCAGTTTGCAAAAAAATACCCCAATAGTGGAACAGTCATAAAACTATTAACTGTATATGCAAAACGTTTGGAAAAAGAAAAGTTAACGTCTGATGAAGCATTAGTTCTCATTTCTATGTTTACAGACATTGCTATGGATAGTCCAAGATGCTATAATATAGTTTTGAAGATAATAAGTGAATTGCTACAAATAATACCAACAACTGAAGATAGAACCACCATTGTAAAAAATGTCTATACTAAATTTGAACGTCTCCCCAATATAGGCGAACTACAAATATGGTTGCAACGTATTACTTATAAGCTGGTTAATTCTATTAAATATACAGAGCCAATATGTAGAATTGTTGCAAATGAAAGCGAGGTGGAATTGTGGAATTTGGATTGGGTATCTGACGAATATAAAAAAGATTTCCCTTTAATGAGTATCTGTACAGATTGGATACGTGATTCATATACGCCAGTAATAAATATAGATGAAATTTCTTTGTTTGAATATTAATCTGAATATAAATACGATATAAATAAACAAAAATATGATAGCATCAGTACAATATAATGATTTGAGAGGAACGGCAGCTGCCGATGTCTCTGATATTTACATGAATTCACTTCAAAAATATTTAATGGAAACATATAAAACCTATGATTCAGAAAGGTATGTATGTCGTGGATGTGTTATGTGGATAAGTGGTCAAAGACAAGTACCTTCTTTGAGTATAAGTTACCTATGTTGGGATAAGACGGCAGAGAAGTTTGTTCGTTTCTATCCTAAAAAGGATATGGATTTGAATGAAGCATTTTCTCTTTTCAAACGCTTTGAAGTTGTCATGGGAACAGATGTCAATGACATTGATGTTAATGATGATGACTGTTTAGACTTAATCTAAAATGAACGAACATGCTACATTTCCTCCATTGGCTGTCAAGCAGATAGCCAATGTGATGGCAATACAAAACCCTTCTGCTCCAAACTACTTGAAAGGAACGGAATTGGTTAACCTATTCAATGCTTTAGGTTATCCTGACGCCTATACCTTTGAGGACGGTCGAGGTATTTTAACCGTTGATTATGGAGAGGGACTTTCTCGTTTGACTTATGCTACCAAGCGTTTGGAGGATTTGAATAAGGCTTCTCAAATTCCTAATGCATTGCAGGAATTTACCAAAAGAATTCCACAGCCTTTGGAGTTTGTTGAAACCATACAAAAAGTATTAAAACATTGGAATTTGGAACATTTTGTACCAAAACTCGAAACAGAGGCTTTTCAATCTAATAATGTCAAAGTCAATAAACCTACTGCTATAATCGATGACAATTCTAAGACTATTGAGGGTGGTATAAACAGAGAAAACGAAGAGTCAGATAAACTATATGATGCTCGTAAAAAAGCTTTGGAAGAATCCATTTTAGGAAAGATACCAGAAGGTCACCCCGTAGTATTTATTAGCTATTCCTGGGACTCGGAAGAACATCAAACTTGGGTTCTTAAACTATCAGAAGATTTATCAAAAAATGGAATTTATGTTCTTTTGGATCAGTATTTGGAAGATGGTTCAATGCTTCCTGCCTATATGGATTTAGGACTTGACAGAGCCAACAAAGTATTAATCATAGGAACAGAAAAATACAAAATGAAATGTTACGAGCCTTCTTCCGGTGTCGCTTTTGAAGATTGTATTATACGAAATAACATTAGCCAAAATATTGGAACGAAGAAATTTATAGCATGTTTAAGGCATGGCGATTTTAAAAAATCCTTTCCGATTTATATCGGAACAAATAAGGGACATAACTTCTCAAAAGATGAAAACTATGATAGAGAGTTAGACTCTTTATGTAGAGCCATTTATGGGAAACCTCTTCATCAAAGGCCCCAATTAGGCGAAATACCAGACTACGCAAAAGAATAAACCTTATGGTTATAGAGAAAATGCAGATGCATACCAATGCAAGAATTGTTGCAACGGTACTGACTAAATACAGAGATACTTTTTATGCTTTGAAGGAGTTGATAAACAATTCCCTCTATGCAAAAGCGACTCGCATAGACATTAATTTCCTTCCTTCAGAATGTGATATGGACAGTGTCTGTTATCATCCAATAGATAAAATCCAAATTATTGACAATGGATATGGTGTATCTCATTCTGATTTCAAGAAAAGCATTATGGTAATAGCCACAGACAATAAGTCTGATGGTCATGGTGTTGGCAGATTCAGTGCATTACAGATAGGTAGATGTATGCACATCTCAACAACTGCTTATGATGTAACGTCTAAGCAATATTCAAAGACAGAGGTTGACTTTGATATACGGCAATTTCAAAAAGATGATTTACAGAATAAAGAATTTACAGTAAAGACTTCTTTACTTGAAGGTTCACATACTACTGGTTACCAAGTGGAGATTAGTGATCTATATACTTACGATGAAAAGTGTAAAAGAAAAAATCGTCTTGGTAAAGAATATACAAATGAAGGATTTCCTCAAAAGCTATTTGAGAGCTATCCCATATATATATTTGAAGGTAAGGTAAAGTTTTATTTCAATGGTATTGAACTTAAAAGAACTGATTTTACTACAGGAGAACCTTCCATAAAGAAGACATTCTATACTGATATTCAGGGAAGGACGCATGAGGTCATATTCAAATACTACAGTTTGAAGCTGAAGGAACCTAAAGTTCGTTTGTTCTTGCAATGTTTTGATGGTAATATTAATTACACAGCTTTAGAATTGACGTATAATTCAAATTGGTATGCGCCTTCGCTGGGAACACAATTTGTTCTTATTGAGTCTGATTATCTAACAAGAGATTTTTGTGATAACTATGAATTGGTAAACTTGAATAATAAGGAGTGGGGGAGTTTCAGTACATTCTTGAAAAAAGAGATTGATGAGCATTATAAGAAAGATAATGTAAAATATAAGAGGTTTTTGCAAAAACTCCAGAATGACAAAAGCTATCCTTTTACCATTACTGAAATTGGGAACAATTCCTTATCTGTCGATTTATTTAACCAAAGTGCCTTTATCATAGAAGATGACTTGAAAATATTAGAGACTGGGGATAATAATAAACGTCTTATATATACATTGCTGAGAAAAGTGATAGATGATGGTAATATAAGTTTCATTATTGAACATGTAATGGGGTTAAGTGTAGATAGTAAAGCAAAGTTGATAGAGTTGTTAGACAAGACAAACCTTGAAGCTATTGTTAATTATACATCCTCTCTTGCTAAAATGGAACAAGCACTCGAAATGTTAAATAAAATAACAGTGTGTGAGGTTGATAAACATACAGAGCAGTTTGCTGATATCTCGTTTTTATTATCCAGAAACATGTGGCTATTTGGGGAGCAGTACATGGGAGCAATTGCAATTGAACCAGAGGAGGATATATGCCGAGTATTGGACAAACTCTTCAGAACGTATATTTCTTATAAACCTCAACCAAAGAAATATGATAATCAGATAGAAGAATGCAAGCGTAAAGTAAAGTCGCTGTCAAGTATGGCTTTCTATTCAGAAAGAAGACTCGCTGCCAATGAAAAAGATATTCTTTGTGTTGTGATGTTGGCACCTTCTATTAAAGCCAATCAGTATGATTTAGCACAGATAGACAACTATATTTATCAGTTAGAAAAAGACAACACAATAGTAAAGGAAGGGGTAAGATTCAGAATATATTTTGTTGTATCTATGTTGGCAGATTTTGCAAAATCACAGATGGCCTCTTCCTCGACTAACGACAATGAACCTTTTCTCTATAAATGTCGTAATCAGAATGGTAACGACATAAAGGCTTTTCTTTTAGAGTGGAAACAGCTCGTAAAAAATAACAAAGAGTTGCTTGCTTATGCTTCGTCATCTTTGAAATTAAACAAATTTGATGTCGAAGCTGCATTTATGCAGGAATATTCTGACTTGATAGAGAAAAAAAACACAGCACAATTACATATTGTAAAATGATAGTGTAAAGGTTGCGTGATAGTGACAATAATCATGAATAAGAAAACTAACATCTATCTCTATGACTAAAGAATGGAAACTATTCATATGCGCAGGTTGTGCTATATGCGTGGTATGGTTGGCATCATTTGTACTTATCTATTTTTGTATAGATGGTTGGAATGTACGAGGACAGTTTGGCGATTTATTTGGATCTGTCAATGCTTTGTTCTCAGGTTTGGCTTTTGCGGGTTTAATAATTACAATAATACAACAACGACATGATTTGCAATTACAACGACAAGCAATAGATCAGTCAAAAAAAGATATCAACCAGCAAAACGAGACGATGAAGATTGAACGCTTCGAGAATACTTTTTTCAAGATGATCGAAGTTCAACAAAGTATTGTCAATGACTTATATGCAGCTGATTCGCATACAGAATGGGTAAAACAAGATGATTCAAGTGGTAGATCAGCAAAGGAAATATTGACCAAAGATGAATATCGTGGAAGAAACCTATTTTACTATGTTTTCAAACTATGTAGACATGAATTAGCAAATCATACCTTTCACTATGACACATCAGCTTCTGGTCTTAGCGAAGTTATCAAATTTAGAGGCAAAGCTTGTTTCGATGATTGTATGACAACGACGATGTTTGATCATTATTTTCGCCATCTCTATACCATATTAAAGTTCATTGAAGAAAACGATTGGTTGGGAGAGACAAAACAATATCAGTATGCGACTTTTGTTAGGGCAACTTTATCAAGATATGAATTGGTAATGCTCTATTATAATGGTTTCTTCCACCCTAAGATGAAGAAGATGATGGAACGATATTGTCTTCTGAACAATATTCGGAAAGATTTGTTACCGATGAGTTTAGAGTATAATAATTACTTGGGAAGGGTAGGATTGACAAACGATGATTTGAATGACGTAGGTTTTTCTGTAGGTGATTTTGAGTTCTATTTAACAGATAATGAAAATGATAATACCCGTTATTATCTAAGTGCTTTCTATACCAAGAAGGAGATGGAAGAAGGCATTGATTTGTTAAATTGCTGGAGACAATTAGTGAAGAGCTAATGAATCACAACCATATTAATTCATGACGTAATTTACGGATAATTCATGATAATTCGTGTCCCAATCTCTACTCAACATGTTCGATTAACGATGCTTAATTATATGACGCAACAACAATACCTTGACTTACTCCACGCTCTTCGCAAGGAGGCAATATCAAATATGATAAAGGCTTCTATTCGACAGCAGTTTCCAGAACCTTTAGCCTCTCAATACTGTCAAAAGTTTGATGATTTCAAGATGGTTCTTGACCTATTGGAATATAAGGCTAAGCAAAATGGAAGGTAAAGTAAGAGGTAATATGCCAACTTTTTCGATAAGTCATGAGCAAAGCAAGCTTGTTTGAACTTTGCCATGGCGAGAAAAAGTATGTAATACTTAATAAACAAGTTAATTTTTAACATCTCTATATATAGGCACTTGCAAAAGTGCCTATACAAAGGGTTATGCCCTAAATTGAGCACTAACTTCAATAATAAATGAATACGGATTATTCCGATTAAACAGACGCTTCGCTTTGAGCCAGTAAATCAGTAAAATCAGAAAATCCGTATTCAAAAAAATAAATACAGATTTATCTGATTATTCAGATGCTTCGCTTTGAGCCTGTAAATCAGCAGAATCAGATCAATCCGTATTCAAAGACAATCAATTCATAATTGACCAATTCATAATCGCAAGCGTTAGCCGAGAATAACTCAACATTCTTGCTCTGGCAAGTGGCAAAGCCGATTACAAAGCTCAATATTTAACATTCAAAATTCTAAAATATGCGTGATTTTAAAGACATTAAAGTAGCTGTAGCCGGTACTGGCTACGTAGGACTGAGTATAGCTACATTGCTATCTCAACATCATCATGTAACAGCAGTAGATGTAATCCCCGAAAAGGTGGAAAAACTTAACAATAAGATTTCTCCTATTCAGGACGATTATATCGAAAAGTATTTGGCAGAAAAGCCATTAAACCTTGTAGCCACACTCGATGGCAAGGCAGCATACGCAGATGCCGACTTTGTGGTAATCGCCGCTCCTACCAACTACGACCCAGTAAAGAACTACTTCGACACAACCCATGTGGAGGAAGTTATCGACTTGGTATTGGAAGTAAACCCAGATGCCATTATGGTCATCAAGTCAACCATTCCAGTCGGCTATACACGCAACCTCTATTTGAAGTATGCGCAGAAAGGAGTAAAGAAGTTCAACCTCCTTTTCTCTCCAGAGTTCCTTCGTGAGAGCAAAGCCTTATACGATAATCTCTACCCAAGTCGTATAATCGTAGGTTATCCAAAGATTATCAACAAGCCAGAGTTCGAAGCCGAGAACAACGCCATCGAATCAGTAACAGATGTTGATATGTTGAAAGAAGCAGCCAAGACCTTCGCCTCTTTACTCTTAGAGGGAGCTATCGGTCATAATGGTGATACAAAGCAATTGGATTCTTCACTTTTCACTCTTCACTCTTCACTCGAAAAGAACATTCCAGTTCTTTTCATGGGTATGAAAGAAGCTGAAGCTGTCAAGCTCTTCGCCAACACTTACCTTGCCCTTCGCGTAAGCTACTTCAACGAGCTTGACACTTACGCAGAAGTGAAAGGTCTTGACTCAAAGGCTATTATCGAAGGTGTAGGTCTCGACCCACGTATCGGTACACATTATAATAATCCTTCATTCGGTTATGGTGGCTACTGCTTGCCGAAAGATACCAAGCAGCTATTGGCCAACTATCAGGACGTTCCTCAAAACATGATGTCTGCCATTGTTGAGTCAAACCGCACACGCAAGGATTACATCGCTGATGCAGTCTTGCGCAAAGCAGGTTGGTACGATTATTCAAGCAACAACCAATATGGAGCAGAACAAGGCACTTGTGTCATTGGTGTATACCGCTTGACTATGAAGTCAAACTCAGATAACTTCCGTCAGTCAGCTATTCAGGGCATCATGAAGCGCATAAAGGCCAAGGGAGCAGAAGTAATCATCTACGAGCCAACATTGGAAAACGGCACAACCTTCTTCGGCAGCAAAGTAGTAAATAACCTCGAAGCCTTCAAGTCTCAAAGTAAGGCTATTATCGCCAACCGCTTTGATGACTGCTTAAAGGACGTAGAAGCCAAGGTATACACCCGCGATATCTTCCGTCGTGATTAGTTAGGAGGTACGGTCTCCGAACCGTACCACGCAAATGGCTTGTAGTATTTATTTAATTCACCACGCAAATGGCTATATTATATATATAATGTGCTACTTGAGTGGCACGGTTCGGAGACCGTACCTCCTACATCCAATAATATTTCTGTTATCATCCCAATAGTTTCATGACATCTGAAGAACGACAACAACAAATCAACACTCTTGTCGAGCGTCTTCGTGAGTTAGATTTAAAGAAGCGTGCAATGGACCTTGTTTTGCAGGATTTCCTTGAGCAGCGGAAAAAGGATGCAGAACGTTTATCCAAACTTGATGAAATGCTTTCTCGTGTAGAGTCTTTGAAAACATCCATACAGGAAGAAACAAAGAAACGCAAAGCTGCAGAACGCAAGGCAGCATATTTGGAAGCAAAGTTGAAGCGTACAGGATTAAATAAGTGATAAAGTACAATATATAGGCACTTGTAAAAGTTCCTATACAAATGGCTATGTCCTAAAATGAGTACAAACAAAAACTACCCTTATGAATGATATAACAATCAATATTAACGGTGGAAACAACCAGATACTCCCTAATGCCACTGAGGCCATACAAAACTTCTATGGTGATCAGTTTGCCGAGAAAATACTCAGTAACACAGTTGTCGACAAAGAGTTATGTCCAGAAGTAGGCAAGCTGTCCCTATATGTAGATAAGGTGAATCTTCCTGACTATATCGCCCAACTCAGTGAGTGTCAAAATGCCACCGAACTTGCTAAAGTAGTAATTTACATGTTCGAGCAGGAACCAAAACTTACTGAAGAAGAGATAGTAAAGGAGCGTTTCATAAGTATCCTCCTTCCTTTAGCTACTAAGCTTACCAAGGGTAGAAGCATTGACAACCTACGTGCTCGCATCAACGACGCCTTATTGTCACGCCCCAAACCCAATCGCATAAAATAATCAAAATCTATAGCAAAAAGTA
>ERZ1023621.86-NODE-86-length-27215-cov-11.436230_pt1 | contig 27215 bp, 25 predicted proteins | sample MGYA00380330_ERZ1023621 | MGnify/ENA primary metagenome ERZ1023621 (study PRJEB33179, sample SAMN07448975) | human gut metagenome | biome: Human-gut; feature: Human associated habitat; material: Faeces | host: Homo sapiens | place: India: Bhopal | collected...
ATGCAAAGATTGTGCAAACCGAGAGCAGAATATCAAGCTTGCTTGAATGTTTTGCCGAGGTGCAGCCTATCTTATGCAAAGATAAAAATATATGTTGAACTAAACAAGATTCATGGTCAATTCACGATAATTCACGACTGAAAAACTCAACCTTCTTGCTCTGGCAAGCGGCAAAGCCGATTACAACATTCAATATTGCCAAAGGCAACCATTCAACATTGCGCCCAGCGCATAACTCAACATTCAACGTTGCCAATTTTTCCTTGTTCAATCTCCTCTTGCAAATACGAGTATACATACTGAGGAGACTGAAAATACAAACCTGTATTTGGATTCTGCAATAAGCGATAAGTGTCAGAATCATATAAGATACTAAGAGCCTGACGAATTGTCATTCCTCTCTTTTCTACGAGAAGAGTTGCTAAGTCACGCTCCATACACTCAAGCATATATTGAAAATCATTCTTTGATACTTTCATAAGCTATGAAGATGTTTAACAGCACGTTCAGTACAAAATGCCCACTGAAATGTTATACCCTCAGGATACTGAATACGTTTGATAAATGTTGGAAAATCAATATATCCTGCCTGAAGATTAAAGATTTGTCTACCTATCTTGTCATTCGCTATCGGCCCAAACACTACATCATAATCATGAAGTGTCTCCGAGGAATTACGATTTGCCAAAACAAACTTAGCCCATTCCTCTGAATATCTATCAAAATGCAAGACCTTTAATTCTTCAAGAACAGACGTATCAAACTCAAAAACATTAACCACCACATCACCTCCAAACGTTTCCACCTTAAACTGAGCCATCTCTTTAGCTTGTTCTATCTCAGCTGAAAGATAGAAAGCACGTCCAAAGTCCTTTGCAGGACGCGACATACTAAGGTTAATATTCTCAACCTTTACATTAGATCCATGATATAGTTTCATGTCAGCAACCCTCCTTTTTTATGGCAAAAGGCAGCAAGTCCTTCTACTTGTTCCTCAAACGACAGTGTATGCAAAATATTATAATGTCTCTCTGCATACTCTATTCCATCGTGCAGACTAACATATCGGAAAGCCTGCATATAGCTCAAACCGAAATGACGCGCAAACAGTTTTATGAGCATGATTATATATTCTATCTTATCGGCTATCATATCATATTTGGACAAACTACTTATGTTCATCTTCAAACGCAAATTTACGTTTTTTCCCCGACACTTACAAGTATTCTTACAATAATCTTTTGATTTAGAAGGAATGTTGCGCTCAGCCCGTAAAGACACTTACCAAAGCAAGAATTATGAGCAAATTCAAAATTGTTCAATTCCAAATCGCAGGCGAAGCCGAGAACAACTCCTAACTCCTAATTCAAAACTCCTAACTCATAGAAACTCCTAACTCGTAATTCCTAATTCCTAATTGCAGTAGCAGGTAGTGGTTTCGCTCCACAGGCTCAAGCCTATTCAATCATACGCTCGCTATAATCACCTAAATAAACTCACAAATGCAACTATTGCCGATGCTATAGCAACAATTAACATTAATCTGTTTTGGGCAAACATCTTATCATTTAGTTGTTGTGTTTTTAGATTAAATAATGCAGACTGCGCAAGATTAGCATACGACTGTTGACGCAATGTTGTTTTTCCATCTTCTGTTATGGTAAATGTCGGATTGTATTTATCTTCCCTTCTTAACTCTAACAAACCTACTTTACATAGTTTAGTCACACATCTAAAATATGACGTAATGGGAACATCCCAAATAAAAGCTTTATCCGTATAATTGAATACGAACTTATTTATTTCTTTAAATTCTTGTTCCGATTTTATTGTAAATGATTCCAAAATAGCGGCCATCAACATTGTCTCCACATAATAGCTATAGGCTATTTCTTCTTTACTACGGCCACTATCCATGGTAACACCATTCAAAAGAGGCTCAAATCGTTTCCCCATCTCTTTTATTACTTGAAAACATGCGGTTAAAGCTTTGAGGTCCTCTTCACTAGCCAATTCTGGATGTTCTGATAATTCCTTTAATGTCATATCTTTATTTGTCATTATTCATTATTATTTCGTTACATTGCATATAGAATGTGAAGCCAAAATTCAGCATCAAGACCATTTATTTTATTTCAAGATATCTCTTGTTAGTTTTGCGAAGCACCTATCATTGCTATTCAAATACTTCTTGTGAAAAATGTCTTCACGGATGTCAGACACAGACTTCCCCAACAATCCTGCTATTCGTTTTATTGTACCCTGTGGATACTTCGCCTTTAATTCAAGCAATCTTAACGCCTCACACTTATGAAACTCATATCGCTCTTCCAAATGGAAAAAGTCTACATATTTACGAAAGCCATTCTTACATCGGAAATACAAATAGTAGTTACCTCTTGTCTTAAAAGACGTGCTCGGTTTGCTCCACATTCTCAACCTTATCTTAACGTTTTCATCAAATTTATAATCTTCACCAGCAGGATTGAATTTTTGTTTCTCTACGACATTGTCTCCTAATTCTCTCATCAGTTTTATTCTTGAATTGCATACTTGACAAGAAGGAACAAAATTAAATAAAGAGAGTCCTACAATGGGACATTTTGTTTTAGGTAGAAAATGGTCTACATCAAACTTTCTTTTAGTCTTACGCTTGGAACCTCTTATTACGTTATATGTATTTATGTAAGCCAATTCACAATAGTAGCAAGTAGTAATATGTAGCTCTGTTGCTTTCTCATTAAAGAAATCAGCTATTACCACGTCATACTTATTTGTGTATTTAAATATCGCATCAAGTTTCTTGTATTCCTTAGACCTTACTTTCTTTCCACTACCTTTAGGATCAGGCATAGTCGCTGGTATATGCAAAGCTAAAAATCTATCATATACATTAGCTATCACGTCAACATCCGCACATAATAGTTCTTCAACTGTTTCGTTAATAGTCGTAACATGGTTACGAACTTTCCAATTTCCCCAGTCAGTTTCCATCTTTGGCAGAGATGCGGCAAATAGTTTCTTGTAATCAGAAACAATTTTAGCAAATTCCATTGATCCTCTTGGAGGATATTTAATTCGTTTCATATAAATTTTGGTTTTCAGAATACCATTCTTCAATCTCGTCCAACATATCCTTTGTTTCCTCGCTTAGGTAGTTGTCACCGATTATTTCTGACACATACTTCAGTCTTGACCATTCCAATTGCTTCTGCCATTTTTGGCGTATATCACAAATCTTCCAATTGCTATTATTTTTCACAATATATCTGACTCTATCATACGCTGAAATCAGTTCTGTAATTTTTCGTTGTGCATATTCTCCAATGGTATATGGCAATATGAAGGTATTGTTGAATAGGTCGTGAATATTGGCGGCAAATGTCTTATCAAAAGCATCCTTATGCTCTGTTCTTGACATACACAAGATGTTGCTATCAGGTATATCACTCAACACAAACGGAGAATGGGTAATCAGAGTAATGTTTATTCCATAATTTGAAGGCAATTGCAATCCTTTAATAGAGTCAAGCAACAGGCTTATAAACCGTCTCTGCAAATCAGGATGGAAATAAAGTTCCACTTCATCCAACATGACATTCACATATCCGTATTTATGTGTAGAAACATGGTTTATGTTAGAATTCATATCCTCACTATTTGACTCAATATTTCTCAGATGATAGATTAAGTTGCCTATTGTATAAGCAATTTGGCGCTCTCCAGAACTCAAACCTTCAAACGGAATTATATCCATGCACCGGTTGCCTTCCTCCTTGTATTTTTGCAAATGCTCATTATCTACCAGTTGCAGTGTGACAATATAAGAAGGAGGCGGAAGCAAATCATCTTTGTTTATCTCATGATAATCGTAAGCAGGATATAACTGAGAACCAATTTTTGACTCCATCCATTTATATATGGAATCCACATCAACAACGGCACCTTGCTTTATATAATAATCCTCATCTTTGCAGAATCTGAGATACGCAACAATTCTTCTAATCTTAGCTGTTCTGTGTGATCCGTCCATCAGCAGCTCTACAAGCCTTTTCTTAAAGACACCCTCATCAAAGTTTCTCGAAAACGCATATGTCCATAAATCTTCATAATGCTTGTAGGTCCAAATAACTTTCATCGTTTTATATAGCAAATACTCCCATGCTACATCTTCTTCAACGTATCGCACACTTATCGTATTTTCCCAAAACGAACTGATGGCTCTCTCTAAGACAAATATTCTTTCATTGTCGTCATCATTATTAGGATATTTCTTCTCCAGACAGAAATCATAAAGAGTATGATACTTATTTTGAATTATATCATAAAAATAGAAAGCCACGATATGATGCGTTTGGTTTATTATACGAAAAGGAAAGAATTCATGATTTATAGTTCCATCTTCATTTTGTTTATCTCTACGCTCAAAACAAAGCGATATAAGATTCTGCTTACCTAAATAGTTCTCCTTTTGCGCGTTGATATAGCCTCCATTACGCATTGGATGAATAACAACAGGTGTTTGATACCCATCATTCTTATGAAACACACCCTTCAGCCAAGACTCATCTTCCTCAGTATAGTTTGTACCATGTTCCAATTTCTCTAAACGCTCTGCATTCGTGCGTTCATTGATATAGTCACGATAGTTATAGGCATAAAGAGAGTAGTTGCTGACTAAGGTATAAAACCAATCTGTGAATAAGTGCTTTAAATTTTGTTTGGGTTGAAGAATCTCCTGCTCTGGCTCATTCCCATTAAGTATGCTTATTGTTTCATGCGGCACATAACGCTCTGTAATTGGATCTTCTTGCTCAGCATGTTCTTGGTTTATATTTGTTAGGTCTGTTTCATACGTAACTAATTCCAACCTTCTGCCTTTACATGTTAATATTTTGATGTGACTATTTATATAAACAGCCAAAGAGGCATACACATTATCTATATAATGCAGATGCTGTGCGCTTGTATAAACATAATCTTCACCAATAATAGCAGCCGACATATTGTTTATCAATCTAACAATAGTATCTATCAGTGTACTCTTGCCTGTTCCATTAGCACCAACAATTGCACTGATACCAATATTAATTTCATCATGTTCAGTATCCGAATACAGAAGAAAGTTCGAATCAAAAGCGTCCTCATTTACTTCAATCTCTGCAATTTCATCTTTGTCCTCTTTTATTCTAAATCCTTTGTTGAAATAGAACCATTTGGAACTGCCATACAGGTTTTTTTGAATACAATGAGCTTTACGCTCATCTTCTCTATTTACTCCATCATATGTATAGAAACGGACACCAATTAACTTTAATCCCCTTGACGGAAGGATAATGTTTGTGTCATTTTCAAGAGAAAAAGGTCGCATCCAAGGTCGTTTAATACTCATAGCCTTAATGTTTTATAAAATCTACATACAGAACGTCTTTCACTGAAAACGTTTTTTCATTGACTGGATATGTATTTTCTTTTGTTTCAGTGTTTGTTATGTATGAAATAATCTTCTTAAAAAGGAGTGGTTGGCAAATGCAAAGCCTTCACCAACCATGAAGCTCCTAACTTCAATCTGTAGTACTACGTTTTATCTCTTTATCACAAACATAGTTCGCGAATTGTGCCGAGTCAATGGTAAAAGCAAAGATGCTTTGGTACTAAGCATACGCAGGAATTAGACCAGCAAGATCGTGAGCCACAGCATACACGTTTGCCTTGTCTATTTCTTTTTCTGAAAGTAATCTTAACAACAGCTCACCACTATCTTTTACTAAAGATATACTGCTTGCTACAGGGATTCCAAGAATACCTAATACATCTAACCCAACTGAGATTAAACAGTTAATACACTGTCCTTCCGGACTTTGAATTGCAGCGAGAACCTTCACTAAAGGTTCTGCTGCCTAAGAAATGAAATTTCTCATAAGCATTAATAATTAAATTTATAGTTTAATTAAAACAGAGCTATGCTCCATTGTAGCAGGTAGTGGTTTCGCTCCACAGGCACAAGCCTATTCAATCATACCAGCTTTACCTTTATTCTTACTTTATCTCCATCAGATAGTCGTTCTCCAACTATTCTGTTAGGTCTCTAATATCTTCAGTATTTTCACAAAAAATGACTTTGCAGATAAACCAATCCTCTTGTACGAACTTCTAACACATTCAAAAGATAAGAACACTACAAAGGCATTCAAGATGACGTCATCTATTTCTTTACTGAATAAGTATCCTAAGTTTTGATATCTCATTATGCATATTATACAGACAAATGAAACGTAAGTTACATTCAAAAGAAATTCCACTACTCCTGCATCATAAACATATCTTATAAAATCTGCCAATCGTTTTTTGTGTTGTTTCCCTTCTGTATAAGTTACGAATGGCATTCTATTAATTATGCCCTTGATATAAGAAGGGCAATACACTATGATAAATGAACTACATACCAATACAACAAAATACTTTGTTGTATCATCAAGAGAAACACCATTAATCATATTTGCTATAGAAACAATAATAATTGGAGGAACAACGGCAGCTAAGACAGAAAAGAAAGTCACAATAGCTACAGATAAGAATGGCATGCCTAAAGTTAGCAAAGCACCAACGATACCTATAGGAATAGACATTACATTGAATAAATTCTTTTGCAAACGACTTCCTTTTGAACCATTCTCCTTTAGTTTGGTTTGAAATCCAGCGATAATAAAAACAGCAATTAAAACAACAAGTATCAAAACTGATGTTTTAGTAGAAACTGACGTTAAAAGATAAAACACAATGCCTCCCAATCCCAAAATAATGAATGACACAATATTTATCCAGGTATTTAAAGTTATTTCAGGAAGCCACCCTCTTGCCTTAGCTATCAGTCTATAATTGTTACATATATAATGTGTAAGACTTAAGGATCTAACAACAACAACTTCATTACGTTCAAAAGTCACAAAAGAAAAAGGATATTCACAAATGCTACCGTCAGCAAAGAAGACCACAACAGCTTCATATGGTTCTCCCTTTGTAATATCACCATCATCAATTCCAACAAGCATTCTTCTCTTCACCCTATACTTCTTTGATGATATTTTTGTGGAGTTCGTTAACAATCTATCAACAATAGGATATACTATTTTCTTTTCAAGTCGTATATTCTTAAGATTAACAATTCCGCCCCATGCAGCCATCAAAAAAACGAACAACATTAAAGAGACAATGACCACACCCAGCATAACGTCACGACTTTCTCCCCAAATAAAACCCAATACAGTAACATTGAATACAAACCATAAAGTAACAATTGCAAGAAATCCCCAGCTATGCAAAAACCTATATTTTACATACCGAATAACTACTTCTCCTGATGAAGATTTTTCGTCGACTGAATATGGATGTTTATTTCGTCTCAACATTTACCCCACTATTATTTTTTTAAACTTACAAGTATTCCCCTGTAATCAGAAAGCAGTATATGCATAAAACATATTACCTTCTAATTAATCATATGATAATCTTTATATCGCAAATGTACGTCATTTCTGCGGTACTTGCAAATTTTATCAGGATAAATCACATAAACCTCGGCAAAATAGGCATACCAATTTTATAATGTCTATAACAAAGAAATACGAACTCCCTTATATGCTCGTATGAGATCACGACCTTTGCAAAATGATGTCTTTGCACATCATTGAATATTTCTTCACATTTTTTATCTGATGCTAAGAATGTGTGATAAATAAATATCCAATAGCACAATTTCAGTGTCAATCCAAAGCCATATTTCTCTCTATAATAGCATGAATTGATGATACACAAAGGAATATTTGGATTCTTTGTATACACCACATCCATCATTCTATTTTGGAGAAATCTCACAAAGTCACTCTCATAATAGAAGATAGTTTTATTGTAATCAAATACAATTGCAGAAAAATTGAAGAATGCGGTCTTCAGTAATGACTGTGGTGTTAATTCCATCTTCTCCTTTCGTATTCCCCATGTATTTTCAAGTCCCCACAAGTCTATTATAAGATTTTGAATTTTAACCTTCACTCCACCAAAACTATTGATTCTAAACTCCACATCAGAATCAACAGCATTGATAGTATCAATCACACATTCAACATCTCCTACAACAATATCCAAATCACGGAAACTACTTTCACCTAAGAAAAAGTTACGTATTATACCACTAAATACATAAACCTCAGTCTTCCGAGAAATAGCGTTTAGGATTTCACGCATCTCATAGCTCAAGCATTCTTGCAAATAAAATTTGAAGAATCTAGCCTGACTATCAATATATCTGTTGTCCACTTAGCTTGCGATAATGATTAAGAGCAAACTTATCTGTCATACACGATACATAATCACGAAGAATTCTCAATCGTTCTTCAACAGAAAAGTCTTTCACATCAAACTTTTCATACCTATCATCAGCTTTGTCCTCCTCTCCATTACGTTTTAAGTATTCTTGAAGCGTCGTCAGGAAAATTGTTTTAGAAATCAAGCGTTTTGCTCTGTTTCTCAAATTTTTATCATCGCTAAAGAACATCTTAACATAAGCATCCAAAATACCATAAATAACAGACTTACCCGTTATCTCCAACGAGATAACCTCCCTACTATTCAATATATATTGTTTGCAAATATCCCCAAGAGCCTCTGCAATACCATTGCCATCATCCTTAATAAGTTCCTTCGGATATGTCCCCTCTTCAATCTCTACAATGTGATCAATAAAATTTCTCAAAGCCAAGTCAATCAGATATCCCATCAGATAAGTACGTAAGTTTATTATCTGTTTTCTACCATTAACCGATCCGTCATTCGCAGTTTTCTCAATAGAGTCAAGTAAAAGTTTAGCATTATCATCGAATGATATACCTTCTCTATTCCCGTACGAATTTATCTGTTCGCATACATCACCTACAGTTAGCCACTTCTTCTTCAATCCATCCTCAATGTCCATTGTCAAATAACAAATCGAATCAGCAGCCTCCATTAAGAAAGACAAAGGATGTCTCATTATTTCATTATCCCCTTTAGATAAACCACAAGCCTCAACCACCTTATCTAACACCTCCTTCTCGGAAGTAAGAACACCATGCTTATGCAAACCAATATAAGCATTTTTATTTTTCAAAGCAGCATTAGGATACTTCATAAAAGCCCCCAAACTTGCACAAGTCAAATTCAAACCATCCAAACTTTCAATAAACTGCAACTTAGTCAAAACTCGTAACCCTTCAGCATTACCATCAAACTCCGTATAATCAGCTCCTATTTCAGAGTTATCTTCACCAAGTTTCTTCAATTCAGCTTGAACTTCATTACTCATCCATGCAGGCGGAGTCTTAAACAACTCTTTAAAGTAACTTTGCAAAGAATCCTCACCAAAATGTCCAAAAGGAGGGTTACCTATATCATGCACCAAACATGCCACTTTTAATGCCGCAGCCAAATCACGTAGAATTGTTACTTCGTCAAGACCCGTATGTCTTTTAAATTCCTCACTTTCACACAACGTAAAGACAAATGACTGTCCAATATTCATTACTTCCATCGAATGTGTCAAACGCGAGTGAATATTATCGTCAGTCGTCAAGGGAAAAACTTGTGTCTTGTCATGTAGTCTGCGACAAGCAGAACTAAATATTACACGGCCAAAATCTGATTCTATATCTGTACGATAATCATTGTGTTCTTTACGCTGTTCAGAAGTAATTGAACTATCACGCATTCTTTCAGTAGATAGATATTTGTTCCAATTCATAAAAATTTTGTTATAAATAAGTTTTTAAGGATAAGTAGCAGGTAGTGGTTTCGCTCCACAGGCCTAAACCTATTCAATCATACCTGCTTTACCTTTATTCTTACTTTATCTCCATCAGATAATCATTCTTTGAGAACATGCGTCCATACTTAGGCTGAAGGATAGAAGAATCAACCTTGTTGCCTTTCACCCATTCAATGATAGCCTTAGGTAAATTCACACCAGCTTCATAGCTGAAAGGAAAACCACCACCAAAGCGTGGATTAAGCTCCAATACACAATATTCGCCCTTTTCATTCTGCATCACATCAACATCAAGATTGCCGATGTGCTTCAAGGCAGTACCAATCTTATGGCCTATCTCACGCACCTCAGGCAAGTCAACGGTTACAGCCTTGTCCGTCTCACCTGCACGCATAGCCAATTTCTGCTTAACGCTTACAGCAACATTGTTGCCCTCAAGGTCGTTCATCACATCCAGTCCAAACTCTTTGCCCGTAAGCTTCTCTTGTATCATGATATACTCATCACCAACCGAAGCTGTTGCAAGAATAGTCTTCTTAACTTGCTTCATCAGCAAGTGATAATAGATATCAAGCTCCTCCATGTCGGCAATCGAAGCCAAACCTATAGAGCCTGAACCCCAACGAGGTTTCATAAACAAAGGGAAGTGAAGATCGCCTGTCTCCAAAGCATGCTTGGCATCCTCAAGGCGCACATAAGTCTTAGGTGACTTCAATCCTAACGACTCCACCCATTGTGCAGTCTTATACTTATCAAAGGCAATATCAATAACAGAAGGGTCGCTCACAATCACCTTCACACCCTCTGCCTCAAACCTTGCCTTGTTCTCTGCCAATATAGGCAGTTCCAAGTCATTAAGCGATAAGAGGGCATCAATCTTCTGTTCCTTACATATCTGCAATGTAACATCCACATACTTTGGATCATACACAGCAGGAACCTGCAATTTCACATCAGCCACCTGAAGAGCAGGAGCCGACAACTGCATATCAGTTGCCACCACCTTGTCACCCTCACTCATATTCTCCTTGAAATACTTCAGCAGATAAGTGCGTCTGCCAGCGCATGTAAATAGAATGTTCATATTGAAAACTTATTATAATCTATAAATTGAAACAATATCTTCAATTGTTTGTCTTCTTCTCACTTCTACATATTCATCATTCTCTAATGTCAGAATAGGTTCCAAGAAGTTTATAAATGTTGGAGTCAAACAGATTGTATATGCACCCACACCTCTGAACTGAATGAAATCACCAGCAGCCAACTTAGGCAATGTAACTTCCTTCAATATTACATCCTTCTCCATACATGTAGAACCAACTACATCACACACGTACGTTTCTGAATCATTCGATGCTCTATACACTTCATGTGGAAGATTATTGCTATGCATTGTTGGTTTAACGTCAAACACAGTACCGTCAACCATCACAAAATTAACTTTACCAACCTTCTTGTTCTGATATACCTTGGTATAATACTTGAACACATTTGAAACAACTGACGAACCTGGCTCAATTACAATATATGGTTTTACCGCCATAAACCATTCGCTCTTTTCAACCTCATCAATAACACAATTGGCATAATCTTCATACTTAGGTCTTCCTGTCAAATCCATTCCTTCAGGAGCAGCACCAAAGTATCCTCCTCCAATATCAAAGTATTCCAAATCTTTTAAGTCATACTTCTCACAAGTATTCAACATGTGTTGAGTTATAATCTTATAATTCAATACAGCACGATCAGAAGTCGAAGTATGACCATGAATAGAAATAATCTTTATATCTGCTTTACGCAGTTTATCTATATTCTTGCCAATAATATCATCAGGGAAACCGAAACGACCAAAACGCAAACCACATTGAATTGTACTATTGCCATTCTCGTCTGTAAGGTTGATATTTATTCGCATACCAACCTTTATTTCAGCATTGGGATGCTCTTTTGCATATTCACACACCATATCAACCTCATACTCACTATCCAAATTGATAATAGCATTATGCTCCAACGCCTTTTTAAATATGAACGGACGCTTGATAGGCCCATTGAAAATAACATGTTCAAAACCTATTTTCATTGCAAGTTCATATTCCATTTCACTCACGACCTCTGCAAAACAGCCTTCGTTTTTAGCTATTTGACAAAGGGTAGGAACATAGTTTGTTTTAAACGAATACCCAGCAATTACTTTCTCATAACGTTTTTTGAAAGCATTTACGAAATCATTGATGTTTTTCTTATACCTATCTCCATCCATAATATAAAATGGAGATCCAAACTTCTTATCAAGCAGAGTTAACAGGCTATAATCAAAATTATTCATCATTCTTGTATTCTGTCTTCCTTTTCTATAGGTCCCCACATTAATTCAATAGGATTACTCATACACTCTTTTTTCATGTCTTCACAAGCAGCTTCCCAAGTCCATTTGGGTTTCCATCCTAAAACCTCTGAGCTTTTCTTTCCTGAAAGTAAAATTTGTGGTGTATCTGGCATATCTGGACGATATTTTTTCTGCACATTATTCTTCGCAAATGCAGAAATAATACCATCTACCATCTCGTCCAAAGAATAAGGTTTATAACCTGGAAGGTTAAAAATTCCGCAAACATTTGTTTCTGCTGCTCGAACTATTGCTGCAGAAAAGTCTTTAATATAAAGTAGTTCTTTCTTGCGAGAAGAATCTCCATAAACTTCTATGTCTTGTCCGTTGATACAACGACGAACCATATAACGCCATGGCAACATTCTTTTCTCACCATCAAGATAATACCATGCATCAGGATGCCATCCATACACCATAAAGTGGCGGAAAATACAAGGCTCAAAACCATCAGCTATTTGACAATGTTCTAAAATATCACAAGCAGCACGCTTGCAAATTGCATACACAGCATGGTCATTTCCATTTTTGGGAAATGAACGTGAAGCATCATCGTCAATAGGAAGTTTATCATCCCAATGTTGGGCAACATCGCTTGGCGTCGTATTAAAAATTATGCGCTTTGTACCATTTTGTTTCATCCAATTACAAAGATTTACAGTTCCAACAACAATACTTTGGACATAAGGCATCATATTTCTATTGGCATGAGCAGGCATAGTCCCAGCCATATTTACGACAACATCATATTTCTCATTTGGCAACAAGTCAAATGATTCTTTATTTGATATATCGAACCCTCCAATAAATGTAATTCCACGAGAGTGGAAAAAACCATTATCAGAAGTTCTTCGCCCCACAGCAATCACATTATAACCACTTTCTTGAAGAGCTAACGCACTATAACAACCTAGTTGACCTGTAGCTCCAAAAACAATTGCCTTTTTCATATTTGTTATTTTTTAATTAAACGTTATTTTCCTTTTTGTTTTGTTTCATTCTAAAAACATCTAAAGCTTCAACACCCGCAACCTCTATGGACTCTCTGAGCAATACGGATTTAATAGTTGTCAGTATGACTTTAATATCGGTTTTTAAGGATATATTATTCACATACCATACATCCATAGCTAATTTTTCATCCCAAGTTACAGCATTTCTTCCATGGCATTGTGCCCAACCACTAATACCTGGACGCACATCATGTCTATGGCGTTCCTCTTTTGTATACCATGGAAGATAACGCACCAACAATGGTCGTGGCCCAATCAACGCCATATCACCCTTCAGCACATTAATCAACTGAGGTAATTCATCAATCGAAGTGGAGCGCACAAAGCTGCCAACCTTTGTCAGTCTGTCTGCATCTGGCAACAGATTTCCATCCGCATCCTTCTCGTCCGTCATCGTCTTAAACTTGATAACCTTAAAGATTTTGCCATTCTTGCCCGGACGCTCTTGAAAGAAGAACGCCCCTGCCCCTTTATTGGCGAAATGCAACCAAATTGTTACCACTATCAGGATTGGACTTATACAAATCAATGCTATAAGCGCAATCCAAAAATCAAAGAATCGTTTAAAAAAATGTTTGTACATAAATAGTTTAAATTTTTAAATATTCCTGTTACTATAACTCACGTTCATTCCTATACCTCCACCGTCTCCACATTGATATGCGCAATATTCCTATTGGTGTCCATGCAACTTCAACGGGGAAGTATTTTACAAGTCGCATGGTGTGGCGTAGCCATTGCATCATAAGACGAGTGCTTGAGGCATAACGTCCTGATTTCAGTCGCTCGTCGTGATGGCCAAAGTTACCTGCTTTCATAATCTCATTGAGCAAGAATCTACCTAAACGTTCATTAGGTGCTGGCAATGGGGATTGTTGGGAGACGAACAATGAATTGTCGGCTGATCCGTCAAACAGATACCATAACACCCATGCAGAAGCAGAAGCAAAAGACTCAAGTTGGAAACGACTTAATAAGCGTGATACTTCATCTGACGATTGCATTGAACGAACTACATAGTACAAGTCCATCATCTGACGCAAGCCGACACCCTCATACAGCAAATGCCATAGGTTATGATTTAGAGTCAATATCAAGCTGAACACATTGTCAGGCACACAACACTCCAGTTGCTCATTATATATAATATGGTGTAGACCTTCATTCCTAAACCATTTCTGCAAACGAGCATTGCGCCAAAGGTTACGACTTATCGACGGACGATAGTGCAACTCTACCTCTGTATCAGGAAACAGACTAATGTCGGCATGATGATAGTCGTAATAGTACATCGTGTCAGTATCTCGTGCCCAACGTATCACCTTGTCCGCATCCCCCACCATCCACATGTCAATATCGCCCGACTGTCTGAGCAAACTCATACGGTCGGCTTCGTCGGTATTGCTGTCAGCATCATAATACATAGCCACCGCCTGCCCTTTAAGCACACACGACTCATATCCATCAGCCTTAATCAACCCATACAGTTCGGCACACCTATGGTTCATCACCTCATTGCGTCTCTGAATATTGGCAGTAATGGCAAGCCATTGCATCTTAAGCTTAGGTGGCAAGTTAGCCACCTTGCTATTATCATTCTTCACAGCACATTGCACACCCCTGAAGCACACCCCTACCAGAGCCTGTCTCTTAGCATCATCAAAAGCCTCCCCCCATTCCTCGGCAGAAGGCGTAAACGACAACCCTTGACGTGTACCAACAGAAAGTTGTAAAAGTTCAAAAAAAAGCGAACTGCCCTTCATAAGATCTTCACTTCTCACTTAAACAATTGGATTCTTCGTTCTTCACTTTTCACTCTTCACTTCCATATAGAACTCTATCTGGCACTTCTGCACAAATCCTCTCTCAAATCTTGAGGCAATCATTGGTCTGGCATTGCTCTTCATTATTCCACGAGCCTTATCATCCGTCAGCATACGCTCCATAGCATCATACAGAGCATTAGCATTCTTCGACGGAACTATCAAACCGTTCTTCTCGTTCTCGATGATCTCACGGCTACCATTAATGTCTGTCACAATAGAAGGCAGACCCATAGCACCAGCCTCAAGCACAGTATTAGGGAAACCCTCTCTATAACTTGGCATCACAAAGCAATCGGCATTCACATACATCTGCAGCAAGTCATCGCCATATTTAGGTCCACAGGCATCAATGCCGTCATTAGTGTCTATAAGCTTACGAGTCTTGTCACTCACAGGATCAAGCTCATGCTCATATTTGCCCACCAACACAAGTCTTGTATTCTTATGCTTGTCATGCAGCTTTACGAAAGCCTCAACCAGCTCATTGATACCCTTGTCACCCACTATGCGACCTACAAACACGAACGTAAACACCCCAGCATCCTTCTTGACAGAGAACCTATCAGGAGAGAACCGCTCCATATCCACACCCATAACATTGCCATAACCCAGCACCCTCATAGGCTTCTTCGTAATGCCCCCGTTCTTAAGGTCATTAAGCACCCCTTGTCCTTCAGGAATCACATGCGTAGCGCAAGCGCAGGTAAGCCAGTCGGTCATCATCAGTATCTTTCGCTTCAGACCAGTAGCCGTAGGCCACACAAGACCAGTAAACGTATGTATACGCACGGGCACACGAGTCAGCCATGCAGCCACCATACATATCATTCCTGCCTTAGGAGTCATCGAATGCACCACCTGAGGTTTCTCCTTGCGGAATATCCTAATCATCCTAATGAGCGACTTCAAATCATTCACCACAGAGATATGTCTCTGCATAGGCACCTCCACACAATGGAATCCATCCTTATCCCTAAGCTCATCAAGCTCAGGACCTGGTGACGTAACAGCCACCATATCATACCCCATTGCCCGCATCTTTATCATCACTTCACGGCAAAAGCCTAAGGATTGAGATACAGTGACAGAGCGAATTATCTTGTTTTTGTTGCGTGTCATATATGAATATTTTATTGATTATAAGTGTTGTTGTACAGCCTTACACAAATCTTTTTTCGTCAATAACAGTTCTTCAGGAACACTTTTCCGTCTTCTTATAGCAACAAGTATATCTGTCTTGCCTATTACTGACAATAAAACATTAACAACCATTTTTAAATATGACAAACAAATTGTTTTGACATACCATGTATATGGTTTCCCATATTCATGGTAATGTGCAGCAATACGTATAATTGTTTTTTGTGATAAATTATATTTACGGAACGTAGGAACACCAAATTCACGATAAAACAACAGAGGTTTACCTATAGCATGAAAACAACTTTTAGAACAAGTACGTGTCCATAATTCAAAGTCCTCTGCCCGCAATGCCCATTCCGCATAAGGATTTGCCCTAAACCACTCAGTTTTTCCCATTACTGTAGGATGTATAAAACTAGCTACTTTGCCAAAATTATATCCAGAACCAATAATATTACTTTTATTGTCAATCGTCATTATAGAAGAACCTACAACATCAACTTCTGGATGCTCTTGCAAATACAATAACTCCTTTTCTATACGGTCAACTGTCATAATATCATCAGCATCCATACGGGCGTAATATTTTCCATTTGCCATTTTTATGGATTCATTCAGACGATATATGAGTCCTCTATTCACCCCATCCTTAATAACACGAATTCTCTCGTCTTTTTCTGCATATTGCCTAGCTATTTCTAACGACGAATCAGTACTACCATCCTCCATCAATAACAATTCCCAATTCTGATATGTTTGATTAATAACTGACTGTATAGCAAACGACAGATAAAAATCTGCATTATATATAGGAATGGCTATGGTAACCAACGATTCTTTATTTTTTATATCCATATATTTTATAAATATATATCATTAGTGTCCATAAAATAGGACACTAATGTAAGTATTACTTTAGTTGCATAAAAGAAACAAGCTTAGGTATAACTACTTTAGGAGAGAAGTTCTTTTCAGCAAAGTTTATACTATTCTTTACATAATCTTTATATTTATCTCCAAAGATAATATTAGACACCAACACATCTATCCTATTCACATCACCTTTACAACATCCACCTATCTCATATTTATCAAACCAACCATCAGGATTAGAATTAAGGGAAACGACAGGAACACCTCTCATCCACGCTTGAATAAAAGTATTAGAAATTCCTTCTGATACACTCGTGTTAATAAGTAAAGAAGCTTTGTTACACAAATAGTCATTAATAAAATCATTGTCTTTACCTTCAATCAATGTTATTTGAGTATTTTTTAATATACGCTCTAACAATTTCTCATTCTTTTCTGTTTTGGGCATCTTTGAAGAGAACATTGTGAAAGTAACATTTTTATTTTTAAATCTTTCTGCAAAATCTATAAATATTTCTGGTTGTTTAGCTTGTTCAAACTTTGCAATCCAAACTATATTATGATCCTTGCTTGTACACAATGGTTTATTATTAGTCCTTTGTATATTATATATTGTTTCCAATCTTTTTATTTTAAAATTCTGTAACACTTCAAATTGTTCCTTATTCTGGCATATCACACCAGTGGAGTGACTCAATGTATATCTTAGCCACATATTTTGTATAATGTTATAGAATGAATTATTTTTGCGTATCAATGTATATATATCCGCACTATGAAAATAGAATGGAACTTTATTAGATAAACACCATTTTGCAATAAAACGTGAATATGGAACAAATGCTCTATGATACACAACATCCGGTCGTATTTTGTTAAGAGCCTTATACAATTTTATTTTGGTGCCATAGTAGAAAATATCCCATGATGCTCTTGGAGGTATTATTGATACTTCATATTCGTCTGAAGTGTATGATTTTGAAGAATAACAGATATAATATATGCTATGACCTTCCTTTTGCAAAGCTATTGATATTTCTCGCGCCTGCATTTCTGCTCCACCTATTTGATGTGGATACAAACCTATAATAAATACTATTTTCATTGTTTAAAAAAATTTTTACTGTAAATAATAATGAGAGCAGGAACTATATAATACAACGGAGTTGTTAAAGTCGCTCTTGATAGATAAATAGAATATGAGAAACAAGCAACTGAAGTAACAAGCCAATAAGGGGATGTACTGTGAAAAAGAATATTATCAATATGAACTATTAAAAAGCCTAAAAGCATCATAACAAATATAATTCCGATAAGACCAAAATCCAAATATATATCAGCTAACAAAGAGGAGCCATTTCCATACGTTCTATTTAATCCTTGTATTAAATAAGTACAATATGAAGTAGAACCATTCTCATATTCTTTTTTAGAATATATAAATGGAATTGCTCTGTACAGAAATGGTACAGAATATCCCAAATCCCTTAGTTTCATCATACCATAAAAATAATCATGCTGACATGGAACTTTAGCTACAGAATAAGTGAAAGTATTATATGAATCTGCTAATTCTTTCGTAACAGGAAGAATAGATTCCTCATTTCCTTGATTATTATAGGACAACATCTCATGTACAGTTAATAAATTATTATATTTACGAACAGTTCCAATAATACTCAACACAGTACTACCTATAAATATAGCAAGAAAAAGTGTTACAAACTTTATTTTCTTCTGCGTAGCTATAACATAGGTTATTACATAGGCTAGAACTGTTGTCAAAATAGGACCTCTATCGCCTGTCATAAAAACAAGCGACAAATAAATAATTAGTGGAACAAGGAACATTAAACCATTCATCCGTATAAAGGTCAATAAAGAAGCTTTATTTTTAACATTTCTAAGTGTTATTACATTGCTACAAAGTATTGTAAATATTAGAACCTGTATCATCACCACGCTATAATTAGAAAGAGACCCAGCCGATTCAGCCATAGTATCCTCATTATAAATGAAAGATCCAGATAATATTTTGGACATATTATATACAATATATATAGCTACAAAAATTACAAATAGCCACTTCTGAAAAATAACAAAACGAGTTGGTATAGTTGTCATTTTGACCTTTCTGTAAGGGGTTGTTTTTGATATAGCAACAGAACTTCCTATAACAAAAGAACTCAACCCGATTAAAGAAAACAAAGCACAAGAACAAATGACAGAAGCAGAAGCAAACACGTCATCACTTTTATTTATATAGTGCAGTACTAAATCTACGTTCTTTTGGAAAAATACGATAAGGAAGCCTATAAAAAAAACATATGATGTACGTAAGTATTGACCTCTCATCTTTTTGTCATTTTTTATTGTTACTATATAGGAAAGCACCGATAATAATGACATAAATAAGGTTATACACATTATTGTTTCATCATAACATGCTGGTATTATTGCCCATATTACTAACGATATAAATATAATAATGCCATTTAGAATAATAGTTAAGTGATTCATTTACATCTTATTTTTTTTAATACTAAAATTACACCTTCATTCTTCATAAGAATGTTTAAAAATACATATATAAAAACAAATGGTATTACAATAAATATATTATACCACTCATTTTCTAAACGAGAAACTATTGGGTACAAAGAAATATAAGTCAAAACTGATGAAGTTAAAGGTTTGACTATTTCTTTCAATTGACTTAAGATTTTATAGTTCAATTTATGATGAAGTTCATACATATATATAAATGCACCAAAATACATAGATAATGTTATTCCCCATATTAAGAACATCACTCCAAAAATTGTCGAAAGTCCTAAAACTATTAACCCTATTAAGGTTTTAAACATGTCTACTCTAAGTATTGTTTTAGTATCACCAACGGATTTAAATATATTCCGTGATAAAACTTGGTACATAAATCCCCATCCTCCCCAAGCTAATATAGACAAATAACTCGCAGCTTCACACCATTGTCTACCTAATATTATAAATATGATTTCTACTGCAAATAAAGATAAGAAAGGAAACAAAGAATATGTTATTGAATTTATTACTAAATTCAATTCTCTCGCTTTTTTCAATACATTCTCACTACAAGACTCTTTCGTAAGAACCGGGAAAGCAGCCTTATCTATTGTCATCTGCAACATTGAGTTTGGAATAGTATTGAGACGTGAAGCCTGATAATATAAGCCAGAATTTCTTATAGAAGAGATTTTAGGGATTACAGAAGTAGTAAAATTCGAATATATTGTATTCAATAAATTCGCAGCTAATAATTTTGAGCCAAAAGACCATAATTCTCTAAATGAATCTTTAGAAAACTGTATACTAATATTTCTTCTTTCTATTGTCCATAAAATGCTTGCCATAAATATAGACATTAACAATGGTTGAAAAATAAGAGCCCAAATTCCTCCACCAAAATTAGCTATTAGTACAGCAAATGATACAGATAAAGATGTTGATATAACAGTTATATTTGCTGATTTTTTAAACTTTAAATCCTTCTGTAATAACGTAATATGAACTATTGTTAAAGAATAAAACATTATAGTTATTCCTAATACACGAATATATAATGACAATTCGGGAATTTTATAATATATTGCTATATATGGTGCAGCAAAAAATAGAATAAAATAGAGAACCAAACTAATTACTAAATTAGTAACAAAGAGTGTATTGATATCTATTTGTTTTACATCTTTTTTTTGAACCAGAGCTCCTCCAAATCCTGAATCTATAAGTAGCTCTGAAATTGCTATAAAAATTGCCATTATACCATATATGCCATATTCTTCTGGCGATAAGAATCTACTAAGAATAACAACAGATAGAAATTGAATAAAAAACTGCCCTCCTTTTTCAAAGAAAGCCCATAAGAAATTTTTAAACATAATTAAATTATCTATATTATTTATATATATAAGTATTAATATGACTCATTTTTCGTTTTATAGAAAAAAGTAGAATTATGAAACCAATAGAAATACTTGAATTATCTGAGATTGATCGCCTCAAATTAGAAAAAGGCTATCATAATGCCCCTACTCATTGTTAAGAAATCAGATGCATACATCAAATATTTTAACCAACTTCAAAATTTCAAAGAACGAATCTATGTTAAACTTATAACGAGGCACTTTTTAAAGTGGACTCATAATTATTTTTTTTAAGTTACTAATCTAATACTTCATACTTACTATGCCTACTCTTATACTCCGGCACAATCTCCTTCATCTTCTTTACTATAGCCATATCATCATAATGAAGTGAAATCACATACAAGTCCTTCTCGTTTTTAAGAGCAAGTTCATAAGGATATTCTCTTACTGCTGCCACCTTAATTTTAGGATGAACAGTAGGTTTGGTCTGCTCTGCATCATTAAGAACCTCCTCATAAAGTTTCTCGCCATCACGAAGTCCTGTATATTTGATTTCAATGTTCTTTGCTCCAGACAGATCTATCATACGCTTCGCAAGGTCAGCTATGCGAACTGGCTCACCCATATCAAAGACAAAGATTTCACCACCCTTGCCCATTGTGCCAGCTTCGAGCACAAGGCGACAAGCCTCTGGGATAAGCATAAAGAAACGAATAATGTCTTTATGGGTAACTGTAACAGGACCACCACTTCTTATCTGTTTCTTGAAAAGAGGAATTACAGAACCGTTTGAACCAAGAACATTACCAAAGCGAGTTGTCACAAATTGTGTCACACCTTTCACTTCACCATCCTGTATAGCCTTGTTCAGTGACTGGCAATATATCTCACAGATACGTTTGCTACAACCCATCACATTAGTTGGATTAACAGCCTTATCCGTTGAAATCATCACAAACTTCTTTGAGCCATACTTCACAGCAAGGTCTGCTATAACACGTGTGCCAAATACATTGTTCTGAACAGCCATTGCAGGATTGTCCTCCATCATTGGCACATGCTTATAGGCTGCTGCATGGAACACATATTCAGGTTTGTGAGCTGAGAATACCTCTTCCATATGCGATTGGTTGGTAATAGAACCAACAATAGTCCATACCTTCAAGTCACTATGGTTGCGAGCCATATACAGACGGACATCATGCATAGGAGTCTCAGCCTGGTCTACAAGCACAAGTTCAGCAGGCTTGAATTTTGCTACCTGACGAGCCATTTCCGATCCGATGCTTCCTGCCGCACCAGTGATAAGAATCCTTCTACCTGTAAGCATTTTCTTTATGGCATTCATATCCACCTCTATCTTGTCACGTGGAAGCAAGTCCTCAATGTCCACCTCATGCAACTGAGTATGAGACAGTGGGGATTTACCATCCCATTCCTCTGCCAGTGGCATCATCATTATCTTTATCTTGGCAGCAATAAGGGCATTAATCAAACTTGTACGATGTGTAAAACGTTCGGTTTGAAGTGGTGACACCAATAGCACCTTCACATCATTCTGTTTCATTGTCTCCACAATACTATCATCGTCAAAGTACACCCTTTCTCCCAACAGTCTTGATGAAGTTATGTTTTTGTCAGCTGAAATAAAACCTGCAATGCTGTAATGGGAAGGCGACTGGGCACGAACGCTCTTTGCCAATGCAACACCTCCTTGCATACAACCATATATAAATGCAACAGGCGTATCATGACCTTTACCGTAATTGTCATGAAGTATTTTCACCATTATACGGAGTGCCCACATAAACATGGTTGCCGTTATAAATATCTGCGCCCCACTAAAGAATCGAGGAACAAGCATATAAGGAGTAAAACCAAAACATACCTGCACCTGATGAAGCACACATACAGCAAAACTGGCAGTAAAGGTGGAATATGCCACTCTACGCAAATCAATAAACGAAGAGAAACGCAATACTCCATTAAACGTGTGGAACAGTATGAATGCAATCATATAGACAGCGAAACATAATCCTATTCCCAATGACACCCTGCTAATGTTTTCAACAAGATTTTGGAAACCATGTTGTAGATAGTATACAAAATAGCCTGATGCTACCACTGTTACACTATCATATACTAAGATACACCAATAAGGCAATGTTCCTCTTGAGAATATCCATTTACTAATTTTTTGCAGTAAATTCATACTATTATTTTCAATTTACTATTTTCTTTTGCACCGGCCCTTTTACAAGTGCCTACATATTGGGTTATTATTACTTCCTGCTTTCATTACTACCATTTCCGTCTCATCACCTTGCTCATCATAGAAACGCTCAATGGCAGAAGTTTAAATACACACAACAACTTTAGACGTGTCTGTATGGCGATGAATGGAAAACTAAGTCCCTGGCAACAGAACATTAAGCATGCGTTGTCCGTCCTCGTCCTCGGAGTCACGTAGGTCGTAGTGCATACGTAAGCGAGGACTTTTAGCAGCCTTAGCTACTGTTTGCTCGAAAAGTTGTCTATCTAATTTCATAACGTGATGGAGTGTAGGATTAACATTAATTCCCGTTGATAGCATTTGCCACTAATGCTCCTACTTTTCAGGGTCTGTATTTTCTGATTCTTCATTATTTGTATTTCCTTTGCTTTTAGGTATGGTGGTCATTCTACTCATAGCTTGAAGACGAATTAAAACATCATTGAATTCCATATCGCAGAAATGATTGTCTTGCTTTTTGGCTTCTTTTAATCCCAGCTGCGCATAAAAATGAGCTTCATTTAAATACCCCATAGCAAAATATGTCTGCGAGAGATTTGATAAGTTTTGGATGTTATAAGGGGCATAAAGAAGGACTGTATTGAAATCATTCAATGCCATAGGAAGTTTATTTTGCAACCTGTATGTTATCCCCCTTTGCAATATTGCCATAATGAAATTTTCATTAAATGTAACACCTATGACTTTTGATAACACGCTCTCTGCTTCTTCATTTTTATTATCTTCACGAAGGAGGGATGCCTTATTGATATTCGATTCATAAAAGAATGGCATTATTTGTATACAATGATTCAGATAGTTCATACTCTTTTCCTTCCACAAATCTTCTTTTTTATCAATTGCAAGCTTTGCTTTGTTATAATATGCAATTGCTAAGTCTGGATTAAAAGTCAAAGCTTTGTCGAAATATTCATCTGCTTTTTCATATTCTCCCATCGCAGAATAGGAATTGGCGATATTCATCATTAAATTTTCATCCAGTGGATCCAATTTCAAACCTTCCTCATAAATTTCTATACTCTTTTTACAATCTTTCTCAACCACATAATAGTTACCTAAAGAATAATATGGAGCTACGGTTTTTGTATCTAATTTTGCCGCCATTTCATAATCAGCCAAAGCCTTCGCTTTTCTCGATAGTTCCATATAAGCATTGCCTCTACTTATATAAACATAGGCATAATTTATTCCTTCAATATTACCACTTGTTCTTAGAAAATGCGTATATTCCTGCACCTGTCTACTTGGATCTGGGATATTGGCAATTCTCGTTAATGTATCATAAAAATTCTGACGATACGTACTTTTGTTCAATATGTTTTTTATTTGTTCTTCTGCTTGCTTTACAATATCCTTTTGCGCTTTATCTGCCTCCAACATCACCTCGCGATTTTTATTCTCTATATTGTTGAATTTCTCGCTGATGCTATGCTTTATTGAATTAAGTTCTTGAATCTTTTGATCTATGTTCCAAAGAGCAAGAACTGAAAAAACGAGGAAGACTATAGTAGTAATTGTACCCCATAGAGTTATTGCATCACCTGGTAACAACTCTTCTATATGCCAACCTAACCCTGTTGTATGAAACAATATTACTATTTCCACAATGGAAAATTGCAATATTATAAGAATAAAATATTTTATATATTTCATTTATTGTAGCGTTAATGCTCTATTTAGGGCATAGCCCTTTGTATAAGCACTTGTATAAGTGCCTATAGGCTCTTTAACAAGTGCCTATATATTGAGAAGTTAAAAATTTCACTTGTTTGTTAACTATTCCATACATTTTACACACATGTGATTTTCGGCTGCACTCGGCATAGCTCAAACAAGTTTGGCTCTGCACTCGTTGGCACGAAAATTCTTCGCTCGACAATTTTAGAGAAAGCTTGACTCTACTCATGACTTATCGAAAAAGCTCCAAATCTTCACTGCTGTACATAATTAAATGTTTTAAATTCAGCAGCGAAGATATTTCTTTCTGATTTAAGCCCTAATTTGAGGGATTACACAACAGTCACATGTTAGCACACAATTTCAGACATTTTCCTATATATAGCCCCTTTGCAAGTTCCCTATACATTGAGTCAGAAAAATATCTTATCTATTACACACTTCCATCATTCCTCTTACTTCTTTCTTTTCTTAATAGTTTTGAAGTTGCGCAAGCGTGAGAAATACCAATTGTACATATATTCCATTTCTTCTGCTGTATAGCCTAGTTCTCGCTCTATGCCATAGCATTGTTCAGCGATAGAGAGATGTTGATGCTCTTTGGTCCATGCCAACATACGCGCCACACTTCCAGGCATAACGGGGTATAAGAATTGGTCTTTGTCGTCACTTATATTATTGATAGTGAGCGGGGATGCCTTGTGGAAAAGCAATCGTTTTATTTCAAGACCTGAGTCTGCCTGTATAATGTCAACTATGCTTGTTTCATCTGAAGTAAGATTGCTAAACTCCAAATCTTCTACTGTGTCGAGGATATTACGTTTCAGTTTCCAAAACTTAAGGAAGGGTATCTCTTGGCAAACTTCTGGCGCTTGCCAATCGTTGTATGTCTTTTTCTTGTCGCGTTTGGTCTTGGTTGAATAGAGGACCACTACATAATTACCAAGTATTAGTTTATAAGGCGAATGGCTAACATGATTACCCATAAGTCCAGAGAGTTCTCCTTTTATATTATCGCAATGATACAGGCAATAGCGGTAGGTGCCATAGTTATCATTTGCTATTAACGCATCAACTTCTTTACGGGTCTCAGGCATATGGGCGTTTAGTATTTGGCGTATTTTTTCTTCGTCTTCAACGCTCAAACGTACACACATATTTGAAACCGACAAACGCCAAAAGACAGATAGCCAAAAGAGATAGGAGATGGCTGGATTTAACTGCTTCTTGCGATTGGTAAAAAGTGCTGAGTAGGCGTTCTCAATATGTCCAAATCGATCTTCACAACGCTTGCAAAAGAGATAGTCGCGTGTGAGGGCATTCTGCTTGTGTTCTGTCTTTTCATCTTCGGGTATTTCCTCGCCAAAAATATTGTCTATAGCATCTGGATTTACTCTACTACCCCATTTCTTTTCTTTCTTTAGTGAGGCTATCGTTTCTTCATTCACAATCTCTTTATCACGGTCGCGTGAGCCGTCAAAGCTAAAAATGGAGCCAACGATAAAATGTGGTGCAAGATGTGAACCAGTGCAAAGCTTCTCACTCTCTTGACATAAAAGACACGTATCATTGGTTTGACGACTTCGAAATTGTTCATCTAGAGAATACTGTTTTACATACGGCGACGGTTGACCCGTGAGACTATTATCAACATGCTCAACTTTCTCGCGGAAGGCGTTCAGCACTTGCTCTGTCTCGTCAATAAGTTGGCGAGTTTTCTCTTTATAATGTTCGTCAAATATGTCTGTTTTAAGAAACTTATTACTTTCTTCACTCAACAGAGAAAAGGAACTTGTTGCGCTTAAAACATCTTGCCTAAAAACATGATAACGGATACTAGCAGCTGCTACTTGCAACTGCAGAAACGCCACCTCTTGGTCTTGAGTGCGCTCAGGATATTCCTGCTCAAAAGTTGTAATGAGATTTGTTATGGCATCCTTCACCTTATGAGAATATCCACTCTCTAATGCTTTCATCGCCTCTGTATAAGCATTTCTTATTTTATCTATATCATTCATCTTCGGTATTCCATTTAAGGTATCTTACTTCCAAAGCGCGCTGATTGCAAGAATCTTGTTCGTGCTTTTTTAACAAACTCTTTTGTATAGGCACTTTTGCAAGTGCCTATATATTGAGATGTTAAAAATTTTACTTGTTTATTAAGTATTATATACTTTTTCTCGCCATGACAAAGTTCAAGCAAGCTTGCTTTGCTCATGACTTATCGAAAAAGTTTCATACTTTTTCTCGCCATGGCAAAGTTCAAGCAAGCTTGCTTTGCTCATGACTTA
>ERZ1023621.97-NODE-97-length-26166-cov-9.684731_pt1 | contig 26166 bp, 24 predicted proteins | sample MGYA00380330_ERZ1023621 | MGnify/ENA primary metagenome ERZ1023621 (study PRJEB33179, sample SAMN07448975) | human gut metagenome | biome: Human-gut; feature: Human associated habitat; material: Faeces | host: Homo sapiens | place: India: Bhopal | collected...
CTCCCTCTTGTAAAAGAGTGCGTGTGTTTTTACTGCCATCTTACACTTTTTATGCGTAACAAGTTGATATACAGAGGTTTCAAGAGTGTAAGATGATTTCAAAGTATCTTACACTCTCCTGCATACATCTTACACATCACACCCCGCTGCTACGCAGTCGGTTTTGTCGTATGCGGTGGGTTATACGCCATAGGGACGTAGAGATTTTCGTCGGAGCAACAGACTTTTCTGTTCCCCTATGCTGTGATATCTCCCTCCCGTACTTGTGCCGTGTGGCAGCGTGTGGCTTGTGTAGGTTGCGTGTAGGTGGCATTGACAGTATCTTACACTAAGTAAAGTACTGATAGTCAATGAGTTATGACGTATTAGTGTAAGATGTAAGATACTCGGCAAGTAAAGCTTTTGTAGTATGGTAAAGGTCCTGCTACCTCTAAACGCAAACACAAAACGCTACCACTAATGGGGGCGACGCGTCTCGCGTCGGGCATCAAGGCGAAGGCTCATACACCAAATAAAGGCTCACAGACGCCGCTAATTACACGCTTGTCTGTGAGCCTTTGCCTTAAAAATCCCGACGCGGGACGCGTCGCCCCCATTAGAGGTAGCGTTTTGTGCTTGCGTTTAGTGGTAGCGTTTTTTCAGACTTCGTTAATGCGTCACCCAATATCAATACGCGTCATTCAATGGCGCAGAAAAGTGGCGAAGTCAGGACAAAAGAAGGACAGGATTAACGCTTGCTGTACATGCGTCTATCCTGTCCTTTCTTTTATTGCAATTTATATATCAACAAAGCGCCGTGCCGTCAATCATCGAGCTTGCGATAGCGAATGCGCTTGGGCTCTTCAAGTCCAAGGCGTTTGGCCTTGTTCACCTCATAGTCAGTGTACGAACCTTCGAAGAAGAATACATTGCCATCACCCTCAAAGGCCAATATGTGCGTACAAATACGGTCGAGGAACCAACGGTCGTGGCTGATAACCACCGCACAACCGGCAAATGCTTCCAAACCTTCCTCCAAGGCACGCAGCGTGTTGACATCAATGTCGTTGGTTGGCTCATCGAGCAACAACACATTGCCCTCTTGCTTCAGGGCAAGGGCCAGTTGCAAACGGTTACGCTCACCGCCCGAAAGCACGCCACACTTCTTTTCCTGGTCGGCTCCAGCAAAGTTGAAACGGCTCAGGTAAGCACGCGCGTTAATGTCGCGACCGCCCATACGCATCAGTTCGCTGCCACCGCTTATCACCTCATACACACTCTTGTCGGGATCAATGTCGGTGTGCTGCTGGTCAACGTATGCCAATTTTACGGTCTCGCCCATTTCAAATGTACCGCTGTCGGGCGTGTCCAAGCCCATGATAAGGCGGAACAGCGTAGTTTTACCCACACCATTGGGACCAATCACGCCCACAATGCCAGCGGGAGGAAGCGTAAAGTCAAGGTTTTTGTAAAGCACCTTGTCGCCAAAAGCCTTCGACACACCATGCGCCTCAATCACCTTGTTGCCAAGTCGCGGTCCGTTAGGTATGAATATCTCCAACTTCTGTTCCTTCTCCTTTACGTCTTCATTCAGCAGCTTGTCGTAAGAGTTCAAACGCGCTTTACCCTTAGCCTGACGTGCCTTAGGAGCCATGCGCACCCATTCAAGTTCGCGTTCCAACGTTTTGCGGCGCTTGCTTGCCACCTTCTCCTCCTGTTCCATGCGCTTGCTCTTTTGCTCGAGCCACGACGAGTAGTTGCCCTTCCAGGGTATGCCCTCACCACGGTCAAGTTCCAAAATCCAGCCAGCCACATCGTCAAGGAAGTAGCGGTCGTGTGTAACGGCTATCACCGTGCCCTCATACTGGTTCAAGTGCTGTTCCAACCAGTCGATGCTCTCCGCGTCAAGGTGGTTGGTCGGTTCATCGAGCAACAGCACATCAGGCTTTTGCAACAAGAGGCGGCACAATGCCACGCGGCGGCGTTCACCTCCCGACAGGTGTTCTGCCTTCCAGTCAGCAGGCGGCAGGCGCAATGCGTCCATGGCACGTTCCAAACGGCTGTCGAGGTTCCACGCATCGGTGGCGTCAAGAATATCCTGCAACTCGCCCTGACGGGCAAACAAAGCATTCATCTTGTCCTCATTCTCGTAGTACTCGGGCAAACCAAACTTTTGGTTAATCTCCTCATACTCGGCCAAGGCGTCCACCACATTCTGCACACCTTCCTGTACAATTTCCTTCACCGTCTTGTTATCGTCAAGATGGGGGTCCTGCGGCAAATAGCCAACCGAATAGCCCGGCGAGAATACTACCTCGCCCTGGTAGTCGTTGTCCAGTCCGGCAATAATCTTCATAAGGGTTGACTTACCGGCACCATTAAGACCTATGATACCAATCTTGGCACCATAAAAGAAACTGAGGTAAATGTTTTTAAGTACCTGTTTGTTGTTCTGCTTGATGGTCTTTGACAAACCGACCATCGAGAAAATGATTTTTTTATCGTCTACTGTAGCCACTATGTTGTAGGGGTTTAGGCGTTGTTTTATTTCTTTTTCGTGAGCGTGATAAGCGTCTTGCCGTGGGCATCTTTGAGCAGCATTTCATTGCCGTTCACCTCCGATGTGCGCACCTTGTCGAGTGCAGCCATAAAGTCGCTTTCATAGGTATCGTCGGGGCAGAGCATACGCGTCATGCCCATGTGCGAGAAGTCGGGTTTGCCAGCCGCAAACTTTTTCAAATTCATTGAACCCGTAAGCCGGTTGCAGCCCGTAAAGCCATAAATATTTCCCTCGTTAAGGTCAAAACCCAGGAAAGGCGTTTCATCGCTGGGCGTAATAGCGCGCCCGCCGATATTTGTCACACTCCATTCGCCTCCGATGGCATACGTTGACTTTTGTGTGGCGCACGATGCCAACAGCAGCATGGTGGCAGGAATAACATATAATAATCTCTTCATAATTCTTTATTTAGTATTTAGTAAGTTACAAATTCGAGTTTCGGATTTAGACGGGTATGGTCTGAAAGTTGAATTACAAATATATTGTCGGAGTTAGTTGACAAGCTGTCCGGCCACCCCGTCAGACTTTTATTCCGCCAAGGGATTCCACCCTTGTGCTTTGAGATCAAACTCATTGCCGTCGCGTGTCACGAGTTTGTTACCCAGTTCGGGCTTTGTCATGTGTCCGATAACCTTCACGCCCTCAATTTGCGAGACGCGTTCGTGCTCGGTCAATGGCACAGTAAACAGCAATTCATAATCCTCGCCACCATTCAATGCGGCCGTGTACACATTCATGTTAAACTCCTCGGCAGCCACTGCCGTTTGGTAGTCGATAGGTATGCGTTCTTCGTAAATGCGGCATCCCGTATGACTCTGCTTGCAAATGTGCATGGCCTCAGATGACAGGCCGTCACTTATGTCCATCATAGACGTGGGATGTATGCCAGCCTCACGCAAGTGTTCAATTACATCGCGACGAGCCTCAGGCTTCAAAAAGCGCTCTATCAAATACTCACGTCCTGCAAAGTCGGGTTGTGCAGCCGTTTCGGCATTACCCTTTTGCGACTCGAATATGCGTTTTTCGCGCTCCATCAACTGCAATCCGAGGTAGGCTGCACCCAAGTTACCGGTCACACAGAGCAAATCAGTGTCCTTTGCTCCCGAGCGATACACGATATCCTCGGCCTTGGCCTCACCAATACAAGTAATGCTGATGGCCAGTCCTGTGAGAGAAGACGTTGTGTCGCCCCCCACAATATCCACGCCATGACGCTCGCATGCCAAACGAATGCCGGCATACAGTTCCTCAACGTGCTCCAACTTGATGCGCCGACCTACAGCCAGGCTCACCAGCAACTGCCGCGGTGTGCCGTTCATGGCATACACGTCCGACAGGTTCACCATAGCAGCCTTATAACCCAGATGCTTGAGCGGGTTGTAAGTCAAGTCAAAATGAATGCCCTCCATCAGCATGTCCGTAGTCACGAGCACACGTCGGTTGTCGGCGGGGTCGGTGCTATACTGCAACACAGCACAGTCATCGCCCACACCGCGCAGTGTCGAGGCATTCTGCATTTTAAGTCCTTCGGTCAAGTGGTCTATCAGGCCAAACTCTCCCAAAGTTGCTATTTCTGTCATTATATATAATATCAACATGTTGGCAAGAATAGCTGACAAGTCAGCTCCCTATTACGCCAACAATTATATTAGTCACTGATGTTTCGGATCTAACAAGGACGGGCTGGATCCAAAACATAATTTAGTTAAACGTCTTGCTTTACTATTCCTTAAAAGTAGAAGCCCAATCCTATGCGTGCGCCCACGGTGCTCTTTTCTGAGAAAGAGTCGAGCGACATTTTATAGTACACCGAAGGCTCGATGGTAATATAGCGGTTGACAAAGAAGGCATAGCCAATCTCCACCGGAATTTGCACATCGTTAGATTTTGGTGTATAGTGCACATATTCAGCTCCGGCACCAAGGAACACACCACATTGGTCAAAGTAGTAACGTGCACCAGCGCCCACACTCACATCGTTAATTTCCTTGGTGTGGTCATAGCTCACATTGCCACGCAGCATAAAGCAGTCTGCCAAGAAATAGCCTGCCGTAGCATCAAGTCCGAAGCGGAACTTTTGGCTTGAACTGTAAGACAAACCAATACCCGATATTGAGGCGCCCACATACTTTGTACCTTTTGCAAATTGTGCATGAGCCGACAGTGTGCCCACAGCCAGTGCGAGCATGATAAACAATTTCTTCATATACGTATATTTTGTTTGTGTACAAAGATAGTGCAAACCGAATGCAGTGCAAAATGAAAGAATACTTTTTTTCATTTTACACTGCTGAGGTGCAGCCTATCTTATTTAGTAGAGTCCGTATTTTCCTCCCCTTTCTCGATCCCGAACGCGAGACGAGGCTGCTGAAAAATGCCCGACGCGGGACGCGTCGCCCCCATTAGAGCGCAATTTCCTGGCATAACAGTTCTTCCCATGGCTTCAAATCCGCTTTTTAACCTGTCAATCTGATAGAAAACGCAAGCACTAATGGGGGCGACGCGTCCCGCGTCGGTTTTTTCAGCAGCCTCGAGACGCGTCGCCCCCATTAGAGGTAGCGTTTAGTGGTAGCGTTTGGGGCTTGAGTCCGTTCGCATGAAATAATACGAGCGCAGACTAAAAGGTCCGCGCTCGCATGACTTGTATTAACCGATGCAAGAAACAGTTATTTGGTCTGTTCCTCAGAGGGCATTACTTACTTGCTCAACTGCATGCCAATGTACATACCATTGTACTGGCTCAACACCGTCGAAATAGTGCTGGCCGTAGTGCTTTTGCTCAAAGCCGAAACACCCTTTATGAGTGTCAGCATCTTGCTGCTCTCAATGAGCAAACTCAGTTTGCCATTATTCATGGCAACGTGGGGTGTCATCGAAGCCAAACCACCAAGATAAGTCATCTTGATTTTCTTGTTCTTTGCATCAAGTGTATAGTTGCCCTGAATGGTACGTCCGCCCAAGTTGGCAGTATAGGTGTTATCCTTGTTAAAGGTAAAAGAGCACGCGCCCTTCTTAATACCCACTTTGGCCAGGTTGTCATTTACTTCGCTCTTCACCTTGCTGGCAGCCACTGCGCCACCAGCCTTAGCCAGGAGATTTTCGCTTTCGAACACACAGTCGGCACCCGTGTAGTTCCATGTGCCCACAATGCTGCTCTCCGAAAGTGTTGAACCACCCAACACACCACTGAGCAAATTGCCAAGGAGCGAGGCGCCCGTTTCAATGGCAGACGATGTGGTGGTTGAACTTGACGAACTGTTGCTGCTGGTGCTGCCTGCTGTTGTGCCACAACTTGCGGCAAGCATCATCGAGCTGGCCAATACAGCCAATGAAATATAAGACTTCTTCATTGCGATAATGATGTTTATTTACGCGTTAGCTGAATTAGTTGACGGGGTAACGGGGTAACGAATTTGCAGGTTTATGAGTTAACGGGTTGACGAGTTGCCCCCTAATTTCCGCCACAGTTTAGTTTATTATTTCAGTTGCAAAATTGGCAAAAAACTCCGAGATAGACAACTACCTCGGAGTTTAATAGACCAATCAGCGTTTGTTATAGATGAACACCGACTGGATTATGAGTTAGCGTGAAAAGGCTACGACAGACTACAGGCAAATATATCTGTATCTGTCAACGCCCATACGCATGAACTTACTTAATAATAGCCTTGACAGTTTCGGCAGTGCCGTCAACCAAGGTCACCTTTACAATGACCATTTGCTGACCGCCAGCCGCTACGGGTATAACAGCTTGCTTAACACCACCCAATGACTGGCTGAAAATACAACGGCCATCGGCTGTGAAAGCCTCAGCCTTGGCCAGGCCAAGAGCTGATTGCGCAGTGATGATGCCATTGGCCAATGTCATGATGGGAGCACCCGTTGTGGTGCCGGCTGTCACTTGCTCAATGCCGTCAACCACCGGAGGCGTGTCCGTATCAACAGCTGTTTCAGCCACCTCGTGTATGGCGGGCACCGTCTTGCCAGTCCACACAATCTTAATAGCCTTGGCAGCACGTTGGTCCTCGCCGAGACTGACCTTCACCACACCATTGTTGCTCTCGGCAGCGAGGTCGTCCCAGGTAGTACCGTCATTTGTCACAGCAAACTTGAGACCGTCAACCGTTTCGGGCGTGCAGAAGAAGGTTACCGCCTTTACGTATGCAGCATTCAACAAGTTGTACACGAACTCGCCACCTGAGGCAGTAGTCAGTGTATAGACACTTGTCGAGGTTGAAGCATCACCATCAGTGGCATTGCCAATTTTTATACCACTTTCGTCCTGCATGGCCGTAAGTTCGTTGGCAGGCTTGCCATTCACCTCAATTTCACTCAGGCGCAACCACTTTTTACCGTCTGGAACTTCAGTCAGTTTGAAACGCACATAACGGGCCTTAGTCGGTTTGAACTTACCACTGGTATCAGTCGGAATAAAGTCTGTGGCAATAACGTCTGCGCCATCTACTGTAGCAACCACCTTGTTCTGTGGCAGGTCGATGCCGTACTCCACACTCTTGGTACCTGCTACATTAAGCGACATCCACTTGCGGTTATCCTCTGAAATTTGAACCAATGCCTTCTTGGCATTATCACCATTGGTTGTACCCATACAGATGCGTACATTCTCAATGTTTACAGCCTTTTTCAAGTTTATCTGGTACACATCGTTCACCTGCTGTTCACGGTTCAAGCAAGTATAAGTGCTATAGTTGCCGTCGTAGAGGTAGGTTGCGTTGTGATCTTGCCAATAGTTGGTAGCGGGGGCTGACGCTCCGGCCACCTCGGCGCTTGTTGCAAGGTCGATACTGAATACATTGGCTCTGAAACGCTGCGTCTGTTTTTCACCACTCTTGTTCACCAACACTACATAATGCACATAACCCTCGGGGGCGGCGCCATCGGCTTCAACCTTGTTCCACACCTTGCCGTCGAGGCTGTAAAGCACCTCATAAGTGTCAGCCAGCGTGCTCTTGAAGTTGATGGCAGTCAAACGCGTGGGGTTGGCCAATGCTATACCCACATATTCGCCATCTGCCATTTCGAGGGCAGAGGTTGACATAATGTACAAATTGCTGCTACCGCCACGCACCGAAGCCTTGTCGGCATTTGCAGCATTGTTAGTAAACACGCTGACGCTGTTGCCTTTTGCAAAGAATTTGTCTACGGCGTGGGCATTGAGGTAGCCAGTTACGAAGGGGGTAAGATAGCGATATGACGCATGCGTCAGACGCTCGGACGTGCTGATGCCATCTGAGCCAAAGCCACTCATGTGCTTGGTCATATAAGCCGCGTCGGTTGACAGAGCAGCAGCCTTTTTATTTGTCCCCATATAGGTTGACCATGCTTCCTCTGCATTGCTCATGCTGTTGCAAGTCAGGAAGGTCTTTGTTGTGATAGCCATGTCGCGCAGACGCACCACCCATGGTTTGATGTCGGTAAGCAGCAGTTGCTCGCTCTCGGTACCAGCGGTTTCGAGTGCCAACATCACCTCGCAGTTGTTCACAATCTCGTCCATCAAGGCGTTGAGTGCTGTGGCATCGCCACTCTTCTTGTAGTCGCTGATGAGCGTGTTGAGTGATTCGGGGTCGTTCTTGCTCAAGTAGGGGGCGAGGAAACGGTATGCCTTTTGTGCCGACTCGTTGCCGGGCAGTACGCCTTTGAACGAAGCCTCCCACGACTTCATATTGTCAAAGCCCTTGTTGTTCCAGCAGTAGTCGCCAGCCGAGAATATGGCCGTTTTCGAGGCATCACCCTGCTCCATCGGGTTGCACAATATACCCTGGTTGCTGGCGGTCAGTTCGCTGGCAATGCTGCCACCGCCCACGTTGGGCATGTCCACAAAGTTGCTCTTCATGTCCAGGGGGTATATCTCGCTGGGGCCTGTGCCATTGTCGTTACAGGGGTAGTTCCACCACCAGATGGCCTGGCGACCAAACTGTGCCTGCAGCGTATTAAGGTCGTTATTATTGGGCACCGACCACACACCGCCACCGGTATAATAAACCGTCACATTGGCGGGCAAACTGCTCATTGCCTGGAAGAAGCTGTTAAACTGAGAATCGGGGCCAGCAAAAGCGCGGCAATATATTTGCGGTGTAAAGCGCAGGGCCTTCACCGTATCTGCCGGATCGGCGCCCGCAATATTCCATTTATCCTCAATGGCATGCTGTATAGCGCCCACATTGTCGGCCGTTTTCTTCATTGTGGCCTCATCACCAGGGACATTCACATCATCGGCAAAGATGGCAAACTGACGGAAACCGAGGTCGTACATACTGCCAAACTTCTTCATTACGTCGTCCACCACCGTGGCACTGTTCATGATGGCGTTACCCGGGTGAATGGCCCACACCACGCTAACCTTGGTATCGGCAGCCACACTCGTAAAGTCCTTCAAATCCTGTTGGCAGACAAACCCTGAGGCCTTTTGGCTCTCTGTCAGTTCGGTAGGATATGGTTCCCCCCACTTGCCTGAGTGGTAAGGGTCGCTCTTGGGACCGTACACATAACAGTTCATTTTGTAGCGCATCATGAAGCGCAACAAGTCCTTGCGCACACTGCTTGAGTAAGGTTTGCCATAAAAGCCCTCAATAATGCCGCGTTCCTTCAAGTCGGCATAGTCGTTGATGGTCACAGTCTCGAGGTCTGCAATGCCATTGTCAAGCATCTGCTCGAGCGAAGCCAGTCCGCAGAAGGTGGCATCGGTGTTCTCGCCCAACACCAGCAAGCGCGCAGTACCCTGCCCACCATCGGTGAGCGACACAATGTGACGGTCAAACTTGCCTTCCTTGCTCAGCACGTCGAGTGACAGACCGAGTTCGGCTGCCACCGCATTGCCTCGACCATTGGTGCCATTCACACCCAAATAGATGTTGGCCGCAACGGACGAAGCATCGTCCAGGAATGTGGCTGTTATGCCATGTGCCGACAATATATTTGTCAAGCGATTCTTGGTAGACTGGTCAATGCCCTTGTCGCATGACACTGTCACCTCCGTCGGAAAACTCACCTTGCCTGTTCCAGCAGTTTGCTCATGCGGCACAGGATAGATGGTGTATTGCGCCATCATCGTCGAGGGGAAGATGAGGGCGGCCATACCTATAAATAAGGATTTCTTTTTCATTGAATTGTATAGAGTTATTGTTAGATGCTGAAAACTACTTGCAAGGCGCACATGCGCCCTTTGCCCGCAAAGGTATTTATTTTTCGTGAAAAATCTGCCAAAAACCAACGAATAGCTTAAAATGAGCTATTTATGAGCTTATTGCCTGTATTGAGGTAATGATTTGGCAATAGTTTCAACTTCTCCAATATTCATACGTTTGCCTGGCAAACAACTCTTTTCTTTTGGCAAAGGTACGACAATCACGTTGATAAACAACAAATTCATTTGTTTTTTAGATTTTATTATCAGTCTGCGGGCCCTTTATGAGTAAAGGCTTAAGAAGTAAGTTTCTTATGCACAATTATCTTTTCCGTAAGTGTTAAAAAGCAGCTTCATTATGTCTTTTCCTTTGTAACGTTTCTTGTTCATGAAACATTATGTTTACCTTTGTATGCAAAAAGAAAATGTATGGCACAAAATATATTCCGACTTGTCTTGACAGACGAGGCACGAAACTTCATTGAAAGTTTACCAGAATCGGTATCCTACAAGATTTACTACAACATCAAGCGTGTTGCAGGTGGTGAACGCAACAAAGAACTTTTTAAGAAGTTGGAGAATTCGGAAATATGGGAGTTTCGTACATTATACAATAAAACAGCTTATCGCTTATTCGCCTTTTGGGATAAAGACAAAGAGACATTAGTGATTGCCACTCACGGCATCATTAAGAAAACCCAGAAGACACCAAGTAAAGAAATTGCAAAAGCAGAAGCAATTAGAAAAGAATATTTCAAAAACAAATAATTATGGCACAAATGAATCTTACCCCATTGGACGATGTGCTTGACAAGCATTTCGGCAAAGCTGGCACTCCGAAACGTGATGCTTTTGAAAGTGATGTGGACGAAGCATTGCATGCTTATAGACTGGGTGAAGCCATCAAGAAAGCTCGCATAGAACAGAACTTGACGCAAGAACAACTTGGCGAGCGTATTGGAGTAAAAAAAGCACAAATTTCTCGATTGGAAAGAGGATATAGTATAACCATTCCAACTATGAGAAAAGTGTTCAAAGCGTTAGGTGTAGTTACTGCAACTATTGACTTGGGAATAGCTGGAAAAGTTGCATTGTGGTAGTCTGCTTTTATTTGATAAAATTTTAGACTATGACATACCAATACAACTATTCTTTCCTCTCTGAATGGATGAAAGCCAACAAAAAAATATCCATCGGCTCTATATTACAGGCAATCGGCACAAAGTCAAACAACAGTTTGCACATGTGGGAACAAGGAATGTGCGCAATGCCCGTTATAGGACTTTTGCGATTTTGCAATACGTTCAAAGTTCCAATTTCAGCTTTCATCTGCAATACTGGTGAACCATGCGAAAACGATGTCATGCCTTCAGATGATGCACAGTTTGAGCCTGATGGGGGTTACACTACAGATACTACAACAAGGCAGCCAGGCGAGAGAAGGCCACTCAATCCAACAGATGTAACACCTACGCCCTCAAATGTGCCGAATGCCGTTCCTATCGAGAAATATACAAGTCAAAAAAACGTGTTCTGTGGGAATAATGCAGAGGGCGGCAACAACATGGAACTATCATCGTTGTTGGAACTGCAAACCAAACAAGTTGAAAATAGCGCGGGACATCTTGCCCAACAACAAAAACTGTTAGATGTGATCATGAAGCAGCAAGAGCAAATAGAAAAACTCACGCAACTGCTACAAGACAGAAAGGACAGAAACAAAGGATATAGCATGGTGGCAGAAACTTAAAACATTAAGTGTCCTCCACTCAGGGCAACACGACCTGCAAGAAAGGTTATTGCATCAAGGATCTCAGTAATATGGTCTGTAACAAATTCCTCGTCCGAACCACTTTCGCTGACATTTTGCTTGGTGGAACTGCTATCAGATTTGACTACGGAAGTACCACCCTGCAGCACTTCAGAGTATAGCATACTATCTGAGGTAGACAGCGACAAACTATCCATAGTCTCGGACGACACGTTTGTGATTGCGCTACGCGATGACGCGCATGCCATCAACAGTAACAGCGCGCAGAGCATTCCGGCAAGGTTGAAAGTAGATTTACACATATTCGTTTGTTTTTGAATGATATGGCAAATGTAGAGGTTTCTTTTTTAACCGGACGGACAAAAGAAAACACCGTACTGCATGATATGGGCAGTACGGTGTAATCAAACATAATTTTATAGAAAGTGCATTTGGAGAAATACTAAGTATTCAGGTTAGCAGTTACGCAACCACTATACCTTTTTCCACTGCCAAGATCTAAAAGCATCGTCCTCTGAGAAAAATTCCAACATTTTTTCTGTGCGCACGTAAATGTAAGAACGTTGCGAGCTGTTGGGTAAGTACATGTGTGTGGTCGTAACATGACCATTCTTTGTGGTGTAAGTAGTCGTGAAATCTATGTTCTCACTCTCTACATGGAACCTTGCCTCCCCATTCCGGTTAATTGTGATATTGTCTGACGACATGGAACTTTGCGTAAACACGTTGTATTTTATCATCGCATCTTTGCCATTTTCGTCCTTGCCAGGGGATCTACTTGTATTTTCAACACCTCCTCTACTGCTTTCGCTGCCGAATAGTAATTGTTGATGGAAACACCTAACTCAGCATAGGAGATGTTGAATTGCAGAACACCAGAATTTTTTACGGCTTCTGGAAACAACCCTTTGGGTATCTTTTTCGACTTACACAAATCTGAACCCAAAAATTCCTTCATGTAAGGCTGCAAATGTTCTGACACCTTTACCAACACGGCTTGTTGCAGAAGTGTAAGATTTTTGCTAATGCGTGTGTAGGAGAATGGCGTGTTTATCCTGTTTGATTGTACTATATCTTTACTTTCCATGACCTTTTCCTTTAATGAGTAGGTAAACTGGTACTAAAGTTGTTTACCTACTAAGTACCTATTTGGGTAAACAGGTACTAAAGTAGTTTACCGCGCAACGTTATAAACCATTGATTTTCAGCTACTATGCGTCCCTCTATAATATAAATACAACTGAGTCCACTTTAAGAAGTTGTTCTCTTCTAAGTGGACTCAGTTATTTTTTTTAGCGTCTGATTTAACTCAAAGACCGGCAAGTTGATTGGGACACCCCTTCAACTTGACTTCCTTTAAGGGTTTATGCAAGCTGCTGCTTGATGAAAGCCACCATCTCGGGTTCCTTCTCCTCAGCACGCTTGAGCAAAGTGAGCTGGTTGCGTGAACGCACGAGGTTGTGTTCGGGATACTGAATTTTGTAGTAAGTATCGCCGTTGAGGTAGTCGGCAAAGAAACGCACCAACTGCATGTAGGGGAAGAGCTTGGCAGCGTAGGGCAAGTTCTCGATTTCGATGGGGGTGAGGAAGGCACGCGCCGTCTTCAAATAACCTTCGGTGAACGACTTGAAGATGTCCATGCGGAATTCGATTTTGTCATATTCCGGACTATCCTCGGGCTGGGTGTTGGCAGCTGAACGAAGGAAATCGCCAAAGTCTGAGAAGATGAAGCTCGGCATAACGGTGTCGAGGTCGATAACGCAAAGCACGTTGTCGTTCTTGTCGAAAAGGATATTGTCAATTTTGGTATCGCAGTGTGCAATGCGCTTGGGCAATTTGCCTTCACGGTAAAGGCGCTCGCTGCGGCACATGTCGTCGGCACGCTTTTCTATTTCGTCGATAATATCCTTCACGCCGGCTGCACGACCCATCTTGTCTTCCTTAACTGCATCGTGGAACTGCTGCAAGCGGAACTCAATGTTGTGGAAGTCCTTAATGGTCTCACCCAACTGCACAGGGATATCTGCCAACATGGCCTGGAAGTCGCCAAATGTTTCGCCCACAATCTTTGAACCTTCGGGGGTTACACCTGTCTTAGATACTGCATCGGGTATGAGCACCATTACGCGCCAATACTTGTTGTCGAAGATGTAGTAGTACTTGCCATCCTTGCAGGGTACAAAGTGCAGCACCTTGCGGTCGATGTCGTCGGTGTGCTTTGCCTCAAGCTTTTTACGGATATGGGTGGTCACAGCCACAATGTTGTTCATCAACATGTCCACATCGGGAAATATGGCATTGTTAATGTGCTGGAGCACGTAATCGGGTGCATCGGCCTCGGCCGTTGTCACCTTGTAGGTTGTATTGATAAGGCCGTTGCCAAGAGGCTTTACTTCGGCCACTGTTCCGTTAATCTCGAACTGATTGGCAATGTGCTGCAAATCTTTCTGTTCCATGATATTATACGTATTGCGTGTTTATGTTGTTAATAGTTTCTTGTTATGTTGGCAAATATCGGGGTTAACAAGTTGACAAGTATGAATGGCTTTCAAGCCAGCGCTGTTAAAAGAGAAGCGAACAAAGTGCTTGCCCTGCAAGCTGATTGCTTGCCACCTCTCCCTTTCAACATGTCTGTTGATGTTTTGCCTTAGCTTATTCTTAGTGCAAATGTAACATTTTATTTTGACAACTGCATTTTACAGTAGTAAAAACGCGTTGTTAATTTGCAGTTAGTTGGAGCAACAGCCCCTCACAGGCGTCCTCGAGCAATTCTATAACCAGTTCAACCCCCTTGGCTCCGCCATAATAGGGGTCGGGTATGATGGTTACGTCCTCGTGGTGCTGCAGGTAGTCGGCCATCATCACCACTTTGTTGCGTGCTGCTTCGTCGGGGGCCATCGACAGCAAATTGTCGCGGTTGCGCTCGTCCATGGCTATGATGAGATCGAACTTGTCAAAATCGGCCATTGTGACGGGGCGCGACCGGTGGGTGAGGTAATAACCATGGTCGGCAGCATGGCTGCGCATACGTTTGTCGGGCAGTTCGCCTTCGTGATAGTTGATAAGACCTGCCGAATCGATATGGAAGGCAACATCACAGCCGGCCTTGTGGACCATTGTGCGGAATATTTCCTCGGCTGTGCACGAGCGGCAGATGTTGCCGAGGCAAATGAATAGGATATTTGTCATAATGGGCGCGAAGTTAGCATGAATTTCAATACGGGGCAAGTTTGACGGGAGGGATTTAGATGACGGGGGAGCGGAGTTGGTCACCCCATCAACCCGCCAATCAATTTGTCGCGATGCGCAAGTAGCAGCGGTCGTCAAACGACACATTGCCCGCCATCAAGCATTTGGTGGCCGCATTGGCAGCGATGCAAAGCGGGTCGGACTGCAACACTTGCTGCAAATACGCCTCGGTGGGCTGCCAGGTGTCGAAGAGCATGGGGTAGCCGTCTGAAGCAAGCACCACCTCCCCCACTCCCTTTGGCACTGGCAATTCGGGCACCAGGGTGTTGTCAACTGGTGTGCCGTCGAACACGGGATAGCGGTAGGGGTTATATGGATTGGGATCATTCTGGAAATTGGTCTGCTCACGCAGTGCATCGAATATTATGGCACGGCCAAGGTCGTTGGCCATGATGTCGGCCGCGGTGTGGCCATGCGCCAACAGGTATTGCACGGCATGACAACGTGCGTCGGTCAGTATGGTGTCGACTAATTTGTTGTGTGTGTAGGTGGTTCCGCCGAAACGGCATAAGCAGTCACCCACCTGCCACACCACACGGCGCGCTGCACTGTAAATGACGGCCGAACAGGTGAGGCGGTATTCGGCCTTTGTGGCGGCTTGCGGCACATTGTGTGCTGCAAGCACGGCGGTCAGGTGGTGCAGCATAGTGGCCTTGTCGGCCAATGGGGGCAAGGTGTGCAGGGCCTTGCACACCAGTTCCATGGCCATGCGTCCGCCATTGCGCCCGGCCACTTTGGAGGTGCTGCCGTCGACAACTGCCGCAAAATGGGGAGTGACTACCCAACCGTCCTCACACAACTGCGCATTGTTGCGTTTGCCTTGTATGAAATGCTCGATTATTTGCATATAAGTAGGTGTTCAAAATTATTTTATACAATCAGTAGGTGCCATTTTCACATTGAAAGCACATTCTCGAGACGCATCTGTTACCTTCGGCTTCGGTCACATAGCCCGCTATAACCCCCTTCGGTTCCCCCGTTATCGGGGGACAGAAACCCTCACCCGAAGGGAACATCTGCGCCCCGATAATACACTTTCAATGTAAAAATAATTTTGAACACCTACTTATTTTATTGTTAGTTTTTATTACGAGTTCTACTACAAAAGTAACAATAAAAGCGAAAAATGTTATACTTTTGCACAATAATACTAACAAAGAACTATACAATGTCTGCACTAAACGACTTTCTTACACTTATAAATGGCTACCTGTGGGGTGTGCCCATGATTGTGTTGCTCCTTGGCACGCATTTGTATTTGACCATACGTTTGCGCTTTCCACAACGCTACATATTTAAGGCTATCAGGCTCAGCATAAAGCGCGACAAGGGCTCGACAGGCGATGTGAGCCAATTTTCGGCCTTGGCCACAAGCCTGGCCGGCACCATTGGCACTGGCAATATTATAGGTGTGGCCACCGCAGTTACTATGGGTGGGCCGGGGGCCGTGTTCTGGTGTTGGATGACAGGCGTGTTGGGCATTGCTACAAAATATGCCGAGGGATTGCTCGCCATTAAATACCGCGTCACAACAAAGGACGGCAAGATGCTTGGCGGACCGATGTATGCCATTGAGCGCGGCCTTGGCTGCCGCTGGCTTGGAATAGTTTTTGCCCTTTGCACCGTGTTGGCCTCTTTCTTCATTGGCAACATGATTCAATGCAACTCCATATCGATGCTGCTGCACGAGGGTTATCATATTCCTCCCCTTTACACCGGCATCGCCATTGCCTTACTCACCTGTGCGGTCATCATGTTTGGCGTTAAAGGCATTGCCCGTGTGTGCGAGGGGCTTGTACCTTTCATGGCACTGTTTTATGTAGGGGGCTGCTTGTGGCTGTTGGGTATTAACCACGAATATGTGTGGCCGGCACTGAAGCTGATTGTGACAGATGCCTTTACACCGCACGCTGCAACAGGCGGTTTTGTGGGTTCTACCATGATGATTGCCATGCGCTATGGCATTGCCCGTGGCTTGTTCTCGAACGAGTCGGGACTTGGCTCTGCCCCCATTGTGGCTGCGGCTGCCCAAACGCGTAACCCGGTGCGTCAGGCGCTGGTTAGCTCCACCTCGCCTTTTTGGGACACGGTGATTATTTGTGCCATCACGGGACTGGTGCTTGTGAGTTCTATCATGGCCGACCCTAGCATTGACTCCACGGCCGGCGCCACACTCACCAAGGTGGCTTTCGGACAGATTCCCACTTTTGGCCCGTTTGTGCTGACGATGGGCATACTCACTTTCTCATTCAGCACCATTCTGGGGTGGAGTTACCTGGGGGAGAAAGCACTCGAATATATGTTTGGCCGCAAGGCACGCTATGTGTACCGCATTTTGTGGATTTCGGCTACTTTTATAGGCTCCGTTACAGCCATAAATCTTGTATGGAATTTGGGTGATACGTGCAATGCCTTGATGGCTCTGCCTAACATTGTGTCGCTGCTCCTGCTGTCGGGCGTGATTGTCAAGGAGACACGCCACTACCTGTGGGAGAACAGGCTGGACGAAGAGGGATAGCGAGCACAGTTCGCTGATGTGCAGATGTACAAATGAAGGCTGACGCCGTAGCGTGTTATAAACAAAAACGCTACGGCGTCAGCCTTTATATTCTTTTGTTTTCTGCATTAGCGGCCAACAGATCACGCTACGGTGTCTGCCGTACTAAGCAGGTGTTCAAAGTTATTTTCACATTGAAAGCACATTAGCTCAAGCCAATGATTTCGCCATCAACATAATCGATGTGGTTGGCTTGCGGATCCTTGGGCAAACCAGGCATACGCAAGATGTCACCAGCAATGGCTACTATCATCTCGGCACCAGCGTTGAGCACAACGTCCTTTATGAGAATGTTGAAACCACTCACCGCACCATACTGCTTGGCATCGGCCGAGAATGAGAACTGTGTCTTGGCAATGCACACGGGGAAGTGTGCCATACCGTGTTCCTCGGCCAACTTGATGCGTTTCAAAGCCGGCTTGGCAAAGGTGACACTGGCCGCACCATAAATGGTCTTGGCCACCTTCTCAATTTTGGTCTTGATGGAGTCGTTGTCGTCGTAAGTAAAGTGCAAGGGTTTCTGCGAGGGGTTCTTGTCAATGGTGTCAACCACGAGCTGTGCCATCTCCTTTGCACCCTCACCACCATCGGTGTAGGCATAGTTGATGACGAAGGGCACGCCGAGTTCCTTTTCACAGTGTTCACGCAGCAACGCCATCTCTTCCTCTGTATCGGTTACGAAACGGTTGAACACGACAACAACACTCTGGCCAAAGCCCTGAAGATTGTGCACATGGCGGTCGAGATTGGCCAGACCGTGACGCAAGCCTTCCTCATTAGGCTCCTTAATTTTGTCAAGCTCTACACCACCGTGCATTTTCAAGCCCTGGGCTGTGGCTACAATCACAGTCAAATCGGGCTCGAGACCGCTCTTGCGACAAAGAATGTTGTAGAACTTTTCGGCACCCAGGTCGGCACCAAATCCGGCCTCGGTGATGGTGTAGTCGGCATGGCTCAACGACATGCGTGTGGCAATGAGCGAATTGCAGCCGTGGGCAATGTTGGCAAACGGACCACCATGCACAATGGCTGGTGTATTTTCGGTTGTCTGCACCAAATTGGGCTGTATGGCATCTTTGAGCAACACCATGATGGCACCAGCCACACCAAGATCCTTAACAGTGAAGGGCTTGCCGTCGTAGGTATAGCCCAAGAGTATGTTTTCGATGCGACGGCGCAAGTCGGCCTCGTCCTGTGCAAGACAAAGAATGGCCATCAACTCTGATGCGGGGGTTATGTCGAAACCAGCCTGCTGTGTAATGCCATTGGTTGCCGGACCGAGTCCGGTAACGATAGAGCGGAGCGAACGGTCGTTGACATCGAGCACGCGACGCCAAAGTATTTCGCGCAAGCCAAAGCCTTCCTTCTCGTGCTGGTAAAGGTAATTGTCGAGCAGGGCAGCTATCATATTGTGGGCCGAGGTGATGGCATGGAAGTCGCCAGTGAAGTGCAGATTGATGCGTTCCATTGGCAGCACCTGGGCATATCCGCCACCTGCTGCACCGCCCTTCATGCCGAAGCAAGGACCAAGCGAAGGCTCGCGCAACGCCACACAAGCCTTCTTGCCAATAGCATTAAGACCAAGGGCAAGACCAATGCTCACAGTCGTCTTGCCAATGCCGGCACGTGTGGCCGTAATGGCTGTTACCAAAATGAGCTTGCCTTTTTTCTTCTCATCAATGAGCGAAAGGGGCAGTTTGGCAATGTGCTTGCCATAGTGTTCGATGGCTTCGGGGTCGATGCCCAACTGCTTTGCTACCTCGTCAATGCGCTTGAGCTCTGTGCTGTGCGCAATTTCGATATCTGTCTTCATTAGCTTGTTATTATGATAGGTAATGTTAGTTTTGCGTATGATGCAATGCCCACAAGTGTGTTTTCGTCAATACTTGCAAGCGGAGCCGCCAACACGCATACTCCTTAGGCGGCACAGGGTGTGATAAAAAGAACAAGAGTATGCTTTCTGCATCTACAAAAGTACAGCCTTTTGCAGTAACTGCAAAGCGAATTGATAGTTTTTTGAGACTTTGCTTGAAAGTGTTTGGCACGGCAGGGGCATTTGGGCCACACTGCATGCCAGCATACAATAATTGCGCATATCACAAGCTTTGCACGCTCCATAGCGAAGCTGCGGCTGTGTGACATGCGCAATTTATTGAGCAAGTGTTCCAAACTATTTTAGGGGATTGTCAGAACTTGAGGCCAAGGGTTAACATGATGTTGTGGCGGTCGAGCTTGACGTCCTGCCCCTTCAGCAGATTGTCTGACGACATACCTGCGTCATAGTCCGTTGCACGGAAGGCATAAACATCGCCATGCTGATGCTGATATTGATAGGCCATGTCGAGATAGAAGTGCTTGCAACGGTAGCCCAAGCCGAGTGTCAAGCGGTTGATAGCGCCAAGATTGACATAGTCGGTATTGAGACTGTAATGGTATGAAGGGCTTTCGGTGAAGGCGTTCAGATAGGCGTTCTTTTTGAATGGTGAAGACACGTAGTTGTAACCAACGCGGCCGAACAGCCCAGGTGCCATGCGTACCTCGGCACCAATACGGAATGTCTGCACGGTGTTGAGCATGGCGTCAATTTCCTTATCCATCTCGCGGTCGCGAACAGACGAGATGTAGCTGTCGTTCCAATAATCATAGCGGTCGTAATCGGGGTAACGCACTTGCGCACCAGTGTAACGGCTCACTTCGTACTCTGCATCAAGCGCCAAGTAATTGCCCACGGTGGTGGCCGCACTGATGTTCAGTTTCCACGGCGTGCGTATGCGGTAATTCAAGTCTGTGACGGTATAGCTTGCAGCTGTACGATCGTATGTTTGGTTCGTTTTGGGGTCGGTATATTGGAATGGGCTTTCCATATAGAGATATGCATCGTGTGTAAGATCGTAGAATATAGGTGTGCTTACCGACAAACCTATGCGGAAGGGACTTTCTTCGATGGGACGGTAAATAAAGCCTACTTTGGCATCGAAGCCAGTGCCGGTCACCGACTCGTCATAATTCATGTTGTATGCTCCAATGCTGTGTGTGCCGTCAGCCGAAAGATTTTCATCATACTCCAAATGGCTGTGCATGTCGACATTGTACACACCAAAGGTGGCACCCACGTAAAATTGGTTGCTGATGTTGAACGAGAGGTTGAAGTCGTACTGCTGTATGCCTCCCCACTGGGCACGATAATAGTTGTAAGCCATCGAATTGCGCGGCGTGTAGATGCGGTTGCCGTTGGCATCGCGTCCCTCAACTATCATCTGTGCATCGTAACCTGTAACAGCCAACGGCGTGGTGTAGTTGCAGTCGTTGTCGTTGCTGAAGTCCAAGCCCCTGCCATTGTAATAGGCAAGTTCCTGCATCTGCCACGACTGCGAAGCGCCATCAGGCGTGGCAATGTTGTCGAGGCCGATAAAGTTTTTAAGATTGCGCCGCTTTTGGTAGTTGAAGGCAAAATTGGCAAAATTCACGCCCTTGCCTTTACCATCGCCTGTTTTGAAGGAATATACAAATCCGGCCTGGTCGAACGAGCCGCGTGCCTTGTCTATTTCGTAAAACGACTGACCGTTGGGCTGTATGGTGGCACTACCCGTAAGTGCCACATCGCTGCGACGGTACATGCCTATGGCGGCAGGATTGGTGCCAATGGTCGACAGGTCGGCTCCTAATGCACTCATGGCACCACCCATGCCCACATAGCGCGCTGTACCATTAAGGTCGCTGCCGCTGAGGGTTTCTACTTTATATATGTCTTGCGCACTCATGCTGCTGCACAATGCAAAGGCCGTGAGCGCTACGGTATATTTGAGTTTCATAACTTGCTTGTTTATGGCTATTTATGCAATTCGCCCATTCTTGTTTCTTGAAGTCTGTTGTCTCCGTAATCAGCGACGACCACCAAAGCCTCGTCCGACTCCCACTGAGCCACCCGAACGTCCGCCACCACCAAAGCCACGACCTCCGCCGAAACTGCCACTGCCGACATTACTGCGCGAGGGTTGTGAATAAGTGCGGTTGCTGCTACCACCGTTATCATAGCGGTTTGTGTTAAAACCTCGGCCGTTGTTGTAAGAATTATTGCTACGGTCGAAACTTCGGTTGCCTGTATTGGTATTGACGTTGAAATTGGTATTAGAATTGACACCTGTGTTGCCAAAATTGCGACGGGAATTTCCCGACACGCCACCGGCCACACCACGACCGCCGCCATAGTTGCGGCCTCCGCCAAAACCTAATGAGCTGCCACGGCCCGCAGCAATATCGCCACCTGTGGCTGCACCTGAACCACGCCTACCGCCAAGGGCGGTCCAACCACCAACGGGACCGCGATGTGCATTGCTTGGCAAAGCGGGACGCCACGCCCAATCATAACGCGGCCACCAGCCACAACCGCCATACCAGGGGTCGTACCAAGGGTCATACCAGGGCGAATGCCATCCACCCCAACCATACCAACTGTAGTAGGGGCGCCAGCCGTACCAACTGCCCCAACCATACCAGCCGCTCCAGCCTATGCTCCAAGCTGAACCATAGCCGTAATAGAATGGGTCGTAGGTATAGTACAAGTCATAATAGTCCATATAATAAGGGCTGCTCACATACACACCAGCACGAGGCGACCAAAATCGCACAATGCGTGCCGTGCACGACCCGTCTTCGTAGCCGTCTTCGTAACCTTGGTCGTAGGTTTGCTGACTTGTAAGTGTATCGGCCACGGCATTGCCTTTATAGTTGCGGCCACGACGGTTGTAGGCATCAACGTCCCACCGGCCATTGCCACGTCCGGCAGCCCAATCGCTCTGCTGGAAGGTCGGGTCGTCGCTGCCTGTAATGGGAGTGTAACTTGAACGGCCCGAAGCCGTATAAGTATCGTTGGTTTCGGTCTTATCCTTTGATGACGGAACGAAATACACGTCATCATCTTGTGCATAAGTGCCTAAAGAGCTAAGGCACAATGTCAATAACAATAGTGACTTTTTCATTGTAATGTTCCTTATATTATGTTTATCTGATCTGCAAACGCACCAGCGCGCTCCGAATGATCTTTTTGCAAAGGTAGTGACTTTTGCCGTTGAGGTTTACACCCCACCACGGCAAAAGTAGCCTCTTTTGCTTGTTTTCTGATAATTTAAGACTGTACTGCAAAATATTTGGCGTGCGGACTGCTCAGATACAAACCGCAAATGCTGCTTTGTGGATACATGGCACCATTCTCGGTCAAACGCATGTTCAATGTATCAAAGTTCAGCAATTTACTCACGGGGAATATCAGTTTGAGCTGCGGCAGCGAGGGGTAGCCCACAGCCGGACGTATGCCTTGATAAGCAGCTCGGGCCAAATCCTGCATAGACAGTTGTTCGTGGGGGGCATACCCCCAAAGTTTGGTGCGCACCTCGCGATGCAGCCATTCGCTGGTGGCCTCGGCCAAGCGGTCGCCAACACCTTGCATGAGCAAGGCATGATAGTCGTCACCCTGCTGCTTTACTTGCTCCAGTTCCTCGGCAAACGAGGGTGACACGGTCAGTGCAAACACGCCAATATAGTCCTGAAATGGGCGTGGTGCCACAAAGTCGCACAGTGCCAAACGTGGTGCGCCCTGTTCTGCCGGACGTGCCTGGCGCGGTGTGGGCAACTCGAGGTCGCGTCCGCCCACGGCACCCGGCAACACTATGCTGTGACCGGTGGCGTATGCCGGATAGAAACCTACCTCGGCCTGCATGTAATGACGCTTTTCGAGTTCGTCGAGCAACGCCTCGGCCTCAGCCTGAATGCGACGTGCCTCATCGGTGTTGCGGCGCACCTTCCATAAATTATAGAAGTATACCCAATTGATGTAAGGGCGCACTTCGGCTATCGAAATATGCGGCAGGGTGTGATACCCCATATAGGTTGGACGCGGCAAAGCCTCGTTTGCCCAATCAATGTGCAACAAGTCGTCGGCGGCGTCATGCACATGGCTGCTGTGGTTGTGTTCAGCACAATTACAAGCGCTCACCCTCACGTTTGCCACCGTTGCTGCTGCCGCCTGCTGTTCTGCCGCCTGCTTGCGTTTTTTGGCATCATGTTCGGCCACGAGTTCGGCCTGGCGGCGCGCGTTGTTGGCAACGATATGCTCGTGCTCGCTGCCCATCAGTTGCATGGCCAGCACGGCGTTGACTGAGGCGTCTTTCACGTAGAATACAGGGCCGTTGTAAAGCGGTGCTATCTTCAGGGCAGTGTGCAGCTCTGATGTGGTGGCGCCACCAATAAACAGCGGTTTGTCAACCCCCGCATCGGCCAACGCCTTGGCGGTGTGACACATTTCGTCGAGCGAAGGGGTGATAAGGCCGCTCAGGGCTATAAAGTCGACGTGCTCAGCCAAGGCTGCCTGCACTATTTGGTCTGCCGGCACCATAACGCCAAGGTCTATCACATTAAAGTTGTTACACCCCATGACCACCGCCACAATATTCTTTCCGATGTCGTGTACATCGCCCTTTACAGTAGCCACAAGATAAGTGCCGTTGCTCTGCGCATTGGCCTGTTTGCTTTGTTCGAGGTAGGGCTGCAATATGGCCACAGCCTTTTTCATGGTGCGTGCCGACTTGACAACTTGCGGCAGAAACATCTTGCCCTGCCCAAACAAGTCGCCTACGAGTTGCATACCCTTCATCAGCGGCCCTTCAATGATGTCGCCAGGTGCAGCATACGCTGCCAGGGCCTCGTGCAAGTCGGCTTCAAGATATTCGTCATCGCCCATGCGCAAGGCTGTGCTCAAACGCTCCTCAAGCGCTATGCCCGAACGGTCAACCTGTGGCGCGGTCTGTGTGGCGGGTGCCTTGTCTTTTTCGGCAAGCAGCTGTTGGGCTTTTTCTATCAAACGGTCGGCAGCATCATCGCGTTTACACAATATGACGTCGTCTATCAGTGCCAAGAGCTCAGTGGGTATGTCGCCATACATCACTTTCGATGCTGGGTTGACTATGCCCATGTCCATGCCCTCTTGCATGTTGTGGTAGAGGAACACGGCGTGCATGGCCTCGCGCAAATAGTTGTTGCCACGAAAGGCGAATGACAAATTGCTCACACCCCCACTCACATGGGCGCCCGGCAAATGCTGCTTTATCCAGCGTGTGGCCTCGATAAAGTCGAGTGCATAGCGGTCGTGCTCTTTCATACCCGTTGCCACGGTGAGCACATTGGGGTCGAATATGATGTCGTGTGGATTGACGCCGGCCTGCTCTGTCAACAGTTTGTAGGCGCGGCCGCACACTTCGATTTTACGTTCATAGCTGGTGGCCTGCCCCACCTCGTCAAAAGCCATAACCACCATGGCGGCACCATACTGCCTGATGGTACGGGCATGAGCGAGGAAAGCTTCTTCGCCCTCTTTCAACGATATGGAGTTGACCACGCACTTGCCCTGCACACATTTCAGCGCAGCCTCAACCACGGGGAAGCGCGAGGAGTCTATCATCCAGGGGATACGTGCCACCTCGGGGTCTGAAGCCATGAGGTTCAGAAAGTGACACATCTCCTCCTGTGCATCGAGCAGTCCGTCGTCCATATTGACATCGAGCAGCGTGGCGCCATCGCGCACTTGCTTGCGGGCTATGCCAAGGGCCTCGTCATATTGTTTCTCCTTTATCAAGCGCAAGAACTTGCGGCTGCCGGCCACATTACAACGCTCGCCCACATTCATAAATGTGCCAGGCAGTGGGGTAAAGCCTTCGAGCCCCGAGAGCCAGTCTATTTTGCCCTCGGCCGGACGTTTGCGCGGGGCGCGTCCTTCGACCATCTGGGCTATGGCTTGTATGTGAGCGGGCGTTGAGCCACAGCACCCGCCCAATATATTGGCACAACCATCGTCTACAAAGCCCTTCATGGCATCGGCCATTTGCTGTGGTGTTTCGGTGTACACGCCCTCCTCGTCGGGCAGTCCGGCATTGGGGTGCGCACTGATGTAGTAAGGCGCTATGTTGGCCAAGTCGCGCAGATAAGGGCGCATATCCTCTGCGCCGAATGAGCAATTAAGACCCACACTCAATATGTCCTCGTCGTGTTGTACCGAGGCCAGGAAAGCTTCCAAAGTCTGCCCCGACAGGGTACGCCCCGAGGCATCGGCTATGGTCACACTCAACATGATGGGTATGTGTTTGCCCGTGCGCTCCTTTACATGACGAGCCGCCATAAGTGCGGCTTTGGTGTTGAGCGTGTCGAATATGGTTTCTACAATATAAAGGTCAACGTCCTCGTCTGCCAACACCATCATTTGCTCTTCGTAAGCATCGCACAACTCGTCAAACGTTAGCGCGCGGTATGCCGGGTTCTCCACATCGGGCGACATGGACAATGTGCGGTTGGTCGGGCCTATCGAGGCTGCTACAAAACGTGGCTTGTCGGGCGTCAGTGTGGTCATGCGGTCAGCCTCTTCACGGGCTATTCGCGCTGCGGCACGGTTTATCTGCTCCACATAATCCTGCGTCTGATAGTCGGCTTGTGACACACGTTGCGCACTAAATGTGTTGGTGGTGATAATGTCTGCCCCCACCTCAAGGTATTGACGGCAGATGTCGTGCAACACGTCTGGACGGGTAAGGGCTATGAGTTCGTTGTTGCCTTTCAACTTGACGGGCCAATTTGTGAACAGGGTGCCACAAAAGTCCTCCTCGGTCAGGTTGTACTGCTGTATCATTGTGCCTATGGCGCCATCGAGTATGAGAATGCGGCGGTCAAGGGCTTGTGTTAAGTCTGATAGTTTATGTCTAGGCATACGTGTTTCTAAAAAATAATGCAAGGCGAGCGCAGAACATCAAGCTTGCTTGAATGTTATGCCGAGCCGCAGCTTATTTTACTCAAGTTCCGGATTTAGCAAGTGCGGGCTGAATCATCGTGCAAGGCGAATGCAATCAAGCTTGCTTGAATTGCTG
>ERZ1023621.101-NODE-101-length-25942-cov-8.332252_pt1 | contig 25942 bp, 33 predicted proteins | sample MGYA00380330_ERZ1023621 | MGnify/ENA primary metagenome ERZ1023621 (study PRJEB33179, sample SAMN07448975) | human gut metagenome | biome: Human-gut; feature: Human associated habitat; material: Faeces | host: Homo sapiens | place: India: Bhopal | collected...
TGAGGGCACCGAGCACCAGATCGATATCCCTCTCGGTGAGAACAGCACCAAGTTTGGTGAGACCACAGAGGAGGCAGTTCAGAACGCTCTTAAGGACAAGAACTCTAAGGCTGTGTTCTCAGATCCTAAGGATTTGAGTGGCATTCTTAACGATCTTAACCGTGGTGAGATCGCTCGCCTTGAGGCAATCATCGAGCAGGCCAATAAGGCTAAGGCTCAGTGTTTGTCTGCCATTGCAGCAAACGAGAAGATCGTTGCCGACTACGAGCGTCAGAAGGCAGATTCTAAACCAGCTGATAAGATAGCATAAGTTCATGGAGGCTGTTTTAACAGAAAAGAGCGTTAAGCTTATAGCAGTAATGCTCTCAGAACCGAAAATTAAGGCAGCCGTTTATGAAAAGTTGGACCATACAGAGAAGTACAAAATCTATACCATTAACGATGATGGTAGCATTACTCTGGGTTCAACTAGATTCCATTTTTGGAACAAGATAATCGGCTGTGAGCAAACCTTACCATTTGAGAGCTTCGCTCTTAAGGTATGGGATGCACTAGTGAGTCTTTCTACAGGGCTTAACCAAAAAGCCATTATGGAAGGACTATCACAAGAAATTGTGATGAAAGGAGTTAAAGATAAAAACTTTAACTGGGTCGTAGAACGACTGTATGATGTTGCGACAAAAGTATGTCAGAATTCTAGCATTGCTGATGGCGTAGGAGCGGACCCTGCGGGGTCCCGGGTGTCAGGGCCAAGGCTTAACGCTCAGCAAGAGTTTCCTGATAAAATTGTTATCAATATCAACGGACGTAAAGAAGTTTTGCAGGTGAAAGACTGCATCGGTAAACCAATGATTGAGTTGGAGTATGGAATTGTAAACGCTAAACGAGTAATGCCATAAACAGAAACATTCCCGCGGGAATGGTGTACGATCTGTGCGCAGAAGAGTACACATTCATACATGACGTTACCGTTATTGTTTGCAAGAAAGTACAATAACAATATTATTAGTTTATATTAAAGGGCATCCTTAAAAGTTCTCTGCGGAGAATAGGTAATCCACCCTGCGGGGTAGGGTTACCAATGGATACCCTTTTATCCTTTATTACAGTAATATGTAGTATAGGAGCTAGGTAAATGGCTGATTCAAGTAAATTGTTTAATTTTAATCAAACTATATGAATAAGAAATCAATTAAATTGAACTCAGCAAACATTATTGCAATTCGCAAGAATATTGATATTACCATCAATAAGTATTGGCGAATTATTCGAGCAGAGAACCTGATGTCTAAGAAGGCAATTGCAGCAAAGCAGGGTTCTGGCTTAGATCTCAAGAGCTTGTATAACCAGATTATGCAGCTTAGTGAGAAGCGTATTATGATTAAGGGTATTTTGGTAGCTCTTAACACAGGTACTACTACATTCTCTTACGAGGATTTTAAGAAGACAAACAACTATAGTATTTTTGCAGCATGTGAGGCAAAGGAGGCTATAGCTCAGCTCAAGATGATCAAGACACTTGATCCATCAACTAAGGCAAAGAAGGGATTGAAGGCTATGCCTAAGCGTGAGATATTCTCATCAGCTAAGATTGCACAGCTTATTCACGAGCAGCAGCTACTAGCAAATAAGTTTGACGCCAATCTCGAGAAGTTTAACAATGAGACTTCTATTGAGATTAAGGATACTATTGCAGATAAGTTCGAGATGGATCTCGCAGTTTAAATGCTATAGGTTCGAGACAAATACAAGGGTCGCCGAAAGGAGTAAGATCGAGGCTTACACGAACCACAAATAAGGAATCCCTTGCCTTAAAAACAACATTATTAACACATTAAATTATCAAGATTATGTCTAAGAAGAAGAATAATAAGAAGAACCTTAAGAAGGTTCAGGCTAAGATAGGAACTACACCAGTTAAGGCTGAGGCAGCTAAGAAGGAAGAGTCTAATGCTGCTAATAAGACAATAGAGAACATTAAGAAGCGTCGTGCTGCTGATGCAGAGAAGGCTAAGAAGCATGCTGAACTCAAGGCAGCTAAGAAGAAGGCTAAAGCCGAGAAGGAGCAGGCTAAGTATGCTGCTTCTAAGGCTCGCGCAGAGGCCCGCCAGGCGCGTAAGAAGAGCATCATGGATAAGTTGATCGACTCCAAGAAGACAAAGGCTTCAGGGCCTGTTAAAATCACTCTGGAGGAGCGTTTGAAGAAGCAGGAGGAGCGTCGTAATGTCGCCCAGGCTCGTCATATCGCATCAATTACCCGTCGATGCAAGCGAATGCATCTCAATGATGCCGACACCAAGAAGGTGGTAGACATTGCAAAGAAACAGTGGGACAACGCTACTGTATACAATATAACAGTTGTATGCGACTCCGTTCTGAAAAAGAAGGGAGAACTTGAGAAGTTGGTAAAAGACTGCGGAATTAAATCTGCATGTATTACCAATTCTACAGCATTCTTTAAGGATGTGCCAGCAAGCGTAGTAGAAAAACTGCGTGACCTTGTGGGTAACGCTACGTTCTATCAGTATCGTTCTGATAGCAAGTCTCCGTTTGATGAGGCTGGTATAGACGTATCCGCAAGTAACCACAATAAGCATAAGAAGGGAGGTGATCCTCATACTATCGAGTGCTCTAAGAATGCTAGTGTTAACTTCTATAATCTCCGTAGAGCTAAGAAAAAGGCTAAGGAGACCCTTGAGAAGAACACGTACAACTTCCGTCACGGCTCTAAGGCTGAGGGACGTAAGCTTCGTCGCGGGCTTAAGGTTAAGGCTAAGGCTGTAAACAAGAAGCCTACACAGGTTAAGGAAGTTAAACAAAAGTCAGCTAAACAGGCAGCTTAATTATAGGAGACAACGTTATGAATACCCAGAATAATCAATATTTGGACGATTATGTTGAAACTTATCGTGACACTAAAGAGAAGTGGCTTAAGGACTTTAACAAGTCTCACGGAACTACTTCTAAGTTCTGCAAAGAACATTGCATCCATGGTCTTTCCCGTAAGAAACCTTGGTTCATACTGCTCAAGCGTAATTCAATCAAGATTGAATCTCGCAGAAAGATTGCGAAACTTAATCGCATCGAGCTCATGGAAGGATATGTTCAACACAAGCTGCAGAAATGGGAGAGAAATCACCCATGCCCAGTTAAGAAAGACGACTTGTTCTACGCGCAGCAATTCCCGGTTTGGGAAGCAGAAAAGAATGCCGCAGAAGAACATATTAGAGACTTAGTTGTCGCTAAATATGACAAATTACAACTTATTGGTAGGTTCTCTTCTACTAACGAGTTGTTCCACGAGCAAGAAATTGCTCAGATAAAAGACAATGGCGAAACTGTTAAGTACGGAGGTGTAAACAAACTTCCAGAACACAGTAAAGTCATGAAGATGGCTCGTAAGGAGACAAACAAGGTAAAGGCAAAACGCGGTAATCTTGTTTGTACAAACCTTAAAGACCATCGCAAGAAGACAGGACGTATTCTGTTGCCAAACGCAAATAAAATGCGAATGGCAGCTTAGATTATACGAACTTCCCTACTGTTAATAGAATAGACCAGGACACCACTGGTCACCCTAGTGTGCTCCGAAAGGATATGACTGCGAGGTGCAAACCCTCACTAGGGACAACATGTGGTACTGATATGTGGCAGCGAGAAAGGTACCGAAAGACGTAAAACATCAATCAGCGTCCGCACATATCGTGTATGTCATGCAGGCCCGACGGGGTCGGTTCCATAGCTCAGTGGCCAGAGCACCGGGTAGATAACCCGGAGGTCATCGGTTCGAATCCGATTGGAACTACTATGATAGTAAAGGAAAGACCAGTAGTTCTATATGACATAGAAGTTTTTCCAAACTGTTTTCATTGTACTTGTAAAGATTCAGAGAATCATAACCTATATAAATTCGAGATATCCTGTCGAAAAAATCAACTAGAAGAACTAGTTGACTTCTTCTATACAAACAGAACTGATCATATAATGTGTGGTTACAACAACAAGCATTATGATGATATAGTTATAAACTACATCATACATTTCTGTAATAGAATGAAGCGACTAGGATACTCGAGAATTTGTAGTTCTCTGTATTATCTTAGTAAAGAGATAATAAGTTCGGAAAAAACAGACAATATTGATAAGATTAAACAGTATAAGTATGCAAATTACTTCTATTCGTTTGATCTTATGTTGATGCTCTATAGCGCTAAGCAACAGAAAAGCTTAAAAGAAATCGAAATACTTTTGCATATGCCAAATGTGCAAGAGTACGAAGGTAACTTTGATATGCAGATAGAAGAATGCGATATCGATGCTATGATAGAGTATAATGTGAACGACGTAGATGCTACTGAAACTTTGCTTAATAAAGTAAAAGAAGATGTAGAACTACGTCTTGAAGTTGAAAAAGAATGGGGGTTTGATGCACTGTCAATGAGTGGTGTACGATTTGGAGAGGAAATACTCTTGCGAAAGACTTTAGACATTACCAACACAACAAAAGACGAGCTAAAAACTCGTACTCGAAAAGTCGGAAACATTCGTTTAGGTGACATTATACTCCCATTCATACAATATTCTAACCCAAAGTTGAAAGAAGTCTTATCGGACGTAAAGAATGCTACTTGCAACGCAAGTAAGTCTGATAAGAAACAAGAAAACTATGAGAAGAAGTTCGTTCTCTCAAACATTTGCTACTCTATAGGAGAAGGTGGTATACACACCATCAACGAACCTAGAGTCTACAAACCTACAGATGAACAATTTATAGGACACTCGGACGTTACGTCTATGTATCCTTCGTTAGCCATTATAAACCATTGGCTTCCTGTTCACTTAGGAGAAGATTTTTGGAATGTGTACAACGCTCTATACATGGAGCGATTAGCTGCCAAACGTAATGGAGAGTTATTAAAGTCTAAGGCATTCAAACAGGCTCTTAATGCTCTTACCGGAAAGATGCAACAAGAAAGTAGCTGGGCATATGATCCACTTAACGTATACAAGATACGTATAAATGGGCAACTTATACTACTTATGTTAGTGGATAAGCTTCTAGCATTGAATTGTAAGATTGTACAAGTCAATACAGATGGTGTCGTCTATATTGCTGACAAATCCGCCCGCTTCGCAATAGCCGATGCAATTAAGGAAGTTGAGCAATTAACCCAGTTGACATTCGAATCCGATGATTACGAGTCGTTTTATCAGTACGACGTGAACAATTACTTTGGTGTTCGCAAAGGATACTCTCAATCTGGAGATCCGAGACTGATAGAAAAGAAAGGCAAGTTTATCACAGATATTGGTCTTAACAATAGTATGACACCAGTTGTTATTTCCAAAGCTGTGATAAACTATTTTTTGAACAATGAACCGATAGACAAGTTTATTAAGAAGGATAGAGATATCCGTGATTTCTTGATGTCACAAAGCGTAAATAAGGAATCAAAAGTTGAGTATGGTGGAAACCTGATTCAACGTATTAATAGATACTACGCATCAAATAGTGGCTACTATCTTATAAGGGTAAAGGACAAAATGTATGAAAAGCGTTCTGAAACAAGAATAACAGAACATGGAGTCCGAATTCTTAATAAGATGGATGCCACACCAATAGAAAACCGTCACCTGGATTACCAGTACTACATTAGCAAAGCAAAAAAGATAGCTAGTGAGTTTGTTAACCGCCAGTTGACAATCTTCGATGATTAATCGTTTATCAACGTATATAAGATGATTATTGAACTAAACACAAAACTCCTGGACATTCCAGGATTAAATTCAAATCAATTAATATTCCTAAGTTTGGTATTGGATAAGAATCAAAAAACTTATAATCAAGACGTCCGCAAAATTGTCAGCCTAGTTAGCGACGAAGAAATATCAAACTTAATTTCTCAGGGACTTATTACCTCGATCGAGAGAGGTAAGTCAATTACATATCATGCAACAGATGCGCTTAAGGATGTAGTCCGCCCTAAAAAGGACTATTTCGATCTGTTCTATGAAATGTACCCAATATACGTTCTACGACCAGATGGTACAAAAAACTATCTAAGAGCCAACGTTAACAAATGTAGACATTTGTTCAATGTTTATGTAGGCCAAAGTGAGGCTATGGCTCAACATCTTATTCAGTGTCTTGACTTCGAAATGAAGAAAAAGACTAACGAAGGTAAACTAAGTTATATGAAGACGATGTGGAGATGGCTCGTAGACCACCAATGGGAAGAATCTGAGGAAGAAATGCAAGACAACTCTAAAATTGAGGAATCGACTTATGGAACAGAACTTATCTAATCTTATACGACCAATGTCAGTTGTAGCCCAAGAGGCAATAAACTACATATCTGGTCGAAGAGAACATTCTATAACTTCTCTTAAGACTAGATGGGCTAAGTTTAATAAGCAGTGTATGGGAGGTATTGAACCTAATACCGTTTACACCATAGCTGGTATTTCAGGAAGCGGAAAGAGCTCATTTGTAAATGAGATCTCAACTGATATTGTTGATTTGAATCCTGATGAAGAAATAGTAATTCTGATTTTCTCGTTAGAGATGGTTGGATTTAGGCAAGTTGGAAGAACGCTTTCTAGTAAGCTTAGGAAAACGACTTCGACTTTGTATAGTTCGGAAACGGACCTGGATGACGATACCTTCAGAAAAGTCATCTCAGTATCTAATCAACTAAAGGAGTATCCTATATGGTTTGTAGATAATCCTACAACTCCCAAGGAAGCAGAAGATATTATTAGGTATTTCTATAATACATATGTAAAAGGTACTAATAAACACTTTATAATAATGTATGATCACGCTCTATTGACAAAGCCTATAGGCAGTGTTATAGAGACCATGCAGGAACTCGAAAGAGTTTTCATAAGTGCCAAAAAGTATCCTATGACATCAGTACTACAATTAGCACAGATGAATAGAAATATCGAATCACCAGAAAGAATAAACAATTTTTTGTCGCATTATCCTATGAGAAGCGACATTTCATCTGCTGATGCTTTATTTCAAGCTAGCGATTATGTTATAGTTATTCATAGGCCTGAAATTCTTGGAATACAAGAATATGGCCCGAGCCATTTACCTACTCAGAACAAGGTGTATCTACACATCTTGAAGAATCGAGACGCAGGAAAGCCCTGCATACTTGAATTCCAGAATGACTTAGCATATAACAACTTGATAGAAAGTTAAGCAATTAAATTTAGGCTGAATTATGACAACATACGATATTAAGTTTACTGATAACAACATTAAGAACACTAACAATGGTAACATTTATTCTCAGATTCTCGATGATATTATTCTTTCTACTGTAAAGAAGAACAACTCTTATTTGTTTAACACAAAGAAGGAGGATGATCTGATTGATGCCATGTTCGACGAGTTGAATCATACTTATATCTACAAGCCTCTGAAGGGCGACACTTTGTTCGCAAAGGCTTGTGATATTCTTGCTAACTATGGCAAGAAGAAGAATACTATGAAGGGTATTAAGCTCGGTAAGATTTACCGTCTTGAGAATGGTCTCCCTATCATTTTCTATAATGATGAGATCCAGATTGGTACCGACATTTATAGCTATTCTGACTTTAGTGATTACGACTTTATCTCTTCACTTAGTCCAGAGGTTAAGAAGACAATCATTAGTATTAACATTAAGCTTTAATTAAAACTTTTAGTATCATTGTATCATGAGTTTAACATTACCTACTAGTAAAATTCCTGCAGTTTCTGAAAACCCTAGACAATCCGGGGCTATAAGTGGTGACATTTATAGAAAAAACGTCTAATTGCTGAAACCTGTTTATATTATTTAACGTTATAAAACAAAAACGGGATAATTAAACACAATTAGCAGCTAAGTTATGGTAAAACAAAAAACTATAGATAAGTACACAAAGTTTATAGGAAAAGACTTTGGTTGTATACATGTAGACGATATAGATCTTTCTGAAGCAAATAAAAATAGAGTATATTTCTTTTGTGCATGCAAATCATGTGGAAGAAAATTTCGCTTAAGAAGCGATAATCTAGAATCAAACTCAAAACATTTTGGATGTTCTAAATGTATGGGAAAGTGGAGAAAAGCTCATTTTAAAGAGCTTGATTCAAAGAAATTACCAAAAGACATTAGAACAAAATATTCGCATTTTAAAAGCAACGCTATAAAACGTGGTATAAATTTTGACCTTTCTGAAGAAGAAGTTTTATCACTATGTTCTAGCAAATGTTTTTATTGCGGAAAAGATAGATGTTTGGGTATAGATAGGATAGATAACTCAAAAGGATACACAATAGATAATTGTGGACCATGTTGCGGATGTTGTAATAAAATGAAGATGGATTTACATCTTTCTTTCTTTTTGCAACAGATAGAAAAGATTTATTCGAATATAGAAACCATAAAAAGTTCATCGACTATTCCGAAAGGAAGTACATCCAAAGCTATTGTGGATGGAAATGGCGTTCATCTCAAATTTGAAAGAGATGGTGATATAGTCAAATCTGCATAGTGATATGCAGCAGTTCATAAGAGAACGTATATAGTGTAGCGAACTATATAGAATATAAATGAGATATCTTATACTCTATGGTCTTCCAAAGGCTGGTAAGACATCTTGTCTTGCACAGCTGGATAATAACCTTATCATAGACCTTGAGGGAGGCTCTGTCTTCGTTGATGCGATGGCCATCCAGTGTCGTACGATCAATGATTTAGGAGAAGCAGCAAGTGCCATTCGTGCCAAGAATAAAGAAGTAGGTCATAATTTCTATAAGCATATCACTATTGACAATGCTACACGACTCGAGGATATTTGTATGAGCTATGCTTGTACACTATATCGCCAGACTCCAATGGGTAAGAAATGGGACGGTACAGACGTAACAACTTTACCTAACGGTGCAGGCTATAAGTATCTTAGAGACGCAGTAAAGAAAGTAGTTGATATGTTCCGAGATTTGTGTGACGAATTTATTCTTGTAGGTCACGTTAAAGATACCGTAACCGAAAAGGACGGTGTTGAAGTTTCTGCAAAAGAGCTCGACTTAGTTGGTAAACTGAGTAAAATTGTGTGTGGATTAGCTGATGCGGTCGGTTATGTATATCGCAAAGGAAATGAAACACATATATCCTTCAAAGGTGGTACATCTGATACCATTATGGAGGCTCGTGCAAGACATATAGCCGGAAAGGATATTGTCATAGCAGAAGGTAATGAAGATGGGACACTTACAACACATTGGGATAGAATATTTAAGTAAATTGATGTATCGATTTATTCGATCAACAGCATATTATGCTGAGAATAAACTAGATATGTTAGCATTACGTATATTAAAATAATAGAGATTATGTTTAGTACAAAGACAGCCGCAATTAACAACGAAGAATTTAGTAATAGTAGTTATATGCCAGTAGGCATCAACCAGAATATCACTCTTAAAGAGGTAAACTGTAACAAGTCTCCTCAGGGTCTCGATTTCCTCGAGATTGTATTTGAGAATGAGGACGGTCAAACAGCTACTATGACAGAGTGGAAGAATACAAAGGGAATGTATATCAAGACAGATGAAGACCTGCAGAAGCGTGATAACGCTCAGTTCGGACGAGTTTGTCAGATTCTTGATTGTTTTTATCCACAGCGACCAGATGCAGAGCTTTCTACATTTAAGGAGATGATCGACTGGACAAAGCAGATGCTTGATCCTATGATCGCTACTAAGAAGAAGCTTCGTTTGAAGGTTATTTACGACAAGAAGGGCTATACTCAAGTAAGTAAGCTTGGAATCTTCGTTGAAGACATGTCTAATACAAATTCGCAGATTAAGCTCTTTAAGAACGATCTTATGGAGCGTCCAGTTGTTGCCGATAAGGAAAACAACGATCCGCTTAACGTACCACCAACCGTTACTCCGGAAACTGCGGATGCAGCAGGCGCATCTGATCTTCCCTTTTAAGGAATTTACGCCTGAAGAAATAGAAATACTACTTGACTGTATGAAATCCGGTAGGTGGTTTTTATACTGCCTACATAGCAGGAGTGTCAAACTATACAACAAGTGGTTATACCCAGGGAGGTAATACTGCCATGAAAGGGTATTGGTGGAGCTAGGTAATTCAGTTACCCTTTGGAGGTGAAATGCCTCCAATAAGGCTAGTCAGGGTGTCGTGAGACACATGACAAGAATGGTTTGTTTTTAGCGCATTTTCTTTTACCCATTCTGCTAGGTTCGATTCCTAGCATAGCCACAATTTCATTGGTACAAATGTATGTAGAAAACTCCGGTCCGTGAGGATAGGTTACACTCTTTTTATTGCACATCAGTTCTCCTGGTGTGCCAGATCTCATGAGTGAACCATACTTAAGTTGGATCTGGGATGTACAAATGAAGTCCCCGACCTGGATATGTCCGTAAACTATCCGTCCGTCACGACCTGAGCATGTCACTAAACTGCTCATTTTTAGGGAAGTTAGTCTAATGGTAAAACAAGGGCATTGATAGATTGGAATGTGTGCAAGCTTAAAAGAAACACTACCCTGCTTATCGGTTCGAATCCGATACTTTCCACTAATTTACAAGGGTATGAGGAAGGAAAGCTCTAATATAGAAATATATAGCCACGGTTCGAGGCCGTGGATACCCACTAACTTATAAGTTATGTATAGTACTAGAACAGCAGTTACTATGTCCTTGAGAGATATCTTGGACAAAGTAAATGATTTAGACATCTATACGTATTGTTTAGGACAATTCAAAGTTGGAAAGCTTATGAATAGTCCTTTAAGGTCTGGAGATAAGAATCCTTCATTTGGAATATTTCATTCCAAAACTGGAGGACTGCTATGGAAAGACCTTGGAACTGGAGAGTATGGAAATGCTCTAAAGTTCATAAAAGAATACAAAGGTATAACGACTAGAGAAGAACTTGAACGAGAATTATTGAGAATCGTACGCAGAATAAATCCTAATACAACTGTAAGGACAAATACGTACGATATACCGAAAGGAGATACCGATATCGGAATAGTTCGACAGCCGTTTACCAATGTAGACAAACAATACTGGAAACAGTTTGGAATACATATTGATACTCTAAAAAAGTTCAATGTATTCAGCATTAAATACTTTCTTTGTAATAGTATCGTCCGAAGTATCTACAAAGAAAATAATCCTATGTATGCATATAAAGTGTATGATAAGTTTAAGATTTATCGTCCGCTTGCTTCCAAGTTTACTAAATGGCGTACCAATCTGACGAATCGGCACGTACAGGGATTATCCGAATTGCCTAAGGAAGGAGGCGACCTACTCATAATAACAAAATCACTGAAAGATGTGATGTGTTGCTACGAGATGGGTTTTAATGCAATAGCTGCTGCTAGTGAAACTGTATTTATACCTGAGGATATACTTAGGTCTCTACGTTCCAAATGGAAACATATAGTTATACTGTATGATAGAGACAAGACTGGTATGCTTAAGGCTAGACAATATAGTAAACAATACAATATAGATGCTTTTTTCATTAATAAGAAATTTAAAGCCAAAGATCTATCAGATGCTGTTCGTGACAACGGATTTAGCACCATGAAAGACTGGTTAACAAAAACGTTACAGAAATATGATTGATGTAGTAATAGGATGCCTGCTTGGTGTGCTGGGAGGTGCAGTAATGTCTCCTCTATTGCATAAATGGCTTACAAAGAAGCTGACTAAGAAAATTCATCTTAGTAAAGGTGGATTTATGCACATTTATCTTCCAAACAAATTGCAGATGACTATCTGGGATAGTTATAGTGATGATGGTTGTATATGTGCGTGTGTCCATCACGAAGGTGAACAAAAAGTAACTGACGGCGAAATTGTCTATTTTAATAGAACTTCTGTATCCAAGATAAGGGGAAAGAATTCTTATTATGATAGGCAAGAAATCTAAAGGCAGAGTACGGAATGCGACTAAGGTCGATAAGTATGGCCTCCATTTTAGGAGCAAACTCGAATGCTATACTTATGAAGCTTTTATGAAAGCTGGAATACCAGTTAAGTATGAGCCAAAGCATTTCGTATTACTGGATAAGTTCGAGTATTTAGGCGAAAAAATAAGGCCTCTAACATATCTACCAGACTTCATAGGAAATGGGTTTGTAGTAGAATGTAAAGGCCTTATGGGAGATTCGTTCCCACTTAGATGGAAATTGTTTAAGCATTATCTTAAACGCCATCGAAGTAAAATGAAATGTTATCTCGTTCGTAACCATAAACAGGTAGACGAGATGATAGAAGAGATAAAAACCAATATTTGAGTATTATAATATCAGTAAATATGGAAAAGAAATTTTTGAAAGTAGGTAACAGTATAAACTTTAAGTTTAACACAGATGGTCTTGAGTATGATTTGGTTCCAGGAACAGTTTACAATATTATTGTAGACCGCTACACAGATGCCATATCACTTCAGGAATCCGGTGATTTATCTTTACCTTCTAAGGTATATTGTACACCACGTGACGAACGCTTCATGGACAAGGTTATTAATAGTTATAATCTGTCTGAGAACGGATTTACTGGTGTAATGCTCGCAGGATTGAAGGGTTCTGGTAAGACTGTAATGGCTAAGATGATTGCCAACAAGAGCGGTCTTCCAATTATAAATATAGACAAAAATATACGTCCACATATCCTTCGAAACATTGTAGAAAAGTTAGGTGATACAAGTGTTTGTTTCTTGTTCGACGAGCTTGATAAAGTTCTTGAGGGTTATGATGATTCTTTCTTGTTACAGGTATTGGATGGTTCTGATACTAAAGGTAAGCATATGATTTTGTTTACTTGTAATGATGATAGCGAGATATCAGAGTATCTGATAGACCGTTGTTCTCGTATTCGCTATTGGCGCGAGTTTGAAGAAATGTCCCCATCTCTTATTATGGAGGTATTGAACGACAAGCTTGACGATAAGAAAGAAGTCAAGTCTTTGACAGACTTCATTAAGGATAACTTCGAAGTATGTAGTTTCGATAACATTGTATCTTTCGTAAAGGAGGCTAACAATTATCCTACTACAACATTCGAGGAGTTATTTGAGGATATGAACCTTTCTTCAAAAGGTACCATAAAGCCTCATTCTCGTTCTTGTAAAGCTAATTGTCTGAAGAATGTTAAGAAGAAAGCAGCTTCAGATGATTGTTGTTGCGATTGTTGTTGTGCAGGATGCTAATGATTACACCAGAGTACAAAATACCGGAATACGACATTCCATACTACGAAGATAATACGCGCATTAGTAATAGTGCGATAGGCTGGTTCTTGAATAAAGGGCCGGCCTATTTTCGTAATATGCTGGATGGTAAAGAGAAAGGCTTAGATTTGCCACAGTTACGTAAAGGGACAATGATACACGAGTTCCTACTTCAGCCAGATCAATTCTGGAATGATTACGTTTTGTTCGATGGCGATAAGCCTAAAAGTGCACAGGCACAAAAGTTCTGTGAAAACTTAATAAATACCGTTGAAATAGAGCTAAATAAACAGCTCTCAGAGGCTTATCGCAAGTCTTATAGTATAGTTGGAAAGAGTGAAGATAAAATCCTCTCAGAGGCGCTTAAAATAAGCGTAGAGTATAAGGATTATATCGAAGCTATTAAGTCTAAGAAAATACTTATATCTCAGTATGACTTAGACCAGCTTATGAAGATCCAGCATAATGTTGGAGAGCATAAACTAGCAAGACGACTAATACGAAGAGCTGGCGAACATGGTAGTATACATGTATATCATGAGTTCCAGATAAACTGGGATTACTGGGTTATAGATGAACTGAATCATGGAGCTTATACTTCTATTGCATGTAAATCATTGCTTGATAGTTGTACATTTAACTTTGACACAAAGACGTGTACAATTATGGATATCAAAACTACAGCTAAACTATGGCACTTTGAAGACAGTATGAAAGAATTTGATTACTGTAGGCAATTGTGTTTTTATCAGAAAGCAGTATATTGGTATCTATCTAATGTATTAGAATTAAGCAACGATGAAATCGATAAATGGGAATTTGAATTCTATATCATAGCTATCGATACAACAGGTAGCAATGAAATAAGGGTATTCAGATTATCTGCGTTTCAAGTTACTTCTAGAGACGTAGCGATACATGATTTTATGATCGCGTATTTATGGCATTTGGGAACAGAAAGTTGGGACCATAGCTATGATTACTATATTGGAGACGGTAGTGAAACTTTAAACCTATGACAGATTTCGATAAAGTAGTGATTCCGCTACTCGATGAAAATATACTGCCATCAGATATTGATGAGCAGTTTGTTGGGTGTTTTACGGAAGATTTAGATCATCCAACAGATATACCTGTAATATATATGTTGTTCAAATGTGATAAAGTTACACAAAATTCTATTAATCGTATCAATCGTATTGAGAAATGTAAAAATTTACATACGACTAGATATAAGATGATTGATAGCACGAATTGTGTAGCTTATGGATTTGTACTAACGGGAAAACGAAAAAGTCTTATCACTGGTAACTGTGATTTAGATTTAAAAGATTGCTTGAAAATAGCATCTTTTTGGGGCTATAATGATAATATCATAAACGTTATTAATCATATGCCTTGCGTATTAATGGTGAACAAAGAAATGCCGTTGGAAGATTTTCAATACACAATTGATGACATATTTACAGGAAATATAAAAGGGGAAGGATTGCAATTGAGCAGTCCCTCCCCTTATTTTTTTTCAAAAGAGTTGTCGATAATTCGATGAATTTCAGATAGAGTCATTATGGCTAAAAACTTCCACCTGCATCAAATGATCCTCCTCCAAAATCCTATTCCGAATTAAATGAACCCCCACCAAAAGAGTCGTTGTCATTATAATCGTCCGGCATTACAGGTTCTCCTGAAGAATTTTCTGTAGAATCGTTTCCAAACAAATGTAAATACCAATATTTGTTTCTATAGTAGTTCTACTTAGCTCTTAAAGTGTTATAATTCATATCTTCATACAAATTGCTAAATGGAACCATCTTCATAGCATCCCTAAACCATCTGCTAGACCCTTTATACGCGCCAGACTTTACGGTGTCCGTAGGATTATGACCAGTAAGGCCCATTGCGTCAAGCATATAAGTAAATCCTGTACCAAAATCATTCCATACAGACTACAAAGTTGTAATAGATCCTACAAAGTCAGCAACAGTTGTTGGGTCAAGGTTTGTACCTCTAGCTTCTGCAAGACGTAGTGATATCAAGTACAAATATTGTATCCACCACGACTTATCGTCATCAGCTTTCATCTTTAAGAATATAGAAGCCAATGTAGCGGCTGCACAGATAGTAATATCAGCAGACACTGCTTTAACGCCTTCGATTTCAAGCTATGTTATACCTTTTAACTTTTCTCTCTTTTCTTTGTATTCCTATTTCTTTGCTTGATCGCTAGACAAAAGAGAACGTAATCCATAAACCCAATTAGTTACATATCTTCTAAACAAATTAGCTATAGATGTATAATGGCCTCTTTCTATCTCTCCTGTTTCATAGTTATAATATCCGTAGCTCTAAGCCTCTTCTGTTGTCTTCGGATTCTTTACTGGAATTCCGTTTTCATCTAGCTCCTTTACGATATAATCGTTTGCATTCTACATTCTTTCATATATATTGCCTACGATAAAGTTACGCATCATAAACATCATAGCAGTATACAGATTCTATCTAGCCTTAGACACTTCTGTTGCTGGCATAACACCATTATAAAAAGCAGTTCTTTGAGCAATTTTATTCTTTACATTCTTGACTATCTTGTTATTCAAATATTTTGCAAACGCCTTATTTACGGTTGGTAAATAATCACCAGGTTCCCAATCATATGCGTCGTATAGTGTTGTATGTAAGTCAGAATATACAGCCTTAGCCTACTTTTTTGTATATCCAGCGTCAGTAAATGCTTTTATAAGTTGGTTACGAGTATAGAATCCAGGCTTAACTCCAGCATATGATGTATCTTCAAAAAGTCTAGTGTGATGGTAAAACGACATCATTACTATAGAGTTGTTCATATAGTCCCCGAGTGTATAACCACCCATCATAAGATATTTAAGACAGAACCTTCTAAACCAACCTTTATGTAAGCCTTCAAATATCTCTGAGTTATTCTTACTTATTTGATTCATCTGCATTAAGGCTCCTTCTTTAGTTGTTGGCTATGATTTTCCTAATCCTCTAAAATTATTCATAATAGTTTTAGGGCTTAATAATTTAATTATAGCCCAGCCGAAATCTTTCATTGTAAGATATTTTCCTACAAGTGAATCCTTAAATATCTGCAAGTTTGCATCTAATGCACCAACTGTCATAGAAGCTGTGTTAAGACCAAGCATATGGATAGAACCATATCTTTTAGCTCTAGATATCAATGCTCTAGCAGTATCGTTTTTCTCATTATTCTTAGTAAGACCAGACACGACATTCTTTCCATAGAACTATGTTTCCAGAAGTGTATTTATTGCCTCTTCACTACGCTAGCTGCTATATTTATCCATTTTTCTAAAATGCTTGTACGCATCTCCAGATCTAGAACTTTTATACTTGTCTTCTCTGTATTCTGGATTAAGCTGTTTTTGTATAGCAAGAATTTCTGGAAGCAACTACATTTTACCTTCGTAATTCTTAGCCATATCTACAAACTGTATTACATTACTACAGATAGAAGAACTTATATATTCCGGATTGTCTAGTCGCTTGACAAATCTAATAGGAACAGTGCTCTCATCTTCGCCACTAGGTGTTACTCTTGGTTTTGAACCTTTGGCTTCCATGTCTGTATCGCTAGGCATTATACTAACCATAGATTTACAAATATACCCAAATGTATCTTTAGCAGAATTTGTACCTCTAAACACTCTTGATAAGAGCATAGCTGTAGTTCCTTCTATCTAAGGAAGTGCATTATTATAACCAGACTTAATAGCTGGTATTTTCTCATACATCTACTTCATTGTGCTAGTAAGCATATCGTAAAGAGCTCTAATATCTGAGTTCTAATTTATCTCCTAGTCGAAGTATTTGTCCTTATATTTATCTGTAAGCTAATATCCTGGTTCCTTTCTCTAAAAATCATATCTATCGTCATAAATTTTATTTGGCGTGGCATTGTTTCTTTTAGAAAATCTTCCAGTAGGTTTTAATATAATAGAATTATATGTGTATCCATTATAGACAAATGTACTACTCTTTGGTGTTATTTCGTAGAAACAATCAAGAGGCTATGGGCCTTTCTTTGTATTCTTAAAGAAGAATCTATGGTCAATGAGGTATCTTAAATCCGAATCAGAAAACGTTGTTATATCTTGACCAAAGAATTGATTAAGCTCTCCATTCTTTGCTCTATCAAGATATTTGTCTCTAAAGAAGTCTAATTTGCTTTTATTTAATCCAGGCTACATAGCGAGTCTGTAAGTAAAATACTTTCTGAAATCAGATTTTGTTCCATTTTTGCCAGAATCCTCTATATCTTGTTCTATCTGCTGCGCATTTGCAAAGAATGCTTCTGAGTCGTGTGGTAATCTTGAAAAGTCTTTAGATATACTTCTATTATCTTTTGTCAAAGTAAGGAGACCACTCTATAGGTACTTTAATACCGGATCATTATACTAAGACTACCCAACATTTGCAAGCTTGTACAACAAAGGATTTATAGCTACAGTAGAATTGAGTCTTATAAACTAATCTCTCTTTACAGGATCTGTAATAGCGTTAAGTTCTTGCACAAAAGCAGCATTATCCTAATCGTAATTAGTCTAATCTGACACCCATTGATTAAACGATCTTAGCTCTATGGCCATCCTGTACTTATCATCTTCCTTCTTTTCTCCATTAGGATAGAATGGGTTAGATAACTACTCAGCCTCTTCTTTTGCCAACAAATAAGCTTTTTGCTACTCAGGAGACAGATCTTCGTAATGCACCGTTCCATCTTTTCTTGTAGCCTGTTTTGCGTAATATCTAAGGTCTTCGTCTATCCTCTGCTTTTCTCTTATAGTATCTGGAGATAAACCGTGACCATGAGGATTAGCAGGTATAGGGTCATTCTTAGTTTTAGGATAATATATAGGAGCCGAACGCATCTCTTGGTAGTATTTTCTAGTGTACTACTTTATTCTTCTACCATCATCAAATGCGTCCATCTCGTCAAGATATTTGTAATATTTTGGCTTCTACCATCCAGCTGGAGTATACTTCCATTTTTCCTGGTATACGCTACAACCAGTCTATTTATCAATAAGCTCACCAGTATCTTCGTCCTACTCATAGCCATACTTTTCCATAAGACGCTATTGCTCTTTACGACGGTCCTATTCATACTATCCTTGATTGTACTCGGTTCTGAAATTGCCTGTAGCCTTACCATCTTTATTAAATTCCATCAAAACCATCTCTGGATTTCCTGGAACAAGCTTACTCATGGCTTTCCACGCATTTCGTCTGAGCGCATCTATTTGGTGACCAATATTATTCACGAATACCTATCTATCATAATCAATATCATTAACCTTATTGTACAATATTCTAAGTACAGGAGAACTAGATCTTCCATACATTCCTGCCCACATCTCTAGCCAGTTGATGTCTCCGTACATAGCCTATCTAAGAAGCCAGTCTTCAGCAACAATCTTAGCGTTTTCTATATTACCAAGGCCCATATTGTTATCTATGTATTGATCTACAATACTAGTTGTTAAAGTATGTAAAGCATTTCTATATAATACAGAAATATCCTACATAGACGCATTTATTTGGTCTATATGAGTCTTTAGTATAGCCGGGAAATTTCCGAATACCTTAGCTGAATTTATTTGGTTTAACACCTCTTTAAAGAAGCCTATAGAGTTTTTATCTATATCTATGAGCTATTGTGCTGTAATGCCTTTAAAATCGTTCTTTCTAGCATTCTCCAAGAACTTATATATAGAGCCATCTGTTATATTTCCGTTTTGGTCCATATAGCCAATTCTATCTACAACATAGTTTACAAATGTACAGATAGCATCATTATCAGATTGTCTCTGCATTTTCTACATAGTCTAGAATAACTTATCCTGTATCTTTATCTATGATGGTGTTTTTGAAACAATGTGGTCGTATGTATCAAATAGATCCTACAATCTTTGTATAGCCTCATCTTTACTAAGTGTATTGTCCGCCATAAGCTAGAACTTGGCTTTGTTTTCAAGTCTCACCTTATTAAATTCTGCTGATACTTTAACCTAGTTAATATCTATGTTAAGCAAGAATGACTATGCCAGATACTCGTGCAGCATCTCTTTATTAGAGTCGTCTATAACTAAGTCTTTGAACGCATCTCTAACCTATGTATTAAACTATTCCCATACATCAGCTGCCTTTGTACGCTCGGCAATATCATTAGCTTTGCCAACAAGTATATCTACAAGTTTTTCCTCTGCTTCTGTTATATTTTTTATCTTGTACTGACTCATAATATCAGATAGAGCCTTTTGTACCATCTGCGAGTTCTAAAACATATCAAGATAATGATGACAAATCTCGTGAGACTCAGTGTTAAGCTTTGCGGAACTTCTTCCGAATGCCACTTTAATTACATTGCCTATAGCGCTAAGCTTGTTAGATATGTACTAGCCAGAAGCTTTTGCGATATCTTTTAATGATGTGCTACGTATATAGTCTACGAACTGTATCTATAAATCTTTAGAAGATAATAGTACATTGCCTTCTTTATCTACAGATTTTGTAAGACCGAATGATTTCTCCAATCTATCTGCTAAAGTGGTATGCAAACGTTCGTATTCTGCCTAATTCCAGGCCTCTGTAGCCTCTCTAAGAGTCTTACCTTCCTACTACTAAGTAAGGACAAAATTATCCTTTCTAGAGCCATAATTTTGAGCCATAGAGCTAAATGATTTAGCGTCAAACTATAATGCGCCATTATAGTTATCTAAATCATCTATTGTGGGCTCTACTCTATCTTGTGTCCAGTCATAATGATCTTCTATGAACTTTGACGTAAATATAGTAGCCTTCTCCAATATGGCTTTTTCTCTACTACCTCCATTACGCTGTAATAAATCCTTATACAGTGCGGAGTCTTTACCATTTAAATCCTTATCTAAAGGATATCCGTTGTTCTATGATAAGGCATAATAGGCAGCCTCTCGGCTACCTAAAATACCCTCATATTCATTTAACAACGCTTCGTTTTCTTTATTTCTTAACAAACACGTCATAATAATTATTTATTACAGTCGTCCTATCTTCTCTTTCCGAGTTCTTTAAGGTCGTCTTTTATGTCCTAATCATTTTTAACTTTATAAGAATCCTGCTTCTTTTTAAGCTCATATCTTACTTCCATAAGAAGTCTAGGGAACTCCTTACCCCATTTACCATTATCTTGAATATGGGTTAAAATAGAATTACCGGTACTAAGAAGTCTTTGGAGAGCCTATGGATTTTGTTCGAATGATTCTCTTAACAATTGCTTCATAACAAAAGAAGATGATCTATCCCAAGCCTAAACATTTAAGTTTTTAATCTATCTTCCCAAAGATCTTAACTAAGATCCTGTTGTCGTATCCATAATCTCAGCCTATATAGACTTACCGCTTGGCCTAGTGTTTCCATCGTTAGATCTTGTATCAGCAAATTTACTAGCCTTTATATACTAGAACGCCTATTCTACAGACTAGAACTCTTTAACTGAACCATCATTAAAATGATGAGTAAAAGGTCTAATCGCAAAATTACTTAAATCAGCATTCTCTCCAGTTCCAGCATATATATTAACAGTACTAGATGTTGAGGCGTTATTAAAAGTCTTCTAATATACAGCCTTTATAGCATTAGCAGCCTTTAAAGCCTTATCATATCCTACGTAGCCTTCTCTATCAACCCACTATCCATTTTTATTAACTTTATAGTTCTATATATTTCTAGTACCAACTCCAGCAAAAGACTTTGTCAACACAGGTGTGTCTTCTACTTCAAATCTACCTGTAGATTGATTATACTAATACCAGCTTTCTGTGTTCAAGTCGTATACATGTACAGGTTTACCCTACTTAATACCAACTTGTACTGCCATATTTGTACCACCCTATACAGCTTTCTGCGAGCTAGTTATATTAGCTATGGCGAATACGCCGTCAGACTTATCTACCTGATAAAAGTCTCTTGCAAGTAATTCTCCGCCAATGTCATAAGGAAGATCTCTTCCGGTTAGCTGTTTTATCTATTCTCTTGCATAATTAGACTGTTCGTGAGTAATTGAGAAAGGTTTAACATTTCTATCTCTAAGAGTTTTAGACAGTCTCTAATTATCAGCAGGTCTAAAATGATTTATCTTTGTTAAACCAAACTATCTACCAATAACATCCCAATATGTATCACCACCATAAGCTCCACCAGAGTTCATTGTGTAATCTTGTGGATTATTATTCTACTTTTGCTATGTTACCTATTTTTCATCTGTTCTAGTAAATGCGTTATCCTTTAATGTACCATCTTCATTATAGTAGTTAAGCATTTTATCACTATTATGATGTGCATAACAATACATACAACTAGACGCGCAATTGCTATTATATCTAAGAATATCAACTTTACCACCATAGCACGTGCAAAGCTACCTCTGTCTATTATTTGCTTCAGCCTTATCTTCTATATGAGTTCCAAGAATATTATTTATCTGCTGTACTGACAAACATCCTTGTTTGCTTATACCCGGTATAACACCAGGTTCTGCGCACGTAGATAATTTAACACCATATTTATTTGCTATCTTAAGCATCTCTTCGGATATTCTTTTAACTTTTTCTGGGCTTGCATTAGGTTTAAATTCTCCATTAGCAAGTTTTTCGTACCCGTTCTTTTCATAGTCGTATCCGAGATTCTTCATAAAGATGGATGTTGTACGGTAATAATCCATTACAGAGAATTTAACGTTCTTTATACCAAGTTCGGATGCTCTTTTAATAAGCTATTCTACATCTTTAATCTATGTTACACCAGGAACTATTGGATCGATTCTAAGTGTAACCATTTTTGGATCAAGACCTTGTTTAATAAACTTACCAACACGTTCAATCATATCTTGCCACTTCATTACACCAGGCTCCCACTTTGTACCGCCAAGAGTAGTTATACTGAAATGTATAATCTTAGGCTTTTGTATGCTAAGTATTCTTCTCATTGGAAGTCCATCGTGCTTTGTAATAATATACATCGCATCCATATCGTTGGCAGTAAGAGTGTTGCCACGATAATCTTGAACAGTTGTTTTCCCGCTAAAGAAATCTTCAAGCTATTTAGCAAAGAATGCAGGGTCTGTCTTTTCTGACGCAACAGCTATTCTAGGATGCGTATCACTACCAGTAAACGGATGTAAGGCAAGAATCTCTTCGTTTGTAAGAATAGTATTATGAGAACTTATTGTCTTCTAAGCCTATTCGTAAGAAACATTATGAGTGTCCTTATGCTCAGTACTAACATATTTGGCCAAATCTGCAGTTTTATCATACAGGTATTTAAATAACATAGGAGTACGTGCTTCTGTAATCTGTGAGATTTTACCATTAGACAAACCTGTGGATGGGAGATAGATTTTTCTATACTTACCTGTATCCCACTCATCCTTAATAGCCTAAAACTCTGTATCTATAACCTTCTTGAAATCATCTATATCAGAATCATTCCATCTACCAGCGTCTCTTGTTTTACCTGTTGAAGGATCATACCAATGCTGTGTAGATACAGGCATAGCGTTATCCATACCTCTAATTATAGCCGCTGTTGCATTAGGGAACATTTTACCTAATCCATAAGTTCTAGCGTATTTGCTATCATTGCTTATAAGATTATTACCAGATGTTCTATTTGTATTATCTCCAAATATGTATAACACGTCTGGGTTGTCATTAACTTCCTATCTGGTCCAATTTCCTGGATGATATTCAATCTTTCTCTCAGCTTGTTTAGGTAAAGAAGGATTCTCTATATCTCCTGTATAAGGATTAGATACCGGCACACTAGATATAACAATAGCAGTCTTTCTAGGTCTTGTTAAAGCAGTATATATAAGCTCTGATTTCTCTTGGTTAGAAGTAGCTGTTGTACCCATTATATCCTTCTCGTCTACAACTACAATATCGTATGTAGAACCCTAAGATTTATGAGCTGTAATAGCGTAACCGAAATCAACATCAGCATATCGTCCTTTGTATTCCCAGAAATCACTCCAAGCCTATTTCTTCAATGCTCTATTGGTCTATCTCTTAGCTCGAGAAGCCAATTCCTATAATTTCTGATTATATAATCCAATATCATTTCTAGACACAACCTGTATAACACAATCTTTTTGCTCATTACCAGTTCTCGTATATGCTGTACCATTTGTCTCAAGATATAATGTGTGAACTCCAAATTCATCAACATCTGTATCCTAGATACTCTTTATCTGTATTTCTGAAGAGTTTTCCATTGTGGCATTAACATCTGGTAGATCGTATGGAGAATTTAAGATAAGCATATCTCCCTTCGAGTAATCTGAATCCTTACCAAATAAAGCTTCATGAATCTTCTAGTTTAATTCAGTCTTTTCGTTTACATGATATGTTACGATCTTTACATGATTAGTAAGACCTTTTTCAACAGCATTCTTTACAGCCTTGATTACAGAGTTTAAAACTTCAGCTTCACTATTAGAGAATAATAAAGATCCCTTATCTGTGATCTAGTTATTTCTAACAATATGTTGTGTAGGATTAAGCTCTGGATTCTCTTTCTAAGAATTCTCCCAGAAATAATCAGCATATGGTAATATAGGATTAGCCTCACCCTGTCTTACTCTAGTGATAAGTTTAGACTTATGCTTGCTATTAAATATGTCGGACTTTTTGTTTAAGAGATCCTTATGAGTTCTATAGAATTCACTTTGTTCGTCTCTGATTGGCTATATCTGACCTATATCTCCCAAGAATAACATCTAGAATGGTCTAGAAAGACTAGAGTTTATATCAATAATCTTTTTGAGAACATCTTCTGTTATCATTGACGCCTCATCTATAACAAGTAATGCTGGAGGATTGTCCAACAACGGAACTTTTAAGCCTACCTGGAATTTAGTTGTCTATGTATCATTATCATTAATACCCTTCATTCCTAGCAAACCTGCTATACTGAAGAACTTCTTTCCTCTTGTATCTTCTCCAAAACTATTCTTTATTACACCTTTAGCTTTATGAGATACTGCTGCTACATATATCTACTCACCTTTGAACTATTTGAGAATCTCTTTAGCTATAGTAGTCTTACCTGTACCAGCTTTACCTTCAATAACATAATACTAAGTAGGATCAGTATTGTTATTTAAGAATGACACAGCATTTATTATAGCACTTTGCTATTCTTTATTGTAAGTAATTCCTCCAGACTTACCTGTTGATCTAACAGTAGTAACATCGGTATTCTTTACAGGAGATTCCGTCTTTGTTTCTTCAGGTTCGAGTTTCTTGGCATCAATATAGAACTTCTGTTTTACCTATTCAATAAGCTTTGCGTACTGCGCATCATTCTCTTGATAGCCAATATAGTTCATACCGAATCCGAAGTCACTATTACCGAATTCAAATATATCATTTCCCTTAAAGTATAATCCCCTCTTCTTGCATAATGCGTAAATAGGTACTTCCGTTAAACTTGTATTACCAGTATCCTTATCTTTTATTCCATCAAATTTACTTACTCCAACCAATCTATAAAGCGATCTGTTAGAGTTGTTGTTATCTTTTGTTGCAAGCTCATCTTTTACAGTAATATATCTAGGATACTAACCATTATCAAGTCTGTTTATAGTTGTAACCCACTCGCCCTTTCCATTCTATGTGTATCCACACAAAGCGAAAGGCTTCATTAACTATGGGTCGTATATACCAGAGTCTGTAAAGTTTCTTTGGTTTTTACGTATATAATCATATTGTGGTACAAAGTCTGTATCATTCCAATTATTTCTAAGTATATCGTCTACAATAGCGTTTCTAACATCACTTTCGAGATTTGTATTAAACTTATTTAACCAGAACTCTACATGTCCAACGAATCCACTTTTAATCTTCCATGAGTTAGGAACATATTTAAAGAATCTGTTAAAACCAGATTTCTCGCCAGATGTTAACCATGCATAAACAACAAGGTCTCTAGCAAAGTTCTTTAACTCCTAATCATCTGGATAATCAAGCAACTCGTCCCACGCATCAGTTAAATCATCTTGATTAAATGATGATTCAGATATACTGTGGAACGTACTAACAAACTTAGGTGCAGGATAAATTTGTCCATTATTACCAATAGTGGTTTCATCTTTTACTTGATCAGATTCAACTAAAGATGTAAGCAGCTTATTATTTCTTAAGTAGAACAATTTGTCATCAGGATTATTAATCCTACGCTTTATATTAGCAAGTCTGTCAGCTATCGTATTGTTACCAAAGAACAATCTATTAACATCTATATTATTGGTTTCTGCATAAGCTCTAATAAAGAGTGATTTGATACATTGTGATACGTTTCTATCAAGTTTATTTGCTATATCTTCTGTCTGTGAATAGTTGTTCATAAACTGACCAAGCTAACCAACTAATGAAGTATAAGATGTTGTAGCCTCAAAAACCTGTCCTGCAAGAATACTCTTCATTGCTTTCATAAACGAATTAGTCTTCTTATCGATCCAAGAATGTGTCATCATCTTCATAACGCCTTCTGGTTCAAAAGTTGTGTTACCTTTCTGAATTTGCTTTTTGGAGTTGTCGTAGGATGATATCGAGGTCTAGTTCATATATTGTATTGAGCAAGGTCTGACATGGTTT
>ERZ1023621.104-NODE-104-length-25678-cov-39.432112_pt1 | contig 25678 bp, 22 predicted proteins | sample MGYA00380330_ERZ1023621 | MGnify/ENA primary metagenome ERZ1023621 (study PRJEB33179, sample SAMN07448975) | human gut metagenome | biome: Human-gut; feature: Human associated habitat; material: Faeces | host: Homo sapiens | place: India: Bhopal | collected...
GCAAGGGTAACCGCAAGTACTTCACCGTAGGTGCCGGTTTCAAGATGAATGTCTTCTCGCTCGATGCTGCCTATGTGGTGGCTACCGCCAAGAGCAACCCGCTCGACCAGACCCTCCGCTTCACCCTGTCGTTTGATATGGATGGACTGAAGGACCTCTTTAAAAGGTAATGTTGAGTGTTGAATGTTGAATGTTGAATGAATAGTGTTGAATGTTGAATGTTGAATGTTGAATTAGGCTAGCGCCCTTGAGTCCGTTAGGCAAAAATTCAACATTCAACATTCAACATTCAACATTCAATTAATTTAAAGCGATGAATATACGTGTAGGATTTGGATATGATGTCCACAAGCTGGTGGCTGACCGCGACTTGTGGCTGGGAGGAATCAAGATAGATTATGAACTGGGATTGCTGGGCCACAGCGATGCCGATGTGCTGATACATGCCATTTGCGATGCTCTGCTGGGTGCCGCCAACATGCGTGATATCGGATATCATTTCCCGGATACGGCAGCAGAGACACTGAATGTGGATTCTAAAATTCTGCTCCGCAAAACGATGGAACTGATAGCTACCAAGGGCTATACACTGGGCAATATCGATGCCACAGTCTGTGCCGAACGCCCTAAACTCAACCCGCATGTGCCAGCCATGAAAGCCTGTCTGGCAGAGGTGATGGGGGTAGATGAAGACCAGATATCCATCAAGGCAACAACCACCGAGAAACTCGGATTCACGGGCAGAATGGAGGGAATCTCCGCCTATGCCACCGTTCTTATCCAGAAAGGATAGAACACAAGCAAGGCGCCCTGTAAAGGCAAAAGCCTTATAAACCGCAAAGTGTCAGAAAGTTGTTAATTTCCGTTTCTTTTGTTCATTTTTGCTTGATATATATCAAAAAAATGCAAAAACGTCACACTTTCTTGGCTGAATATTTGGTGGATAGCCGAAATAGTAGTAATTTTGCAGCGTCAAAAGGTTAATAGATTGTTTAGGTTAGTAGTAATAGATTTAGGTTTTTAGTTATTAGGTTTTAAGGTAGATTGTTTAACCGATAATTGAGAAGGTCGTGAGACTATTTTGATTAGATTTTTTAAGTTAAACATATTACATGCCACAGCTCGTTGAGAGTTGTGGCATGTTTTTTATGCCCCTTTCTCCCCCTTCCGTTTCCTCTTTTCCGATTTCCTCGAAAAAAACATGCCTTTTTATTTTGTTTTGTCTCCGATTTGTGCTATCTTTGCAGTATCAATCAATAATACGCAGCTTTTTGCGGTATCAAAAATATACGCAGATGAGAGTACTCATAGTAAATACAAGTGAAAAGACAGGCGGAGCGGCAGTAGCAGCCAACCGCCTGATGGATGCCCTTAACAACAATGGCGTTAAGGCTAAGATGTTGGTACGCGACAAGGAAACAGAAGACATCACCGTGGTCAGTCTGCCCCGTTCGCTCAGGTTGCAGTGGAACTTCCTGTGGGAGCGCTGGTGCGTGTTCTGGCATCTCCATTTCTCCCGTCAGCGCCTCTGGGAGGTAGACATGGCAACATCGGGCACCGATATCACCAAGCTCCGCGAGTTTCAGGAGGCAGATGTCATCCATCTCTCCTGGATCAACCAGGGCATGCTCTCACTCAAGAACATCCGCAAGATTATCCGCAGCGGCAAACCGGTGGTATGGACCATGCACGATCTCTGGCCTGCTACCGGCATCTGCCATTATGCCCGTGGCTGCAACCGCTATGCCTCTGCCTGCGGCAACTGTCCGCTTCTCCCCAATAAAGGCAGCAAGAACGACCTCTCAGCAAAGATATTCCGCCGCAAGAAGGAACTCTACCATCGCGGCGCTATCTCCTTCGTCACCTGTAGCCGTTGGCTCGAACGGCAGGCTAAGGGCAGCGGTCTCTTCGTAGGTCAGCGCATCACCAACATCCCGAATCCGATAGATACCCATGTGTTCTGTCCGCAGGATCAGGCAGAGGCGCGTCTGCGTGCCGGTCTGCCAGCCGACAAGCATATCATCCTCTTCGTATCCCAGCGCGTAACCGACGAGCGCAAGGGCATGCGCTATTTCATCGAAGCCATCGACCGGCTGGTAGCGCGCTATCCCGAGATGAAGGAGAATACCGCCATCGCCATCCTGGGTGGCCATTCCGAGGAAGTAAACCTCACCCTGCCGTCCTATTCGCTCGGCTATGTCAGCGATGAGAAGCAGATTGTGGCAATCTACAATTCGGCCGATGCCTTTGTGCTGCCGTCGCTCGAAGATAACCTCCCTAACACCATCATGGAGTCGATGGCGTGCGGCGTGCCGAGCATCGGTTTCAGGGTAGGAGGTATACCGGAGATGATAGACCATCAGCAGAACGGCTACGTGGCTAACTACCGCGATACCGAAGACCTGGCGAGTGGCATCCACTGGGTACTCGAAGAGGCCGACAGGGCGGCGCTGAAGCAGGCATGTCTGCAGAAGGTAGCACAGAACTATTCGCAGCATGCCGTAGCATTGAAATATATTGAAGTTTATAACGAGGCGATGGCCTACAAAAACTATAAGTTATGATTAAGTTCACCGTCGTAACCTGTACGTACAATGCCGAGAAGGAGTTGCAGCGTACCCTCGACAGCGTGCAGCGCCAGACCTACTGCAACATCGAGCACATCATCATGGATGGCGGTTCCCGCGACCGTACCCTCCAGCTGGTGAAGGCATATCAGCATCGCAATGCAGTAGGCGAGAGCTCGCACGAAATCGTGGTCATATCAGAGCCCGACAAGGGACTTTATGATGCCATGAACAAGAGCATCGACCGTGCTACGGGCGATTACCTGGTGTTCATGAATGCCGGCGACACCTTTCCTACAGCCGATACGCTGGAGTACGTAGAAGGCTGTGTAGGCGAAGGCGAAGTACTGCCCGGCGTACTTTACGGCGATACCGATATCGTGGACGAGATGGGCCATTTCCTGCGTCATCGCCGCCTGGCTCCGCCCAAGAAGCTCACGTGGCGTTCGTTCATCTGGGGCATGCTGGTATGCCACCAGTCATTCTATGCCCGCACAGACATAGCCCGTGAGATTCATTACGATCTGCACTACCGTTATTCGGCAGATGTAGACTGGTGCATCCGCATCATGCGGGAGTCATCTCGCCGCAAGTTGCCGTTGCGCAACGTCCATGCCGTCCTCACCCATTTTCTGGATGGCGGCATGACCACGCAGAACCACAAAGCCTCCCTAAAGGAGCGTTTCCAGGTGATGCGCACCCATTACGGCCTTCTTCCCACCCTTGCAGTTCATGCCTGGTTCGTGATAAGAGGGGCTGTAAAAAGGTAAAAAAGTAAAAAGAGGCTTTAAAAGGTAAAAAGAAGAAAATTCCGTTTGGCGTTCTGGCTTTTTCTAACGCCTATGGGGGAATGATATTTTTCTTACGTCTAGCTTGTTTTCGAAGTGTGAAAAATGTAGACAAAAAAGGGAGAGTGTGTCGTAAGTCTAGATAATTGCAGCCGAGGACGGGCTGAAGGCCCAAAAGCTCCTAGCCCAGGGCGTATTGGATGTGACTTATGACGCACTCTCAATTTGTTAAACAAGCTTTGAGTTTCTCTTGTGAAAAGTCCTCTTCATTAACTGTTCTTTTGTACGCAAGTTCATGCAGAAAAGTACTGATACGGTTCAAGCAGCTAACTCAAGTAGTTCAATCAGCTAACTCAAGTAGTTCAATCAGCTAACTCAAGTAGTTCAATCAGCTAACTCAAGTAGTTCAATCAGCGAGTACAGCCGTCTGCGTAACCCAGTTCAGCCATATCTGCAACCTGATGCAGTCGAATCCTTAACCCAACGCAGCCATATCTGTAACCCGACGCAGCCGCTTCAGTTGGTAAACGGAAGTACATCGTTTGTTTACCTCATTTAAGCGCTCAATGACTACCAGGGCAAATTACCTTTTTTTGATGACTACCAGAGCCAATAATAGGTACCATCAGGGCCAATCATGTGTTTTCTGATATGCCCGAATGACTACCAGGGAGAATTTTAAAAATATATATTACTGAATATCAGACAGTTAGATGCATATTTTCCTTCCCTATACTATACCAAGTATATTATATATATACATTTACATCTTTTACACTATACGTAATACGGGAGGAAAAAGATTTTTTTTCAACATTTCAGCTCATTTTGTCTGAAAAAATGTCTAAAACTCTTGTGCGAATGAAAATAAAGTCATAACTTTGCGCTATAGAATTTTAAAACAGATGGTTATGAAGTACTTAGATCCTAAGGCAGACCCCATGTTCAAGAAGATATTCGGCAATCATCCTGATCGGTTGAGAAACCTCCTGTATGTCCTTCAGTCACTCAGCGAGGACGAGTTGATACACCTGCAACAGTATCTGCCGTCAGTAGAAGAACTGGAAATTTCCGGCTTTACAGATGCCGAACTCAGAGCCTACGACAAGTTCTGGGATTCGGTAAGTGTTGAAAGAACCCTCCTGGATGACAGATACCAGAAAGGCAGAGAAGAAGGCAGAGAAGAAGGCATGAACCAGCGCAGCCTTGAGATTGCCAGGAATATGCTGGCAAAGGGGATGGATGCATCGACAGTCTTGGAAATAACAGGATTGTCGATGGAAGAGATACAATAGCTGATAGCTAGAGGAGAGCCTTCAGGTCGGCGATGATGGCCTGGGTGTAGGCTCTTATCTGAGATTCTGACAGATCGCTGATATGCTCGGGAGCGAGGGCGGCGATGTGCTGGCGGGTCTCCATCTCTATCATCGTGGCGATAGGGAGGAGCTTGTGGGCTGTCTTGCCGATGGCTTCTATTGATAACTCGCCTTCTGTTGCCTGCTGGAGGTTCTGGAGATGGGATGACAACTCCTGCTTGACGGTGCTGAGTATCTCGGCTTCTGCCTCCGGATCGCCTTCTGCAAAGGTCAGGAGGGGTGCAAAGCGGGAATTCTTATTGGATTCCTCTGTAATATCCTCTGCTGCTGATGCAGTATCCCTTGTTTTCTCTGCCATATCCTCTGCTGCTGATGCTGCATCCTCCAAACCGAGGATTTCTTTCAGCTTCTCTGTGCTGAACGGCTTGAAGAGGCAATCGTCGAAACCGGCTTCTTTCAACTCTCTGATGATGCTGGCATCGTGGGCGGTCATCGCTACTACCTTCATGTGGCTGTGGTTGATGTGCTGAATCATCCTGATGCCGTTCATCTCGGGCATTTCGATATCCATCATCATCAGCGCAGGATGCTCGTTGTGGAGCACGGTGAGCGCCTCGGCTACATGCAGACAGGCAAAGACTTGCCAACTGTCGCCTACCAGCTTCTTTAGCATCTCCTGAAGCAGACGGAGCTGCAACGGGTCGTCATCGAGCAGCAGTATCTTGTGATTTTCGAAATGGGGCTTGGCTGGGGCGAGTGGCTTCTGCTCTTCTGCCTCTTCTACTGCAGGAGCGGTGCCTAAGGCAAGCGGAATGGTGACGGTGAAGGTGCTGCCTTTGTCCTTGACGGATTCCAGACGCAGGGTGCCCTGAAGCAGATTAACCAGTTCCTGGGTGATGTTCAGTCCGAGACCGGTGCCCTCGATGCCCTGGGCACTCTTCAGACGGGTGAACGCCTGGAACACCTTCTGGCGCTCTTCGGTGGTCATGCCCTTGCCGGTATCCCTTACCGAGAAGGTGAGGAGGTGCTGGGGACTGATGGCTGCCTGGATGGTGACGCTGCCCTTATCGGTATACTTGATGGCATTGCTAACCAGGTTGTTGAGTATCTGACGGATGCGGAAGGCATCGGCACGGTAGTAGGTCTGCGGACTGCTGATGCCATCGAGCTCCAGATGCAGTTCCAATCCCTTCTCCTGGCTCAGGATCTGCATCTCTCCAGCACACTGGCGAAACATGTCGGCAGGCGAGAAATCTACAGGGTTCAGCTTCATCAGTCCGTTTTCCAACTGGTGATAATCGAGTAGGGCGGCAACGAGCCGGGAGAGATGGGTGGCAGAACCCTTGATGCTGTTGAGGCAGGAGATGCCCTGCGGGTTGTCGACATAATCCTTCATCAGGTCGATGAAACCCGAGATGCTGGCAGCCGGAGCCTTGATGTCGTGGGTGATGGTGAGGAGCAGGCGTTCGCGCTGGTTCATGATGCGCCTGATTTCCTCGTTAGCCTCTTCGAGATTCTCGCGGTAGATGCGTTCCTTCTGCGTATCGCGGTAGATGTAATAGACGAGGATGACGGCGGCTGTGATGGCTACGATGGCAAGCAGACCTATCTGCCAGAGCAGATTCTGGCGCGCCTGCATCGCCTGGTTGATAGCCTGCTGCATCGCCTGACGTTCGCGCTGGTGGATATCGTTGAGCTGCTGGGAGGAGCGCAGGGCGAGGCGGGCATTGGTTATCTGCAGGTCTCTCACCTCGCGGTTGATGGCTTCGTGGTTATCGTGCATAGACTGCTTCTCCTTGCGGTCAATCTGTTCCAGGATATTGGCTAAGTTTCCGGCTAAGTTGACCGGGGTAGAGAGGGTATCGGTGACAGCCTGGTTGCTGTCGCGTCTGATGCTGAGCGTTTCGGCATGTTCCTTCCTGAAGGCATCGGCAAGGCGGCGGAAGAAGCCCTTGCGGGTTTTCATCACCTCTACGGTGGTGTTCTTTGCCACATGAGTCTTGGGTGTCTTGGAATGTACGACAACGGAATCTTCGCCACTGTTGAGGCTGTTCATCTTCTCGTGCAGATAGTTGTGGGATGGCTTGCCCTGCATGGCGCGGGTAAGCTGCTGCAGATTGGTCTGTTCCTCCTTGAGCAGGTTGGACATGGTGCTGTCGGCTGCCTGTCGCTTTTCGATATAGTCGCGGGTTGCCTGGTTGATAGCGAGCACGGTTGTGGTGTTGCGATATACCAACCCTATCGCCAGAATCAGTACGATGGCGACGATGATGTAACCCAGGGCTACCTTGAAAGGAACGTTTGTTTGCTGCATCTTCTTATCTTTTAATGTTTTGAGTTTTTTTGCTATTTGCGTGCAAAGTTAATCAAAAATGCGATATAAACCAACGAAAACAGGAGATAAATGCCAAAATCTGGTCATCTATCTCCTGTTTCATTGAAAGCGACGCGTAATTACTATTTTCTGAAGGTGGATTTACTCTGCTACGGTTGAATCCACTGTTGCAGCTGGTGCCTCAGCAGGTGTTGCTGTTGTGTCGGCTGGAGCTACTGTGTCTACTGGTTCTGAACCTGCAACGTTTACCATTCTGTTACCTGCAAATACATTGCTAACTGATACCATTGCTACTGCTGCGATAACTGCAAATACTAACTTTTTCATAATTCTTTTGTTTTTTAATTGTGAATATTATTGTTTATTAATTCTCTTGCTGAAACTCATTTGCGAGTTCGGTAAATAATATCACAATAGGCGTGCCAAAAATCGATGAATTTGGTTAAGTATCTGATAATCAGAAGAGATGATGTTTTGTACCAGAAACGGGATGTGGGGAAAGTGGGGAAAAGGTGTAGAAAAATTCCCCAATATAGTGTGGAATATATTGGGGAATCGGGGTGTGGCATGTTTACTCCATGCCGTATTTCTTCATTTTGTTGTAGAGTGTCTTGCGGTCGATGGCAAGCAGTTGGGCTGCCTTGCTCTTGTTGCCGTGGGTGGCTCTCAGGGCAGCGGCGATGCTTTCCTGTTCCGACTGTTCGCTGTGCAGCTGCATATTGATTGGTCGGGCTGGGGAGGTCTGTGCCATCGTCTTCTCCAGTTCCTGGGCACCGATATACTTGCCACGGGTGAGCAGGGTGGCGCGCTTCATCACATTGTTCAGTTCGCGCAGGTTGCCCGGCCAGTCGTATGAGGCAATGATTTCGGAGGCTTTGGCATCCAGTCCGAGCACATTCTTGCCCAGTTCCTGGTTGGCGTGCTTGATAAAGAGGTTGGCAAAGAGGAAGATATCGGCACCTCTGTCCTTGAGGGCAGGCATGTAGATGGTAAACTCGTTGATGCGGTGATAGAGGTCCTCTCTGAACTTGCCTTCGGCTACCGCCTGCGCCAGATTCTCGTTGGTGGCACAGATGAGTCGGATATCCACATCAATCTCCTGCGTGCTGCCCAGCGGACGGATTTTTCTCTCCTGCAGGGCTCTGAGGAGCTGCACCTGTACTTCGTAGTTGAGGTTTCCCATCTCATCGAGGAAAACCGTTCCGCCGTTAGCTATCTCGAAGGCACCCTTCTTATCCTGTTCGGCTCCGGTAAAGGCACCCTTCTTATATCCGAAGAATTCAGATGCCGCCACCTCCTTAGGAATGGCGCCGCAGTCGATGGCATAGAAAGGCTTGTCCTTGCGCAGACTCTGTTCGTGGATGCTGCGTGCCACATATTCCTTTCCGGTGCCGCTGGCTCCGAGAATGAGCACTGACATCGGGGTAGGGGCAACGAGCGAAACGAACTCGTAGAGCTGTTTGGAAGCCTCGCTTTCACCTTTTATATATCTAGGCACCTCCGTAGCGCCCTGCTGCTCTTCTTGGGGCGCATCCTGCATGGCGGCAGATTCCGCACGCTGAGGGGCTGAAACCGCAGAAGCAGCCGACTGGATAGCCTCACGGATTTTCTCTAAGAGGATTTCGGGATGGAAGGGTTTAGCCACGTAATCGGTAGCACCCGATTTCATGGCACATACGGCATTCTGAACCTCTGCATAGCTAGTCATTACGATAAAAGGCAGGTGGGCATCGGTCTTTCTGATATGCTGGAGCAATACCAGTCCGTCATGGTCGGGCAGGCGCAGGTCGGAAAGAACCAGATGGAATGCATCGCCGGCTCCCATCGCTTTGATGGCAGCGCCTACGGATGTTACCCTTTCTACATCGAATCCTTTCTTTTTGAGCCAAGTCTGTATCATGGTTCCGAATGCCAAATCGTCTTCTACAATCAATATCCTCTTCATGATGTTCTGTTTTATCCTCTTCTAAAATATCGTTATATATAACTTTGTGCAAAGGTACGGAAAAGTTATATGGAAAGCTATTTAATTCACATTATTTAGCAATAAAACCGACTAAAATTCTACAAACCCTGTTCTATTATCTTATTTTTAGTGAAAAGAACAATTGTTTTCGGATAAAAGCATGCTAGTTGCTTTATTTTTTGTATCTTTGCAAAGATAAAAATAAGATTTAGAGTCATGAATCCGATAGTACAAACCATCATATTGTCAGCTTCGGCGGTGCGCATGTTGCCGCATATCGCTCTGTATCTGCTCCATAAGAAGGAGATAGATGCCGACCTGCTGAAGGTGCAGGACAGGAAGCCTACGGTGCTCAACCTGATCAAGGCATGCACCCGCGAAAGGAGTTTCCGCAATCTGTTTTATTACCGCATGGGCGAATACCGTTCGGTTTTCATCAGCTGGCTGTTGCCTCCCGAGCGTACGATGACCATCTGGTGCCCGCATATCGGGAAGGGTGCGCATCTGGAGCACAGCTATGCCACCTATCTCAACGCAGAAAGCATAGGTGATGACTTCTACTGTCTGCAGATGGTGACGCTGGGCAACGGCAAGGGCGGCAGGCCTACCATCGGAAATGACGTGAAGATTTATACCGGAGCCACGGTATTCGGCGGCATCCATATCGGCAACCACGTGACGATAGGCGCCGGTGCCGTGGTATTCCAGGATATTCCCGACGGGGCTACCGTGGTAGGGAATCCGGGGAGAATCATTCAGAAATAATCAATTTAAAGATAGAGAATATGAACTATGCATTGATCATAGCCGGAGGTTCTGGCAATAGAATGGGACAGGACATCCCAAAGCAGTTTATGCATGTAGACAACTGTCCTATCATCATCCATACGATGATGGCTTTTCAGAAGCATCCTGATATTCAGGGTATTGCTGTGGTATGTCTGGCAGGTTGGGAAACGGTACTGCAGTCGTATGCCAACCAGTTCTGCATTACCAAGCTGAAATGGATATTCCCTGGCGGAAGCAATGGTCAGGAGTCAATCCACAATGGTATCTATGGCTTGAAAGAGGCGGGATGCGGTGATGACGACCTGGTGCTGGTGCATGATGCCGTGCGCCCACTCTTGTCGCAAGACATCATCTCATCCAATATCGCCATCTGCCAGAAGTATGGCTATGCCATTACGGGTATCAAATGTAGAGAGGCTATCCTGGAAAGCGAAGATGGTTTCACGACCAACACCAGTATTCCGCGCGACAAACTGATCCGTACCCAGACACCCCAGACCTTCCGTTTGGGCAATCTGATAGCAGCCCACGAAGAGGCTAAGGAGAAGGGCATCACCAATTCGGTGGCATCCTGTACCCTGATGGCAGAACTGGGAGGCAGACAGATGCATATCGTGCCTGGTTCAGAGAAGAACATCAAGATAACCACCGTTGAGGATCTGGAGATACTGAAGGCACTGATGAAGGTTCAGCCTGAGGCTTGGTTAAAATAAACATGTTATGATAGGAAATTCACCATATAAGGAAGATATTGCGCGCCTTTTCCGGGAAGGTTTGGAATTGGAGCGTCTGCATGGCAAAACCATTCTTGTGGCTGGTGCTACAGGATTGGTAGGAGGCTGTGTGGTTGATGTGCTGATGCAGAATCCTGCCCGGTGCTACAAGGTGATAGCAGCCGGAAGAAACAAGGAACGTGCCCGACAGAAGTTTGCTGCCTATTGGGAGGATGAATCTTTCTTCTTTGCAGAGATAGACGTTACCCAGCCTGTCATCAAGAGCATGGACAGGATGATAGGGGAACCGGTCTATAATGAGTTGGCTGAGGGCGCTGATTACATCATCGATGCAGCCAGCAATGCAAGTCCTAACTTCTTTAAGCAGAACCCTGTAGAGGTGATGAAGGCAAACATCAACGGCGTATCCAACCTGTTGGAATATGGATTGAGTCACCGCATGCAGCGCATGGTTTATATCTCTTCGGGTGAAATCTATGGCGAGGGCGATGGCTCTGAATTTACCGAGAAGAGCAGCGGCTATGTGGATTGTGCATCGGTGCGTGCCTGCTATCCATCTTCCAAACGTGCTGCCGAAACGCTCTGCATGGCATACGGAGCAGAGTATGATGCCGATGTGGTGATAGCCAGGCTGAGTCATACCTACGGTCCGGGCTTTACGGAGAGTGACAATAGGGTGTATGCCCAGTTTATCCGCAATGTTCTGAAGGGTGAGGATATCGTCCTGAAGAGTAAAGGTGAGGCTTTCCGCTCCTGGCTTTATGTGGTAGATGCCGCCCATGCCATCTTGCGCCTCCTGCTGGATGGCGAGAGGGCAAATGCCTATAATGTGGCTCATTCAGAATCGAATATCTCCATCCGCCAACTGGCAGAGCTGATAGCCCGGAAAGCGGATAGAAAGGTGGTGTTTGATATTCCTGAGGCGGATGCGCAGCAGGGCAATACCACGCCTATCACCAAGGCAACCTTCAGTACGGATAAACTCAAGGCTTTAGGCTGGAAACCGCTCTTTGATGTAGAAGAAGGTTTCGGACATACCTTGCAGGAAGTGAGGGAAGGCTAAAGCTTTCTTTTAATCTCATCCCATGTTTCCCGCTTTTCCATGTTCAGATAGTAGCGAAGGTGTTTCTCTACTCTCTGTTCTACGGGTGGAAACTTCATATAGTCGCCAAAGAAGTGGCGCAGATAGGTATCAGCCTGCTCCGGCAGCAAGACGGTGGTATCCTCGAACGGGAATTCCTTGCCCTTGCCGAGCCATTCCTTCGGGAAAATCTCCTTATAGTGGTAGGAACCTGTATTCACCAGTACGTTCTTCGCCTTATCGAAGTCATACCGGTGACTCATCTCGTCCATCTGCTGGATGAGGCGGTGGCGCATCTTGCTGCGGCAGAAGAAGGCGAGCGTCTTGATGGCAAAGCGGCCCCAGGTTTCCTTGTGCAGGAGCAGGGAAATGTACTCAAAGAAAGTATTGTGGGTGGTTACGGCGTTCAGACGGTTGATGGTCTTAGAGTATTTGCGATACAGCGCCTTTGCCGTTTCCAGGTCATCGTCGGTGGCATCAAGAGGGAAGATATCTACGTAAAGACCGATGATGCAGGGACGCTCCTTCTCCTCGATAAGGGTGGTTTCGCGGTTCACGAGTTTGGAGAAATACAGAGGGTATGACTCGTTGTTGTAGGGAGTTACTACCTCGTATTTGCCAAAGTCTTCATGCTTGGCGATTTCGAGCAGACGGTCGTAGTCGGGGCGTGGCATCAGTACGTCGATGTCATCGTCCCAGGGAATCATTCCGTGGTGACGGGCGGCTCCGATGGCGGTGCCGGCACAACAGTAATATCTGAGGTGATACTTGTTGCAGATTTCGATGAAAGCCTTCAATATATCGAGTATTGTGGCGTTCCATTCCTTCTTGATGTTCTTAATATCCATACTTTTTTCTGTTTTACGGCTGCAAAAGTAAGCAAAAAGTTTTGAACTTCAAACTATTTATGCTACTTTTGCATTCTAAAAAGTAAAAACAAGTAATATTCCATATTTATCAGATAGAAACGATGGCAGAATCATTAAAGGAAAAAACCGCCAAGGGATTGTTCTGGGGAGCGATGAACAGTGGCTCTACCCAGGTACTCAATATCCTCTTTGGCATCTTCTTGGCGCGTTTGTTGTCGCCAGCCGATTATGGTATCATCGGCATCCTCACCATATTCACCCTGATAGCGGGCAATCTGCAGAGTAGCGGGTTTACCCAGGCACTGGTGAATATCAGAAAACCCACCGACAACGATTATAACTCGGTGTTCTGGTTTAATGTCCTGGTGAGTCTTACCATGTATGTGGTGCTCTTTTTCTGTGCGCCGCTGATAGCAGATTTCTTCCATCAGCCTTGTCTCACCTCCCTGTCGCGCTTCGTGTTCCTGAGTTTCTTCATCTCTTCGTTTGGCATCGCCCAGAACGGATATATGATGAAGAACATGATGAACAAGGAGATTACCATCGTTAATTTCATGGCTCTGATCAGTTCGAATGTCGTGGGACTGGTACTGGCATTCAACGGCATGGCTTACTGGAGTCTTGCCTGGCAGCAGGTTATCTTTATCCTCGTGCTGAATATAGGAAGATATTATTATACGGGATGGCGCCCGAATTTTCATATCGATTTCGGACCGGTGAGGAAGATGTTCGGATTCAGCGTGAAACTCCTGGTTACCAACATTATCAATACGGTGAGCAACAATGTATTGACCTTTGTCTTCGGCAGGTTCTATCCGATTAATGATGTGGGTAACTATAGTCAGGCATACAACTGGGACACCAAGGCTAATTCGTTTGTTGCCAATACGGTGGGGCAGATAGCTCAGCCCGTCTTGGCTTCTATCCAGGACGATAAGAACCGCGAGTTGCTGGTGTTCAGAAAGATGCTCCGTTTTACGGCATTTCTTTCTTTCCCTTTGATGTTCGGCTTGACTTTGGTATCACGCGAATTCATCCTGATTACGATTCATGAGAAATGGATTGCCAGTGTGCCGCTGTTGCAGATTCTCTGCGTGAGCGGTGCCTTTATGCCTATTTACACGCTTTATCAGAATCTGGCCATCAGCAAGGGGCGTTCTGATGTATATATGTGGTGCAACATCGGTCAGGTAGTGGGTTTGCTCGCCTTGGTGTTGTTCTGTCATCAATATGGCATCCAGACCATGGTGATAGCCTATACCGTGTTTATCATCGCCTGGCTTCTGGTCTGGCAGTGGATGATGAAGCGTGTTGCCGGATTGCGGTTCCTGGATGTGGCAAAGGATATACTGCCATTCATGCTCTGTGCGGCAGCCACGATGGTAGTTACCTATTTTATGACCCGCAGCCTGCAGAACATCTATCTCCTGCTGCTGGTTCGTCTGCTGGTTTCAGCCACCATCTACTTCTGTATCATGAAACTGCTGAAGGTGCAGATATTAGAAGAGTGTATAGCCTTCTGTAAGCGAGGTAGATAAGATTCACCCTCTTGACTGGTACCCCCTTTTTGATGAGCTTGATGATGAGTCGGATGAGGCAACTCTTAGGCTTGTAGTTGAGCGCCTGATCCACCTTTTCGAAGGCTACCTGTGCGTTTGCTGCCCAGCGGTAGGCATTGACGATGCCTATCTCTGTGGCTCTGAGATACTGATGTTCCGTATCGTTCTGCTCGAAGAAATCGATGAGTCGGCGGGTTGATTTGAAGTATGACAGGAGATTCTTTTCAGAGATGTTGTGATTGTAGGAATTCTCGTTGTCGGTGCGGTAGTAATATACCGCATCATCGATATTCACCTTTTTGCCGTAGAACATGAACTGGGCATTCCAGAAAAGATCTTCCGCATAGTTGATGCCCTCTTCAAAGAATATCCTGTGCTCCATGATGAGCGAACGCTTATAGATTCTGCCCCACAGCCGGTTGGTGATGATGTTCTGACAAACAAGCAGTTTGAGCAGTTTCTCATCAGAAACATCAAAAGGTTTCTGGAGTATTCCTGCTTTTCCATCGCACCACTCCCGGTAGCCGCCATCAATCAGGTCGGCATGAGTGTTTTCGGCTTTTGTGGTCAGTTTTGCTACAGCATCTTCCGGCAGCATATCGTCGCTATCGGCAAATAAAAGATAATCGCCTGTAGCCGCCATCAGTGCCGTCTGTCTTGCAGCTCCCACGCCCCGGTTTCTGTCGTGGTGGATGATGCGTACCTGTTGAGCTCTTTCAGGATATTCTTTCAGGAGCGATTGTAGGATGCCGATGCTTTTATCGGGGGTACAGTCATCTACAAAGATGTATTCGATAGACGCATACGACTGCTCGAACAGTGACCGGGCGCACTGTTCGATATATTTTTCTACCCCATAGATAGGAGTTAAGATACTTATTTTCAGCATGATGGTTTTAATCAAAGATACTTTTTTATCTTGTCGGGTTCTCTTTTTTTATCTTGTGAGATACTGGAATATCAGCGTGCTGTTATAGAAGAACAGGAAGATGGTGATGATGGCGAGTCCTCCACGAAGATAAGGCAGATATTTCTCCTTACAGTTTCTGATGATATATCCGATACAGATCGGAATGATGAACGCCCAGTGGGCAGCCATGATATAAACCTCGTTCAGTCCGAATCCCATGACCAGATGAATGAAGGCATCGCATGCCACCCATGAGGCAGTGAGCCAGAGAAAGGCCGATCTTCTTCCCATCCAAAAGCCCATACACAGCAGAATCACGATGATACCCTCTATGATATAAGGAACGGGTGTCTGGTATTTCACGAATATCGGGCGGTGGCTGTGGATATCTTCCAGCAGATGTTCTCTGTGCAGGATAAGCGATTCGCCAAAAACGTTTTCTACCAGTGATTCTGAACGGGAGATAGACATATCTGCCCATGAAAGCATGCCTCGTTTCTGGATATTCTTGCCAGCGATAGCCTTATCGTGCTTCTGTTTCTGGTCCATCTTAGCCCTAAAAGTACTGTCTTTAGCAGCTTTCTGAGCCACGAGCCGTTCTCCTTCCAGACGGTTCGGAATAATGAATGCCTTGTTCTGATAAATGCCTGCAGCACCTATCAGGAGGGTAGGCAAGATGATGCCCAATGCCAGATATTTCAGACGGAAGAGTTTTTTGCCATTGGTAAAGAGGGCGGCAAGAAAGGTCTTGGCGCCATTGCTCAGCGTGATGCCTGCCGTGAAGAAAAAGAGCAGGGCTGTTTGCCACCAAGGCATGCTGCGGTGTTCCTGCTGCTGTTTGCCTGCCAGATAAAGTGTCATCGACAGGAAGAAAAGCGACATGCCGAAATGGTCATCTACAAAGGTGACGAGCAGCACGTAGGCAAAGGAAAAAAGCATCGCTGTGAGCACATTGCTGTCTATAGCCTTCAGCTGCATCACCTCTCTGAAGATTCTTCTGAAGAAGAGGGTGGAGTAGGTGGAGAAGAATGTCATCATCACCGCCACGATGGTAGTTGCCCAGTTGCGGGAGGTGAGTTCTATCAGCCAGCCGTTCAGTAGCGAGAAAGGATAGAGGAAGAATGGGAGCATGGGGTGGCGATACTCCGTGTAATACACCTTCCACTTCGAGAGGGTAAGGTAGGTGTAGGGGTCGAAACCTGAAATCTGAAAGTTCTTGGTGAAGAGCGTCCAGAATCCTGCTTTCGGTTTGCCGAAATCATCAAAATGATAGGTTATCATCAGCACATTGAAGGCGATGATAACGATGAGTGTAATCAAGGCAAAGAGCCTTTCTTCTTTTTTAATTCTAAATATATTGTTCATTCTCTGATTATTTTTTGCTGGGCTGATGCATGCCGCATCTCCTTCTTAGCGCTGCAAAAGTAATTGTTTTTTCTGAATATTCAAAAAGAAAGGCTCTATTTTGTGTCTTTTTTCTGATAAAAACGGAGTTTTATTTTGTATTCTCTTTTATTTGGTGTATCTTTGTCGCAATGATGATGAAAAAAGTCATCAGGACGGACAGTTGGATAATAAAGATAAATAATGACAATGAAACATGCTTTTTTGATAATGGCTCATGGCAGTTTACCGCTTCTCAGGGTATTGCTGTCGATGCTCGATGATGAGCGCAATGATATATTTCTGCATATCGACCGGAAATCGGATATGCTGGATGGTGCTGAACCGCTGGTTCTTTCCAAGGCACGCCTCTTTGTGTTGGAACAGAGGGTGGATGTGCGTTGGGGAAATCTGAGCCAGATTAAGGCGGAGTATGTGCTTTTCGAGGAGGCTTTGAAGCATGGACCTTATGCCTACTACCATCTGCTGAGTGGTCAGGATTTACCTATCAAATCGCAGGATTACATTCATCAGTTCTTCGATGAGCATCAGGGTAAGGAATTTGTGGGCATCAATCATGGTGAGGAATTTGAATGGGATTGCCGCCGGAAGATGATGCGTTATTGGCTCTTTACCAGTCTTACCCGCTCGAAGTATGGGGCTTTGAATGCCATTACCAGGCGACTGAATAAATATCTTTCGATGCTGCTCATGCCGTTCCTGCATCGCCAGAAGATGGATTTTGCCAAGGGTGCCAACTGGGTGAGCATCACGCAGGCATGCGTGGAGTATGTGGTGAGCCAGAAGCCGTTTGTATTGAAAAGATTCAATTATACCTTCTGCCCTGATGAGTTCTTCCTGCAGACCCTGGTATGGAATCATCCCGATTTCCGGGCCGCCCTGTATTCAGAAAAAGATGAATATGAGGGCTGCATGCGACTTATCGACTGGAAACGGGGCAATCCATACGTCTGGACTTTGGCAGACAAAGAGGAGCTGGAACAAAGCAACCGCCTCTTTGCCCGTAAGTTTGATATGGAGCATGAGGATATCATCCGCTGGATCAAGGCTTCTTGCTAATATTTATCCTAGCATGTAGCCTGCCAGCAGATATCCGTTGCTTATCCACAGATAGAGGGTGATGGCGAGCATCAATCCTCTGAAGGCCCATTTCAGGTTCTTTCCTTTTGCCTTGAGCGCCAGGAAGGCGATGGCGATAGGAAGGGCATACATATAGTGGGCAGTCATGATATATACCTCGTTGATACCGAAGCCCAAACCGATATGGAGGGCAGCATCCATCAGGAAGAATGTCAGGGTGAGCCAGAGGAACTTTGATTTTCTTCCGGCAAGGATGCCAAGTAAGAAAAGCACAACGATGCATGCCTCTACCACATAATTGACCGCAGACTGGTATTTCACGATAACCGGACGGTTGCGCAATACATCGCCCAGAAGGTTCTGCTGGTGCAGCATAATGCTTTCACCGAAGAAATTCTCGACCAGAGTTTGCGAGCGGGAGGTCGTCTTGTCGGTCCAGTTCATGAATTCGCCCTTGGCGATAGGCTTGCCCGTGTTCTTGTTCCATATCTGTTTATGGTCACGAACATATTTGGCATGCGCTTTATCCTTGATGATTTTCCTGACGGCAGTTTCTACCTTTGCCGAGTCTTTCACGCCAGTGCTGTCGCGGTATTGCTGGTAAATCTTGGCTGTGGCTTCCTTGTTTTTCTTCATCTTAGCCTCGTGTCTTGCCATCTCCTTAGGCCATACGAAGGTGCGGTATTCCCATCTTGCAAAGCCCCACATGAGGGCTGCAGGAAGGATGACTCCTATCAGGAAGTATTTGATACTGAAGAACTTTCTGCCATTGGTGAAGAGGGCAGCAAGATAGGTCTTCAGACCATTGTTGAGCGATACGCCCGCTGTAAATACAAAGAGCAGGATAGTCTGCCAGATGGTAAGCTGTCTGCCTTTCTTCATGCATACGCCTGTGATATACAGGGTACAGAGGAGTATGATCATCGACATGATGAAATGGTCGGGTACCATTGCTGAAACCATCACATAGGCGAAAGAGAAATAGAAGGCAGAGAGCAGATTCGCATCAAAGCGCTCTGTACCAATCACTTCTCTGAATATACGGTAAAGAAAAATGAAGGAATAGAAGGCGCAGAACACCAGAATAGCTCCCACGACAAACTGAACGCAGTTGATGCCGGTAAGCATCATCAATCCTTGATTTATCTGATTCGGGATATACATGAAGAACGCCAGCAGCGGGTGGCGGTATACGTTATATTCTGTGTCCCAGTGAGATACGATGCTATAGGTAAGCGGGTCGAAACCTGCTACATGGAAGGTCTTGACAAAGAGTTTGTGATAATTCTCTGTAATCTGCGAGAACTGGCTGTGGTATTTGATGACAGTCAGGGCATTGAGGGCACATGCTATGATGAGTGCGACGAGTGCTGAAACTCTTTCCTCTTTCTTGATTTTAAAAATATCGAATATCTTTTTCATATCTTTCTTTTATCGTGTTTTGGGAATCCCCTTATTTCTTCAGGAAGAACCTTACCAGGAGGAAGTTTACCGGGATGCAGATGCAGAGGGTGGGTATCATAGCCAGCTGTTTGGCTAGACCCAAGCCTACGAAGAGGTTGAGGCAGAGGGTCTGCATCGAGTAATTGACGATGTGGGAGAGGGTGAATCCTGCTCCGCGCTTGGCATTCGCCTTTACCTTGAAGGTATAGCGGGTACTGGCGATGAAATTGAAGATGAAACTCACGATGTAGGCGATGGTGTTGGCTGTGGTAGCCAGACTGTGGTCGCCCATGTTGGGGATGAAATGGGTCAGTGCTGGCATCATAGCCAGGTAGATGACATATTGCAGTACCGTAGCCAGTCCGCCTACGATTCCGAATCTGATGACTTCGCCCAGCTTCTCTCGCTTGGCATCATCCATATTATTTATCTTGTTCTTGATATTCATGTTGCAAAAGTACTTCAAAATCTCCAAATTACCAAATATATCGTGGTATTATTTATCTCAGCATCTTTCCTTTTCCGAAGAGATAAGCCAGATGGGTCTTCTCCATCATCTTGGCGATGCCGATGCTTCCGGCTATAGCGATGAAAATGGTAACGAGGGCGAAACAGATTTCGCTCCTGTCCCAGCTAAAGAGGGGATGATAAAACTTGGCTGCCATCGTAAAGATGGGGTGGAAGAGATAGATGGGCAGCGTGTTGCGGCCTATATATAATAAGGTGTCTTCTGTCTTTCGGACGCAGGCATTATCCTGTAGGCGTTTGATGAGGCTGTGTATCCACATCAGGGATGAAATGCAGCACCAGCAGGAGAATACGATGGCGAGCGTGCCCCAGTCGTACCATTCTTCTAAGCCCAGCAAGTTGATCCAGAGCAGCAGGGCAACCGGTGAAGGACGAAAGATTCTGTCAAAGCCGATATGGCATTGTCTGAGCACCACTCCGATGAAATAATAGGTGGCGGCACTGGGCGAAAGAGCGGGTGTCTTGGACAGGAGCAGGAGTAGGGTGGCGAAGATAAAGAGGCTTGTGGTGGTGCTCATCGTCGTTTTTCCCTGTCTGAGGGTTCCCCAGGTTGCTCCCTTGAAACTGACGTAATAGAGAATGCCGCAGATAATCATGGTCTGGATGAACCAATAAGGACCGATGGAAGTAACGAATATCTTCTCACAAATCTGAGAGAGTGACAGTTCCGTGATGCCATCTCTCACCGGCATGAAATAGGAGAGGACAGAGAAACCGGTTACCATGATGACGTAAGGCAAGGCGAGACACATCAGGTATCTTCCCATCTCCTTTGGGCTTTTCTCGATATTCACGAGATAGCCCGTGATGATGAGGAAGGTAGGCATCATGAACGAGAGAATGCCTGCCTTGAGATGGGGGTATGCGTTGCCGAAGCTCACGATATGAATCAATATCATGAGAATAATGAGTATGGCTCTTATCCAGTCGATGTCTGTATTCCTTTGTTTCATAATGAATATATTCAAAATCTTTACTTGTTGATGTTACAATTGGGGGCAAATATACATAAAATATTCTTTTCCTCAAAATCTTTTTGCCTAAAATTCCCCCAGATTCTCAAAATCTTTTTGAAACGGGCCTTCAGTTTGTACTTAAACTACATGCAAAATGGAGTAAGCAATATGTTGTAAATCAGCGAGTTGATATACTTGATACGGCGTTTCGCCGTACATGGGTAGTTGAGCAGTATTCTTGGAGGTGTATATAAATACCATAAAAGATACATAATCTTTACAATTATATCTTTCTAAAGGGTGCGATAAAATGATTCATTACAGGCTTCGCAAAGGTTATATCTAGGGACTGTAGAACGAACATGCTGCCCCTTTTTTCGTATTATTGGCATCACGCAAAACGGACTTTTAGGAGACTCTGAGTGACGGAAGAGAGTGACTATCCGGCTACAAATGCAGCTTTGGATGATTGAAAGCAGAAATTGTTAATTTTTGAAAAATACAAGAGGAAAGAGACATTTTTATCGGGAATAGCCCCTTTCAGGTGTCGCATTCCCCCACCAATGCGACACCTAAATGATAGCAATGCGACACCTAGGCAGGGGAATGCGACACCTTTTTCCAAATTATTTTTGTATATTTGCAGCATGATTGCTAGATTGGAGCCATGCCGGATTGCTGTTCGGCATACCTGTTCATCATGCAGGCAAGCCTCTTATGTTTCCAGGAATGATCTTCGCTCTGATGATCCAATGGACATGATAGCGAAGCCTATCCCATCATAGAGGAAAGCTCCTGATCTTTGCGATAAACTGGCAAGCAGATATATAAGACAAAATATTAACATTAATCATTTAACAACAAAACGTGTATGAAAAAGAAACAATTACACAAATCGAATCGGCTCGTCACGATGCTGCTGCTCGTGATGGCTATCCTCATGCCTTATGGGGGGGGCATGGGCACAAACACGGCCTGCCAAAGGTAATGGCGATGTAGACAATCCTTTTCAGATATCCAAAGCAGCCGAACTAGCGTGGTTCCGCGACTATGTGAACGGAAAGATTGTGAACGAAGGCGAAAAAGATGGAACTACTCACCCATCAGCTTCAGCCGAGCTGACTGAGAATATCGACTTGGTAGAGTTCTGCCATGCGAAGGATGGCACCAAGTATACAGAAGAGCTCAGTTGGGCTCCTATTGGTAACTCAACATATCAGTATCTTGGTACATTCGATGGCAACGGGAAGACCATCAGTAATCTCTACATCAATGCCACCTCTGGTTATGCCGGTTTCTTCGGCTATGCTAATGAAGGTGGCTGCATCAAGAACATCACTTTCAACAATGCGAAGGTGAAGAGTACTGGTTCTTCTAATACTGGAATTTTGGCAGGAGAAGCAAGCTCTTGTATTGAATATATCAAGACCTTAGCAACCTGTTCGGTAGAAGGAAAATCATGGGTAGGCGGAATAGCAGGAAATTCATGGGGCAACATCATCAACTGCGAAAACCATGCAAAGGTGAATGGTACAAATTTTGTAGGAGGTATTGTAGGTACCTATGAAAATTCCGACAAATCCATCACTTCATGCGCTAATTATGGTATCGTAACAGGCTCGGGAAACTGCGTTGGTGGCATGGTTGGATATTTTGGCTCAGGAACCCTTCAAAACAGTGCCAACTATGGCGATGTAACGGGAACTTATTATGTCGGAAATTTGATAGGAAAAGCTCTTGAATGCAATCTTAACAATGTGCTTAGCACTGGTAACGTAACTGCTACTTCTGAAGAGCCTGCCGGTCTCCTTGTTGGAAAAATAGTAAATTCCTCCAGTACCGCTTCTGGCATCTTGGCATACAACAGCAGCGCGAAGCTTACCATCAATGGAACTGAGCAGACAGGCGATGCTGTCAAGGCTATAGGAAACGGCTCAATGACTTCTGCTTTTAGGATAATAGCATTCACTACAGAACAGTTGAAGAGTGGATTGGTTGCCTATATGCTCCAGCAAAATGTCTCAGGAAGTGCAAAATGGGGTCAAAAACTGGGCACAGACGATTATCCTTTACTTGGCTCTACTGATGGGGTTTACTTGGATGGTAATGTGACTATGAATTGTTTAGGCGAGGTGGAAGGTTCAAGTACATTTACCAATACAAAGCCTGCGCAAGAGGGCACAATTACGATTAAGCATGGCGATAGTCCCATACATCACAAATCCGTACCTGTTACCTGCTACACAGATGGCAAAATTGAATATTGGGAATGTGATGTTTGCCATGCATCTTTCTTGGATGAGCAGATGACACAAGAGGTGAGCACACTTGTAGTATCAACAACAGGACACAAATATGATGAGACCGACAAGTGCACGATGTGTCACAAAGAAATTCCTTTCTTGACATCGGGCGACAATAACATAACAATCGAAAAGGTATTTGGCGAGCAGTACGAAATCAGCGGTTACAATCTTTATAAATATACGGCTCCAGAAGATGGCAAATTGGAGGTGACGGCAAACAGTAACGGCAAAGATACCTATGGTACCCTGTGGAAGAGCCGTACGGCTGCATCTTACTTGACTTGTAGTGATTATGGCAATGGCCCCGACTTCAAAATCACCTATCTGGTAACAAAAGGCACCACTTATTATATCGGTGCAAGAGAATTCAATGGCAATGCCATCGAATGCAATGCTACGCTCAATGTAAAACTGACCCCTTTGCAATTACCAGCAGACATGACTGGTAATGGAAGCGAGGCAAAGCCTTTCTTGCTGAAGACGGCAGAGCATCTGGCATGGTTCCGTGACTGCGTGAATGAAGGTAATATTAACGCCTGTGCAAAGATTGCCGATGATGTGAAAGAAATTGATATGAGCAGTGTATGCCATGAGGCTAATGACGAAAAGCAGGTAGCAGAGCTCAGCTGGACTCCTATCGGTAACTCAGATAATAATAGATATCAAGGTACATTCGATGGCAACGGAAAGACCATCAGAAATCTCTACATCAATGCCACCTCTGATTATAATACCGGTTTCTTCGGCGATGCTGATGCTGGCAGTCTCAAGAACATCACTTTCGACAATGCGAGGGTGAATAATACTAGTCCTAATCACACCGGAATATTGGCAGGATTCGCAGGGGCTTGTATGATTGAAAATATCAAGACCTCGGCTAACTGTTCGGTAGAAGGAAATATGTTAACTGGCGGAATAGCAGGAATGGCAGAGGGCAACATCAGCAACTGCGAAAACCATGCAGCAGTGAAGGGTACAGATATGGTAGGAGGTCTTTTTGGTGACTATATTAGTCGCGACAATTCCATCACTTCATGTGCTAATTATGGTGTTGTAACAGGCACGGGAAACAACGTTGGCGGCATGGTTGGACATTTTGGCTCAGGAACCATTCAGAACAGTGCCAACTATGGCGTTATAACTGGAACCGCTTTTGTCGGAAACTTAATAGGAAGTGCTGATGAATGCAATCTGAACAATGTGCTTGGCACTGGTAATGTTACTGTTACTTCTGATACAGGTTGTGCCGGTCTCCTTGTTGGAAGCATAGGACGCATATACAATTCCTCCAGCACCGCTTCTGGCATCTTAGCATACAACAGCAGTGCCAAGCTGACCATCAATAAAACTGAGCAGACAGGTGAAGCTGTAAAGGCTATCGGACAAGGCTCATTGACCTATCCTGACGGTAAGAATGAAGCTGACGTGGTCAAGGCATTCACCGCAGAGCAGCTGAAGAGCGGCGAGGTGGCTTACCTGCTCAACGGAAGCAAATCAGAAGGCAAACTGGCTTGGTATCAGAAACTCTCTGGAACTGAAGCAGATGCTTATCCTGTTTTGACAGCCGCAGAAGGCAATACAGTATACTTTGCAGCTTATGATTATTGTTACAAAGATGATAAGTCTACCAAGTATGGCAATGATCCTACTCTGAAGTCTACCACCTATCATGATGTCATTGAAGGAGTAGAGTTTGATGCCGACAAGCACATTTACCAGAAAGGCTGCCGCAACGAGAATTGCCCAGAGCATAAGTATGCAGCAGATGCAGAGGGAAAGCTGGAGGCAACAAAGTCAACAGACGGCAAATTCTATGTCGAGAAACTGGCCCTTACCGATGCTTCAGCCATCAACACCCAGGCACAGTTCACGGTAAAGGACCTGCAGTATAGCCGTCAGCTCAATGAGGGACAGACGGGTTATGTAACACTCTGCCTTCCTTTCGATATCAATGTTGCTGATGTTGCTGGTGCAGAGAAGTGCTATCCTGTAGGAAATATGATGATTCACATGCCTTCAGCTGATGCAAGTGTATTGAAATTCGTTCTTATGCTCGATGAGCAGTCTGTCATCAAGGCTGGCACACCAATGATTGTTAAGCTTGCAGCAGAGAACGCAGCTCAGAAATTGGTTGCAACGGCACAGAATGTAGAGTATAACGCCAACTTCTTTGCAAATCCACCAGCCAAGTCGCTGACTCTGAGAGACTGGGATGGTAAGAGTGGTTTTATGACTATCTGCCATGAACTGACAAATGCCTCAATAGGTGGTGTTTATACTACCACTCCTATGGCAGAGGGAAGCTACAGCTTCCGTGCAGATGGTAAGTTTGGTATCCACACAGGTGATTTGTCTCCTTATCGCATATATCTGAACGTCCAGCCATCGCAGTCGGCTTCTTCACGTACCATGCTGTTCAGCATCGGTTTGCCTGATGACAGTTCTACCACAGGTATCCGCATCATCAGCTTAGGAGATGGCAAACAGACTGGTTCATCAGCCATCTATACCTTAGAGGGTCAGCGCGTAATGGGAACACCTCGCCAGGGCATCTATATCAAGAATGGAAAGAAATTTAGTGTTAAATAATTAATAAGCAAGGAATTATGAAGAAGAAAGAATATATATCACCTGCAATTCAGGTAATAGAAATGAATACTCCTTGCATTCTGGTAGGAAGTGGAGGAGAAACCGGTGGAGGAATAACGCAAGAAGAATGGGATAGTATGGGTCCAGGCTTCGGCTCGAATGATCCGAACTACCCAGGTCAGGGAGTGTAATTTAACGCTCCTGATACTAATATAAGTAAGGGCTGCAGACGGTAACAATGCCGTTTGGGGCCCTTATAGTTTTAATGGCTGAAGATATTTCCTTCACGTCTGGCATAGCCACTTATACTAAGAAAAAAGACTCGTGGATAATTTACATACACTACGCCTGAAGTTGCTTCAGCTGCTCTTCTGTTAATCCTGTAGCTTGTATGATTTGAGAACAAGACATACCCATTGCCAACAAGTTACGGGCTACTTCCAAACCTTTAGACAGTT
>ERZ1023621.107-NODE-107-length-25351-cov-9.999565_pt1 | contig 25351 bp, 20 predicted proteins | sample MGYA00380330_ERZ1023621 | MGnify/ENA primary metagenome ERZ1023621 (study PRJEB33179, sample SAMN07448975) | human gut metagenome | biome: Human-gut; feature: Human associated habitat; material: Faeces | host: Homo sapiens | place: India: Bhopal | collected...
ATTGCTTGAATTCACCTTCTACAGCCGACGTAAGCAAGCGCTTACCAAAGGGCATTCACGTTACTGGGGCTGATGACAAATCGGATCCAGCTATAGAAGGAATGCCCTGGCGCTACTTGTTTTTCACAACAAAACAGCTCAGGCTTTTGAGAAGAAGATGAAAGACTATAACGACAAGTTGCTATCCGTGGCGTCCAAAAAGAAGACTTTAAGACCGTCGAGGAGTAATTTACCGATAAGATACAGAACATTCGCAAATGGTGAATTTAAAGAATTTAGAGAAGTACAATCCATATGTCTTATAAAATAAACTATTAGAAATGGAGCGCATTACTATAACAATACACAGATTAGGTGCTATAAAAGATTCTGTCATAGACATGAAACCTATAATGGTTTTTTCTGGCGAATCAGGCTTGGGTAAAAGCTATGTGGCCATGTTGTGTAACTATATCTTCACAGTGCTTTTGGATAAAGAGCGACTCAATCGTTTCTTTATCCAGAAAGGTCTTGTATTCAGCGAAATGAGAGCGAAACTCCACAATCAAGGAGAATTGTTTGTCCTTACCAAAAAGGAAATAGAAGATTTTTTGGCGGAGGATGCATTGTCGTATTTGAAGTATATGCTTAATAGTGACCAATTGGAAGGTGATATTGAGATAAAACTTCCAGACACAGTACCTTCAAAAATTAAGGCAAGTTATGAAGAAGAAATTTTAGGTTTGCAGAATAACGAGGAAGTATATTTGAAACTTTCAATGTTGGACCTTTTCTACCGTGCCAAGGATGATACTCTGGAAAATGAATCACCCTATGCCTTCCTTCTACGCTATGGTCTGATAGGTAAGATTTTCAGTGATTTCAAAAAATTAACTGATACATTTGTATTGCCACCATCTAGAGGACCTGTGCTTACAGAAGAGTTTAAGCCTGTTTCTGGACTATATGATCAATTTGCGAAGGGCTTGTATAAAATCAATCGAGCGCAGCCCCATCCTGAAAAGAATTCAGAGGAATTGGTAAACCTGTTTTCAGGCATACTGGATGGTAGCATCTATCGAGAGGCGGATAAGTATTATTATCGAAGTAATGGTAAGGATTTGCCTATTTCAGCAGCGGCATCGTCCATTAGGGAAATAGCTCCGTTGGCATTGCTTGTGGAAAGATATGATGTAAGTACAATCTCTATTCTGTTCGAAGAACCAGAAGCCCATTTGCATCCATTAAAGCAAAGAATGATGGCAGATATAATCAGTGCACTCAATAATGCAGGAGCTTATATGCAAATAACGACACATAGTGATTATTTGTTGAGACGAATCAACGAGTTGATCAATCTACAGCGTATCTCTCAGAAATATCAGGATTCGCCGAAGTTTGAAAAAATATGCAAAGAATGTAGTATACCTTCTTGCCTGAAGTTTGATTTTAGTAGGTTGGGTGCTTATTTATTGAATAGAAGAACAGATGGCTCCTCGGAAATCGTGTCTCAAAATGTTGAGGATGGTATTCCGTTTGCATCATTTACAGATGCATTGAATGCCAGTTTGGCAAATGGCTACAGACTTAATGAGTATTTAGAAAATGAAGATTGCAGAAAGTTTTAAAACGATATTTGATAAAGCTCCTTGTGCTTTGAAGAAAGACCTGTGCGAAATTCATGAACATAATCAAGGGGCCTCATTTACTAACCTGACATTAGTCAATGAAGGAGAAGAGATATTTTTGTTAGAAAATCAGTTTTATAAGAACTCTCAGGGAAGAATAGTAAATTGGTCCACCAAACTGGATGATTTAGACAGTGATGGCTTCTTGATAACAGAAATAAACGGAAGGAAAACCATTATCGTTTCTGAACTAAAATCCAAATTGGACAGTGAAGATTTATTGAAAGCCTATAAGCAAATTGTATATACGTATATCAAATGCTATATGCTTCTTTCTTTGTGTTCCTGGTTTCAAACAGCGGATTTCGATATCGTTGGAATTATAGCCTGCAAACCACCCAAGGATGAGAAACAGACTATTTTTCTCAAAGACAGGTATTTACAGTTAATGAATTCATCTCCATGCGATATTGAGCCAGATGTTCGTTTGATGGTGAAATTGTTTATGGAGAAGCATATAAAAACATCATTTGGTAATATTCCCTTTTTGAAAACAATGAATCTTCATAATGACTTATCTTGTTCTTCTTTTAGACTCTATTTACTCATGCCTGATAGTTATGATAAATCAGAAATGGAGATTAATCTAGGAGATTTGTTATAAAGTGGAGAAACTTTTAAGTTGAAACATTTGCAAAAAGTTTTTTCTTTAAAAAGAATATTTTATTATAAGTCAAAATCATGAAAATAGAATATAAGCAATTTGATTTTGCTGAGACTTTGAAAAAAATAGATAATTCACTATATCCTGATACTGAGAAACTGATTCCTAATAATCATTTTTTACCCATTACGGAAGATAGTGGAAACGAATGTGCATTTGCTGGTGTTATTGCTGCATATGTTCGACTTTCTGTATATGATAATAGTGATTTGGATAGCATAAATAGATCTTATGATATTGTGAAACAGGTTATATACGATATTTTCCGTGACAATTGTGATTGTATTGATATGATTTGTATGGGAAGATTTTATTGTGGAATATTCAATACTCCATCAAAATCTAATATAAATGATTTAATTGTAACTATGTCAAAATTGAATTCTTCGATTTCTGTATTAGATATAAAACTATACAAAAGATTCAAGATTTCGGTAAGAGTAAATTTAGGTTGTGACTATGGAGAATTATTTAGATTGAAAGACAATTTTAACAAAGTCAATAATAAAATTCCAAGCTTCTCATGGAATGGAGGTGCATTGAATTTGGCTATAATTTATGCAAATTCGAATTTAATAGATGGAAGAAACAGTGTAATAATTTCTGAGAATATTAAGCAAAATATAAAATTGGATTATGCAAAATTCTTTCAGGCAATAAGTGATTCTGCTATGGGTGGTTATAGTGCATCATTAGTAGATTCTAAAATTTTTGAGTGGGTAAAAAATAATAGGTGATATGGAAGCAATAAAATTTTTTTTAGATCAAGAAAATAGACCTTTAAAAGAAGATTTATCCCTAAATAGTTTAGAGATTTCTCCATTTAAGGAGCAGTATAAAAAATCCTTAATAGAGATAGAAGAATACCTTAATTCTTTAACGCAGGCTTCTATTGAAAAAGATTTGGACTATGCGGATAATATTTTTGCTTTTTCTGGTGATCGCGGTTCTGGTAAGACATCCTGTATGATATCAGTTGGTGGCTTTTTGACGAAACCGAAAGTATTACGGTCAGAATTTAAAAACTTATATCCTAAGATTTCTGATATCAATTTTTATTCATTAGACTTAATGGATCCAAGTTATTTTGATTCAAAGAATAATATTTTATCTTTATTTTTAGCTAAATTATACGGATCGTTCCAAAGATTAACCAAACATAATGATGATATTAAGGAAAATAAAAAAATAGAATTTTTATCATCTCTTTCAAGAGCTCAGAAACATGCACAAATATTATTAGGAAAGGAAAATGATACATTAATTTCTAATAAGGTCGAAGAACTTGAATGCCTTTCTGCAGCAGTGGAATTAAAAGAGGATATAAAGCAACTTGTAGATAATTTCCTTGAATGCTTAAATTCTCATTATGATATCCTCTTGTTGCGTATTGATGATATCGATTTGAATGCCAAAGAAGCAGGAGTCATGTCGGAATTAATTCGAAAGTATTTTATACTTCCAAATATCGTTGTTTTAATGGCATTGAAGTTGGATCAATTAAAAACGATTAAGCAAAATGAATATGCAAGTACTTTTGATTTACCCAAGGATAATGAGCAAGTTGTGGAAATGTCGGAAAGATATCTGACAAAGTTATTTCCACATAGTCAGCGAATATATATGCCAGATATAGAGGATCTACTTAATCGTAAACTAATTTTAATTTCTAAAACCAAAACGGTAGAATATCCATCTGTGCAACAATGTGTTCCTGAATTAATATTCCAGAAAACCCGCTATTTGTTTTATAATTCTTCGGTTCATGCTAGTTTTATTGTTCCTAGAAATTTACGAGATTTGCGTCAAATTATCAAGCTATTATGGAATATGGAAGACTATAAAGAAGCTATAGATGAAAAGTTTAATCTTCATAAAAATGGCAAATATAATCAAGCCGTATTTAAAAAATACTTGTCAGAAGTCTGGATTAACAATAACTTAAGTTCAGATCATAAAGATTTTGCTCGTCAGATTCTATACGAGGAAGAATTGTTGCGTTTAAACTATTATGTTTTAGAAGAATTGCGGAATTTGCCAGAAGGAGCTTATTATTATGATAATGAATTGTTCCACATATGTACTAATGAAAATAATTCCGCATATAATCTCTCATTAGGAGATGCGCTTGGAATAATAGAATATTTATATAAAAAGCAACATGAAGATGAGTATCATAAATTTTTGTTTTTTATCAAAACAGTGTATTCTATTCGTTTATATGAGGCATATAATAAACTTTCTGAGCCAGAGAAAATTCCTCCTATAATAAGAGATATGAAGTTACAAAATAACGTAGAGACCAAAGAAGTTCTACGCTTTAGCCAATACTGGAATATAGAAGACTATGATAAATTAGTTTCAGGATATATAATCAATGTACAATTGCAAAATCTTTTGCCTAGAGGAATGGCGTTGGATAAACGATTTTTGGGAAGAAATGAATTTTTAGATTTAATGAACACCTGTGCATCTGAATTTGAGTCTGCTGAAGAGAAAAATTTTGTTCGGTTATTGGAATTCTTTATGTTGTCAGTATCCCATTCTAAAAGCTATGAAACTGAATATCGAAAGTTAGACTTTATAGTTTATGATGAGCCCTTGGATTTAGTAGAAGATTTGACATTTGACTTAGGGGCTTTTTTCTTTAACATATCGCGTATTGAGCGATGTTATGATAGATTTAGAGGATATGTAAAGTTATCTAATGGCACGGATTTAATAGACAAAATATTGTTGAGTCCTCATACTCTTTTCAATGACTTTAAAAAATTAGCAAAGGAAAAATATCGGTGTCAATACGATTGTCCTTATATGGCAGCTAATTCTTCAGATAAGGAGTCTTGTACATATTATCATTCAAGATGGTTGTCGCTATGCACAATTCGAAATATTGAAATCCTTCAGGATTTTATCAAATTCGTTCAAAATCTTAAAATAGACAGAATTAAGCCTGATCGTGAAAAATTGGCTTTATTTTTTGATAAATGTTCTGAATATAAAATACAAACGTATGATTTGGATAGCGAAGCTATTGAGAAAAAATATCATACTATTCAATTTGGATTTACATCTAAAATTGCAAACTTGTTGCATGATGTTAATTTAGATGAACGATTTATGTCTATTTTTGGTGAAGATCCACAATTTGACAAATCGGAAATTGAAGCTCACTATTAATCTTATTCTAATGGAGACTCTCAATCAAGTACTAAAAGTGTTATTTCAAGAAGTAAGGAGTGAAGATATTATTAGCCTTATTTTATCAACTTCTGGTAGTTATAATAATTTTGATTGTTTGGTTAAAGAAGATATTTTTGTTCGTCAATTGCTTCATGTCGATACTGCTATGACATTAGATCATGCAGAAGTCGTATATCATGTTTTGCATGATGAATGGGCACAACCTAATATTCATGACTACGTTTTAATGTATAGTAAAAAAACAAATATCTTTAATATATTACTTCATTTTTCTCATGATAAAATTTATTTAGGAAAGGATTACCCTGTCTGTAAATATCCTAAATTATTATCATGGCATGAAATGACTTGTGAGTTTGGTGAAGATTTGTTTATTACCTCCTATTTGGCTGCTTATGATTTGAAAAATAAAACTACAACATCTCAATTCGATTGGGATAGTTATATCAAAAATGATGCCAGGGAATTAACAGAAATGTTTGCCAAAGATATGTATGATGTCCATGCTCATTTATATGGTTCCTCTTTAAATTTTGAACTGAATTGGTTATGTCTGATGAATGTTATAAGCGGACATGAGAAGAAATTTGAAATTTTTGATGAAGCCAAAGTATATCCTACGACTTCTTATAAATTGGATTTTGATACACGGCCACTTTACGTAAAAGTATTGTTAGCTGCAATAATTCGTTTATATCTTTTCTTGGATGTTATATCAGAGAGTTGGAGTCAAGATATTATGAGACGTTTAAACATTTGGGATGCCTTAAAATGTAAAAGTCTGATAGATATTCTTTCTTATGCAAATGAGGCACAGACATATATAGATACGTTAGGTTTCTACAGTGCAAGAAAATATTTTGATGTAGATACGTCAACAAAACATATACCTGATTATGCCATATCAGGAAATGATGACAATATCTTTTCTGTGTTAGGTGGAGAACGCCGTTTGATGTACCTGGTTTTTAGAAAAATATATTCTGGAGAATATGAATCTGATAAGAAAACAGCATTGTTTTATACTTATCTTTTAATAAAAGAGGAGTTGCGTAAAGAAATGGTGCAGATAAACAATTCTTTAGGTTTTGAGAATTTTTCTGATTATCAGAATCGTAAGTGTATGTTTATTGAAAACGGTAGTGTATATGATCAACTTCTTTCTCTTCTTGCTGTAGGTTCTTTTATGAATGAACCAGGTAAAAAACGTTTTATGGAAGTACGTATTGCTCCTAAAAGTACAGCGAAAGAAGATGTACTTCAAATTTTACAAAATGATATCAATATAACAAATAAATTTTTCTCAAAGAAGAACAATGTTAATAAGAAAAATTTCTATTATATTTATCATTTCATTAAATTAAAGGAAATGGAATGGTTAGGTAAGGATGATGCTCAAAGATACAGTCTGCTACCACGTCATTTTAAAATGCGACAAATAATAGCTCACCAATCTAAAGCTATTAGAAAGTTGATGTATTCTAATCATGATGCTGCTTGTCGTTTAGTGGGAATCGATGCTGCTAATTCCGAGATTCATTGCCGTCCGGAAGTTTTTGCAGTTGCATTTAGATATTTGGCACGACCGGTAAACTGTTCAAATGAAAATGATAATGAACATCGATATAGTTTGGGAAGGACCTTTCATGTAGGAGAAGACTTTTATGATATAATAGATGGGTTAAGAGCTATAGATGAAGTCCTGGTTTTCATGCATTTCCAAAATGGAGATAGATTGGGGCATACTTTATCTTTAGGTGTAGATGTTACAAAATACTATCAGAATCATAATTTCAGAGTTAATGCTACTCGACAAATTTTATTGGATAATATAACATGGTTATATATAAACGCTAAAAGGATAGGTTGTTCAAACAGAATTTTAGCTTATTTACATGAACTATATAGTAATTATTATCACTTAATTTTTTCTTCGCAAGAAAAAATGACGGATATTTTTACATATTATCAATCATGGTTATTGAGAGGAGATGAGCCTTCTTGTTATCAACAAGCAAAGAAAAAATTTGACTTAAATATCTCTGATGATATTTTAGATAGTTGGAATAAAGTAATTCTCAATAGAAGTGATGAAGTAGAAGAAGCAAGGTGTAATAAGGAAGCTTGTAGATTGTATTATATGTACCATTTTAATAATGAAGTTAGAGTCAATGGTGCAAAAAGTGAAGTCTTTAAAATAAAATCTGATTATAGGTTGGAATTGATAGAGGTAATTAAGGATGTTCAGCAGCTATTATTAACTAAAATAGAGCATTTTCATATATCTATTGAGTGTAATCCATCTTCTAATTTTAAGATAGGAGAAATTCAGCGTTATGATGAGCACCCCATATTAAAATTTAACAATCATGGATTGGATTCCCCGAATCCTCGCCATTCCATCTGTGTTTCTATAAATACGGATGATGCTGGCATTTTTTCTACTTCGTTAGAAAGGGAATATTCTTTAATGGCTTTAGCTCTTGAAAAACAATCTAATGCTGATCATAATAATACTCCAAGGGAAATAATTAAATGGTTGGATGGAATTCGCCTAATGTCTAAAGAGCAGTTTTTTCATAAATAATTAGTAATGAAATGGATACATTTAAAGAAACGTTAGAAAAGATTTTAGATGGGTTGAATTTTTTTGATTTTTCATTTTTTATATCAGGATTCATTTCATTTATATCTTTATTATATTTTATGGATGACGTGTTTAACAAAGGAATAGATTATACTTCTATTTCTGGTGTGATATCTTCAATCATTATGATTTATGTATGTGGAATTATTTCATTTTCCATAGGTAAATTGTTGCGATCAATTGTACGTAGGTTTCGAGAGAAAACAAAAAGAAAATGGTTGCATGTTCAATCTTTTGAAGAAATATATGATTCTAGTATTAATTTGGCTATTGAGCATAAACGGATTTCTATGTTTAATGCTGATAGGACAAGCTTAAAAGATTTTCTTCAATTGAAGAATAAAGATGGCAGAAAAGATTTACAAAGTTTATCTTATTCTGCCATGTGGATAGAAATTAGAAAACTTGATGAATCTGGCATTTTTTATAAGCCATTGTATCGTCAATGGGTGTTGCAAGCAGTTTGTGAAGGTTTGATATTTTCGTTTTTCTTGATAAGTATCCTTTCTATTATTCTTTTAGTTGTTAAAGGTTTCACGCTTCTATACATTTCGTCTATAGTTTTTTCTATATTTGCTTCAATAGCTTCTTGTAGAGAAGCACAGCGATATGCTGAAAATCAGATTAAGGAACTTATTATTAGTTATTATTTATTGAAAGAGAAAGTATGAAAAATATTATAGCTATAATTTGGGATTTTGATAAAACCTTGATAGATGGTTATATGCAGGATCCGATTTTTCAAGACTATAATGTCAATGCGCATGAGTTTTGGACTGAGGTAAATGCTTTGCCTAAGAAATATATGAAGGAGCTGCATGTAAAGGTGAATCCTGATACCATTTATCTCAATCAGTTTATCAGATATGCTCAGTCTGGAAAGTTTGAAGGATTGAACAATGCCAAGCTAAAGAGTTATGGCGAACGTCAGAATTTTTATGCTGGAATTCCTGCGATATTCAAACATACGAAGGAGATGTTGAAAAATGACCCTGTATGTGAGGAGTATAATATTAAGGTAGAGCATTACATTGTGAGTACAGGCTTTGCTGAGGTGATTCGAGGCACGGAGTTGATGAGTTATGTAGAAAATATATGGGGTTGTGAACTTATTGAGGACGAGGAACATAAATATATTAATGAAATCGGCTTTACAATGGATAATTCAACCAAGACACGTGCTATATTTGAAATAAATAAAGGTGTTAATAAAGAGAAGGATATTACAGTAAATTCCAAATTGCCAGACGAATTGCGTAGAGTGGATTTCCACAATATGATATATATTGCTGATGGTCCAAGTGATGTACCCGCTTTTTCTGTAGTCAAAGGAAGAGGTGGTGCTACTTTTGCGATTTATCCTAAAGGTGATAAAAATGCATTTGCTCAAGTTGAAAAACTTCGAGAGGATGATCGTATAGACATGTTTGCTGAGGCAGATTACAGTGAAGGTACTACGGCCTATATGTGGATATGTAATAAAGTTCGAGAGTTTGCTGAGAATATCAAGAAAAGAGAGCAAAGTAAAAGAAGTGGTAATTATTCAACTCCAACACATTTGGTATAGTTTAAGTCTTCTTTTACCTTAACACCCATTAATCTTGACTTTCTATATTCAGGGTGCAAAGGTAAAAGATATTAAATAAAATATAATTTATTAATAGTTCTATGTGATAAGAATCCCATGCGGTCCCATCCCGCACAACCCCTCTGACGAGATCTCTGATGGTCCGTCAACCTTATAGCGCAGCGGTTTGAGCACCGTTTCTGCCCCCTACAAGGGGAACCGAAGGGGTCGTAAAGACTATTGAAAGGGCGGTTAACACATCCCTTGTCCCCTGAAGGGAAAGGTTATGCAAACGAGAGCAGAGTCAAGCTCGCTTGAACTATGCTGAGTGCAGCCAACCTTCTATATGAGAAAAAGGGCTTGGAAAAAGAGGTGGAGCCTTCTTTAACGGTAAGAAATGACGGGTAGGCTTTCGAAAAAACTTATCTTGAAGGCTATATTCTTTTTATTCCATTGGCAAAGGCAAGAAAGAGGATTGAAACATTGTTCTCACAACTTACTGACCAATTCTTGTTCAACAGAAACTATGCTAAGATAACGAATGGTTTGTTTGCCAGAATAATCGGCAAAATTAGTGCACTTATCATTCTACAATATGTAAACTTCATTAATAGTAAGCCCATCGGCAGGATTAAGTATGCACTAAATTAATTCCGCTAACGGGTATAAAATATAAACAATTATGGGAAGTAGTGGAACTGGTAATTTTAGCGATTACTCAAATTTTCAAAGAGCAATAAAAGGCGTAACTGGAGCAGATGATTCTGAAGACAAGTGCACTCTTGCGTTTTCAACTCTTATAGAAGATGTTGATACTTGTGAGTATTACAGTAAAAAGGGAACACTCCCAAGTGTAGGAACTGAAGTCAATATTGACTTCAAGGTCAGATTGGTTGTGAAAAGCATTGATGGACTCATTATTGGGTATTTACCAACGAAATACAATTACTTGCGCAACTGTATTGTGAAAGGCTTCACTTATTCTGGTGTTGTTTCCAATGCTAGTTCGACTCCTATCAATACAGTTGTAGTTGATATCACCCCAAGTGCAGTATGAGTAAGTTCTGTATACTAGGCTATATCTTTAATGATGTTACATTAAAGTCAGCTGCAACACCTGTAATAAAGATGAGATTAGGGGGAATAGTACATGCAGCCAGAGGTATGTATGCTGTCGGCGAAGAATATAGCGTTGCATATTTTGCTCCTTCTTATTTAGATAGTCATATAGAGCATTATCTGAAAGAGATAGGATGTACAGAGGTTATAAAACTGGGGAATGTAACAAATTCACCAAATACGGTCTTGATTCAGGAAGTTCAAGAGGTTGGCGACCAAGGTTATAACTTTTTGTTGAATGAAAACGTAGAGGTCGTTTATGATGATTCGCAATTAGCCAAACTTGACAAGTTTGAAAAGATATTGTTGTTCGCTGGAGATTTTGATATGTCTATGGTAATGAGGTATAATACACATGCTCATTACTACCTGGATGTAACGAATGATGTAGAGAGTTTAGCCGACTTTGGAGGATTACATTTCCGAACCCTTTTTCTCTCTACTTCTTCTACTTTGTTCAAGAATGATTATTCTAATATCGATTCATTGGTAAATGACTGTCAGAACATTTGTGAGCAATTTGTATTGAAAGAAAATAGAGGTGGTAGTAGAGCTTATGATTATGCTATGAAGAAATTTGTGCCAACAGCGTCTATGACGGTTCCTGTCGTGCATTCTGTAGGAGTTGGAGATGTCTTTGATACGATTGTCGCAATATATGACCAACGCTCACCCTTTGAGTATAACCTACTCAACGCATCTTATGTAGCCGCGGAATATGCACAAACGACTTTCATAGATGAATTTAGGACAATGGCTCAACATTATCTGAACTTACCAATAGAAGATAAGCAAAAGTATGATGGAGTATTTTTGCCTTGGGATGTCAGAAAAGGAATCAATATTTATATTGCTGCTCCAGATTTTGACTTTGTTGATACTAAACCAATTGACTTTATATGTCAAGCTTTAGAATATCATAATTTTACACCACGAAGACCAATTAAGGAAAATGGTCAAATGTCGAAAGAAGCTGGTAAGACTGAAAAGCAGAAACTATTTCAATCAGACATGGCATTGATAGATTCTTGCCAGATTATGCTTGCAGTTCTCTTGTTTAATGATCCTGGAACATTGATTGAAATTGGGGTCGCAGCAGAAAGAGGGATGCCCGTGTTAGTATATGATCCTTACTCTATTGCAGAAAATTGTATGCTGACGGAAATTCCAAATGTGGTGTCTGTATATGCAGATCAAATAATTTCAGAACTATTCAAATATGCTTCACTAATATGGAAACAGAACTAACAAAGGGAGTTGTCTTAGTATCAGGTGGATTGGATTCAACAACATTGATGTATCAGTTTGTTGCACAGAATGTGGAGTTTGTGCCACTTTTCATCAACTATGGTCAGCATTGCGCTAACAAAGAGTATGGTACACTTTTAAAAGTTGTTCCTGAGAAATACAAAGACAAAATAGAAACAATAGATATATCTTCAATCTTCAAGTATTCAAAGTCCAAATTCATTCGCCCTGTTGATTTGTGGAACGATGATATAAAGGCAGAAGATTTATATATACCATATCGTAATGTGCTGTTAATGACTGTTGCAGCCTCTTTTGCCCAAACTCTGGGATTAAACAAGGTATATGCTGCTTTCATTAATAGTAACCATGCGAAAGAAATAGATTGTTCTTCTGCATTCTTTGATAAACTAGAAGGACTACTGTCTGAGTATGGATCTGTTAAGATAGAAATGCCTTTTCGTAATTTTTCAAAATATGAAGTTGCGAAATTAGGGATAGAATTACAAGCACCAGTTGGGGCGACTTTTTCATGTCAGGCTTCTCCTGATATTCCTTGTGGGGCATGTCCTAATTGTGTAGATAGATTAAAAGCGTTAAGGGAACTTAGTTTAGAATCTATAAATCATGGATAAACCTTTAGCAGCTAAGGTTCGTGACCTTATCACATATATTTGTAATACCCGAGACTTCCAACTGATAGAAGCTCCAGTTTGTCCCTATAAGAATCACATGGGGGCATTGCTTACTGATGTAGTGTTACAAGCTGGTTTAAATTATCAGCATGTTGTTGCCCCGAGGGTATATAAGGTGTTAAACGATTATCCTGTGGCCTATACCGTTAATAGATTTTCTGCGGTATTACAAAAGTATTCTATAGAAACTGTGCTTGATTGGCATGATTGTGAAAAGCAAATAAGGATGGTTCGAATACTAGAGTTTTGTAAGTCTCAAGGCATACAAAATTCTTGTCAATTAAAGATTTATCTATTAAATAGCAAATTAAATTCAGAAAACTTTAAAAGCATTAGGGGGATAGGTGCTAAAACCTATGATTATTTGTTAAAACTTCTTGGTGTTGAAAGTGTTGCTGTAGATAGGCATATATATAAATTCGTATCAGCTGCAGGAATAATCTATAAAGATTATAAAGAAGTTAAACAGATTGTTGAATATGCCGCTGATATTATGCAAGTATCAAGAAGAACTATAGACTATAGTATTTGGATGTATATGTCTGACAAAAAACGAGCTCTTCAGCATGAAGTAAAACACTAATCTACATCAGATGCTTTACAAGATTTACTAAAAAGTAATTCTACAAAGTCAAATGATACCATATAATGGTGATATTTTAAATTTCAAAATATACATAGTATGAAGGTTACGTATTATACGAATAAACCTCTAACTTTTAAATATACAGATGACGAGTTGAGATAGCTATCAATGGAATAATTGAGCAAATAGAGGATGATACCTTTTTCTTTGATGCTCTTTGTGATACATTGATGGTGAAAGCACAAAATGAAAACAAAATAGACAATGCTCCAAATACAGTTTATCTTTCAAACAATTTAGATGCTAAAGAGTACGAAAGAGTAAGCATCATTTTATGGAAGAAAATTTGGGCGCATGAGTTATGTTTGAATTTTCATTCTAATGATTCTATTTTCAATAACTACTCATTTATAATATTGAAAAATATAGATCATGAGGAATCTGTATGACAAACTGTTAATTGCAAAAAGTCTATATAAAATATGTCTTTTTGATTTCAACTTAATATACTAAAAGATGAAGAAAAAAGTTATAGGATTAAGTATTACACTATTTTTGTCAGTTGTTCTGAATCTGTTTTTCTTGCTTTCCGATGGCTTGTTCTATTGGAAGCAGAAAAAACTAGCAAAAATCTGTAATACTGAAAGTAAACATTTGACTAATAAAAGGGATTTTTATGATCAAATAATTCCTGCCAGCTTAGAGTGGGCAACAACTGGTTGGACGAGTCAAACACCTACAGTTAATGGCACGCCTAAAGAGAACCTGTATTTTAACCTCATTGGTAAAAAAGGTTTTAAGCCATTCTCTTCCTCAGAAGAAGGATGGTTAATTCATGCCGTTTTAGAATATGCTATCAAAGTTAAAGATAAACAGTTGATAAATAAAATAGAGAGCATATTTAAAAAAAAAATATTAAATCAAGAAATTCATGTAACAGATCAAGCTATCAATGGAGTTGTAGCTTGTCAGTTATATTCGATTAGTCAAAAACAGAAGTACAAAGCGTATGCTACGAAAATGTATAGATGGATAAAAAGCCAGGACTCACAGTACGGAATCGTATATCACAATTTGAGAGAGATTTCAAATGTGGATGGTATAGGAATGTGTGTTCCATTTTTAAGTGCATATTCTAAAACGTTCAATAATAAAGAAGCATATCAGCTTGCATTAAAACAACTGAATATATATAATGAATATGGAGTAGATGGAGATACCGGAATTCCTGCTCAAGGATACTCTATTACTCAGCCTCATATTAAATTAGGAAGCTGTAACTGGGGTAGAGGTATATCATGGTATCTTTGTGGATTGTCTTCTGTAAACATTGAAGATTTATCATTAAAGGCCCAAAGGAACATTAAACTGTTTAATGAAAACATTGTTCAATTAAACAGTAAATGGTCTGGTAATTTTTCACAATTTTATTCCCAAGGAGGAGTTGACTTATCTGCAACACTACCTTGTCTTTACTATATGTATAATAAGAATTTAATACCGTTTTCTATAAAGCAGGTTTTAGGATATAGTAAATATATGCATGATGGTATATTATACAATAGTAGTGGTCCTATAAGAGGATGTAATTATTATAGTGAATATTTTGGTCCTAATCCTATTTCACAAGCATTTATGATTAAGCTATTAAATTTAGATTAGATTTTATGAAAAAGAAACACTTTATTTTGTTATTAACAATAATATTATTTGCTATAATTCCAGTCTGTTTCAATATTTTTTGGTCAGCTGCAGATGATCCTCGTTATATCTTTATGACTTCTGGTGCTTATACAGGAACTCCATCTGGTTCGTTAATGTATGTAGGAAGTCTTTATGGATCATTTATAGCTTTTTTGTATAGCATAACAGTAAATATAGAATGGTATTCTTTATTATACTATTTCTTCTTTATATTGTCAATTGCTATTATAACCAAGAAAATATTATGGGCGAATATCAAAGCGGAGATTAAATATCTTGGTCTTTCCTTGATATTATTTACTCATACTTATATGGCTCTGTCTCCTCAGAGTACTTTTTTGGCTGCAGATTTATCTATTGCTTCTATGGCTTTGCTTTATAGATATAAGAATCGAATAAATTTGATTTATGCGGCTCTTGTATTCTTCATTGCAACACAGTTTCGTTTGTTTGGAGCTTTGATGCCTTATTTTATAGCACTTCCGATATTTTTTTTTAATAAAGGAGTATCTTTAAGCAATGTACGTAAATATATAGTACCTTCTTGTTTTTTTATATTGTTGTCTGCTATAACATTTGGATCCGATTATATTAGATATAATTCCACACCAGAATGGCATGAGTTTAAGAAATTCGATGCTGCAAGATGTTATATTGCGGATAATCCACTTTCTTACAAACTTAGTGAACATATTAGTAATAAAGAAGACAAACTTTCATATGATTTATTTCAAAAATATCGCATATACGATACAAATATTATGACTGTAGATAAGATGGTCAACTATGCATCAATGATGAAGAAATATAGATGGAAGAATATTCAAAACAACATTCGATCATATGTCCATTTTTATTTGTCCTTTGGCTTTTTGGGGGTTGTTTTGTTGATTCTATGGGGGGGGCATATCTCTTTTTATGAGTAAGGATAATAAGCGATTAATCTTATTACTTGCAACTTCTGCGTTATTCGCTTTTGCCAACCTTTTTATGATGGGACAAAGTGAAGCGAAAGAGCGTGCTCTTATTGGTGCTCTTTTTTCTCTCGTTTTTGCAGTTATTATCATATTAGGCATAAAATTTAAGCATTATCGCTTATGCTATATAATATTTACCTTATGTTTCTGTCTTCAGTTTACAAAACATATTAAGCAAGTATATCAGTGTATTCCAGACAAAATGGCAATTTTGGAAGAAACTGAAAGTATATTAAATGAGGTACCTTATCAGAAGGTTTATATGCCAGTCCCATCATGTATAGATCCAGAAGCTTTCCATTCTTCAAATAGTCCGATAGCCAATAAAACTGTTATTCAGGGATGGCTTCAAATATTTCCTGAAGAGGATTTAAAATATCGTCATTTAACAGCATTCTCCAATGGCTTACCAATATTGGTGAAGAAAGAAGCTGAAGAGCAAGTGCAAATCATAAAGGAACTGCTCGATATCCATTATGGAATAAAAACAGAAATAAAGTTATTAAGGGCTTCAAAGAATTATGAATTAATACAATTAAAGAAAATATAGATTGACTTTTTAATATGAAATCATTTTTGCAATTAATTCGTCCACAACAATGGGCTAAGAATTTTTTTATATTTCTGCCATTATTCTTTCATGGCACTTTGTTTGATTATAAGCTTTTAATAAATGCTTTTATTGCATTTATAAGTTTCAGTTTCATTGCAAGTTCTATTTATTGTTTTAACGATATATATGATGTAGAGGCCGATCGATTACATCCCAAAAAGAAATTAAGACCCATCGCATCGGGTAAGGTTACAATTGCTCAAGCATACCTGTACATGATTATCTTAATTATCGCATCGCTTTTAAGCGCTTTGTTATGTGATCATAAGATGGAATTGATGTGTTTGATTATAATATACTTCTTAATGAATGTAGCATATTGCATTAAACTAAAACACCTTGCTTTGGTTGATGTGTTTATTATTTCCATAGGTTTTGTATTGCGAATTTTTGTAGGTGGTATCGTTACAGAAATCGAATTATCTTCATGGATAGTATTAATGACTTTCCTGTTAGCACTATTTTTAGCTTTTGCAAAGCGTCGAGATGATGTCGTTTTGTATGAAAATACAGGGGTACAGCCAAGGAAAAATGTTAATAGATACAATCTTGCATTTATGAATTCTGCCGTAACACTTACAAGTTGTATAATGGTTGTATCCTATATAATGTATACAGTATCACCTGATGTTATAGCAAGATTACATACAAAATATCTTTATTTAACGGTTTTATTTGTTTTTGCTGGTATTTTCAGATATTTGCAATTAACAATAGTTGATGTCAAAAGCGGTAGTCCAACGAAAGTATTGTTACATGATAGATTCATACAATTAAGTATTCTTCTATGGATCTTATCTTTCTTGATTATCATCTATTGGTAATAAGTTTTTCAAAGTTTAGTTAATACGTGAAAACAGTATGAATAAATCAGTCAGATAGGTTTTAGTCGTTAAAAATAGAATTCTATTATAGTAATTTTTCAGTATGTCACAAATATCAGAAAATAAACAAAGGATAATAAAAAACACATTATATCTCTATGCCAGAATGTTGGTTTTGATGATTATAGGTTTATTTACTTCAAGAGTGATATTAAATTCTCTTGGAGAAGTAGACTTTGGTCTTATAAATGTAGTAGGTGGTATAACTGCGATGTTTGGTTTCCTTAATGGTTGTTTGGGTGCAGCCACTTCGCGATTTATAACATTTGAATTAGGGCGTAATGATTATGTTGCGTTGAATAAGGTCTTTAATGCCGCTCTTGTTGTGCATATAATGATTGCCATTGTTATTGTAATTTTAGGAGAAACAGTTGGCTTATGGTTCTTTTATAACAAGATGGTTATTCCTGAAGAGAGGCTTGGTGCATCTATGTTTGTATATCAATTATCAGTTTTAGGTACGCCTATTTTCCTATCACAAGTTCCTTATAATGCAACATTAATAGCCCATGAGAATATGAAGATTTATGCCTATTTTACGTTGGTTGATGGTATCTTTAAGTTGGTTAATGCATATTTGATATTTATCTCTCCAATGGATAAAATGGTATTTTATGCTTCTCTTACTTTTATAGAGAGTTTAGCGTGTTTAGTTTTTTATAGGATATATTGCATAAGACACTATTCTGAAACATCAATTAAAATATGTAAAGACAAAAAACTTTATAAAAACATGTTTTCATATGCTGGTTCAGATTTAATCGGACAAATAGCAGGACTTGCCCAAGGAGAAGGCTTAAATTTATTGCTTAATACTTTCTTTGGTCCAGTTGTAAATGCAGCTCGAGGCATTGCTTATCAAGTTCAAGGGCATGTTGGTAAATTCAGTGGAGGTTTCATGACTGCCGTTAAACCGCAAATAATAAAATCTTATGCAGCTGGTGATATTGATGGTATGCTTAAATTAGTCAAACAGGGTGCTTGTTTTTCGTTTTATTTAATGTTAATGATAGCATTACCTGTTTGTTTGGAATCCAAACAATTACTTACGTGGTGGTTGGGTAAATATCCTGCTCATACCGAGTCATTTTTGATTTTGATTATTATATTTTGTTTGATTAATACTTGGAAAGAATCAAGAGGTACAGCATTGCATGCTACCGGAAAACTTTTACTCTCAAATGTGACAGTTGGTATATGTATGTGTTTAGCATTCCCTATATCATATATATTTCTAAAACTTGGTGGAGTGCCTGAAAGTGTCTTTGTTGCAGCAATTATATCTATATTTTTGAGTGACATAATCGGAGTGTTTGTTTTACGGCATTATATCAGATTTTCTATTCCAAACTATCTGTTAGCTGTCCATATACGATGTATTTGTGTTGCGGTTCTCGCTTGTTCTGTATCATATTTTGTGTATGATAAAATTTTAGAACCAGGAGTTTTTAGAGTCATATTGAATGCTATAATATCTATAATAATGGTGGGTGTTGCTAGTATAACAATAGGTATGGATAAATCAATGCGCGATAAAATGGTTAGTATTGTTGCTCATAAGTTTACAAGGATTAAAGATAAGTTTTATAAATGAAAATAGCATTACTTAATCTTCCATTTGACAACAATTATGGGGGAAATCTTCAACGTTACGCTCTGATGCAAGTCTTGCAAGATATGGGGTATGACGTAACTCATCTTAATGTATGTTTTACTTGGTATAGTACGAAGATGCCTGGTCGTTTTCCTTTATATACATTGGGAAAAAGGATTGCGCGTAAAATCTTGAAAGATTGGAATACTGGTATTTATCCCGAAAGACATAATAAGCAGCGATTTATAAATGACAATAAGTCAGCTTTGCCTTTTTACAATAAGTATGTTAAGCATACCAAGCAGATTACTTCTTATAAAGAGTTGTGCAAATACAGGTATTTTGATGCATATATTGTTGGTTCAGATCAAGTTTGGCGCAAGAAAATGACAGTCTGCTATCCTTTCTCTTCTCTTTTCTTTGATTTCCTTAGAGGGGAAAGAGTAAAACGTATAGCATATGGATGTTCTTTTGGTACAGACAAAAATGAACTGAATAATCAGGAAATCAAGGAACTTGGGGAACTATACAATCTTTTTGATGCTACATCAGTTAGAGAAGATTCTGGCTTAAAATTAATTGCGGGGTACGGGTGGAAATCTCCCAAACCATCACTCGTTTTAGATCCTACACTTCTTCTAAATAAAGAAAGATATATCGACATCATTAAAAATGGTAATACTAAACCTTCGAAAGGTAATATGTTTTGTTACGTTCTTGACAGTAATGAAAATACAGAATCTGTGATTCGTCAGGAAGCAGAAAAACGTAATCTAAAACCATTCAAGATGTCGATAAACTCAGAACAAATGTTTTCAATTGAACAGTGGTTGCGTTCTTTCTTGGATTCAGAATATATCGTCACAGACTCTTTTCATGGTTTTGTATTCTCTATTATATTCAATAAACCAGTAAAGTTGATGAATAATCCTTTTAGGGGAAATGAGAGATTTGACTCTCTGAAACGAGTATTGGAATATAATCCAGATTCTGAGAATATTGATTGGGTTGCTATCAATGATAGAATTAATCAAAGGGCTAAAGATTCAATCGCGTTCCTTCAAACAGCTTTAAAAAACAAATAATGAACAGCAAGCAAAACTTACTTTTCGTTCTTCCTTTTCTCCCATATCCAATGGAGAGTGGAGGGCATCAGGCTTTATATAATGGTATAGCAGCCGTTAAAGACGATTACAATATCTTTGTAATGTTTCAAGCCGTTGATGATGAGCATTATCATAAGTCAGTAAATCAATTTCTGGAACATATTCCTAATGTCCAAGTAATTCCTCTCTTGAACAAGGTTCATATAGAGAATTTCAAGGAAAAGGTTGTGCGAAAGTCGAAAAGCCTTTTGAAGAAGATTTTGGGCATAAAGACGGTTCCTGTTCCCGTAGATCCTATTAAGAATACTTGCAATTGGTGGAAGACAACAATAACACCTGCAGAGAAAGACTGGTTAGAACTTATCCATCGTACCTGTTTGGAATGTCATATTGATATTCTGCAAATAGAAATGCCATGGCGCATTTCGGATGTATTGGCGGTACCAGATGGTATAAAAAAAATATATGTTCATCACGAGTTGGGATTTGTACGACGCGAACTGGAAATGGAAAAAATGGAGAATTCTGTTTATGCAAAGGCTTGCAAGGCTTTTGCCGACATGAATGAAATCCGTTTGCTCAATCTTTATGATGAAGTAATAACCCTTTCATCTATTGATGCGAAGAAATTGGTTGATGCAGGTGTGAAGTCGCCTGTATATTCATCCTTTGCCATCATAGACTCATCAAAAGAAATTCAAGAGGACAAGGGAGATGGAAAACGACTGACTTTCATAGGACCAGAGATTCATAATCCAAACTTTGTGGGTGTAACCTGGTTTTTGGAAAATTGTTGGTTGCACTTGAAAGAGAAATGTCCTGATATGCAGCTGGATATTATTGGCAATTGGTCTGAAAACAGCATCAAGGAGTATTCATTGAAGTATAAGGATGTCCATTTCCTCGGATTTGTGGATGATCTTTATGCTGCCATTAAGGACAGTACGATGATTGTTCCAATTACAATAGGAAGTGGTATAAGAATGAAAATCTTAGAAGCTTCGAGCAAGGGTGTACCTTTCGTCAGCACTTCGGTGGGGGCAGAAGGAATTCCTGTTGTTAATGGTCAGGATTGCTTCATTGCAAATACGCCAGACGAATTTATAGAGAGCATTTTGAAATTGCAAAATCCTGATTTGCGCCATCAATTTGCCGAAAATGCTAATATGATGATACGCAAACATTACTCTTTAGAGGCATTGAGGAAAAACAGACTGGAAATATATGAAAAACTATATCAATAACATCCATTGGTTAAAACTATAATTTAAATATGATAAAATATACATTTCTTCTCCCTGCCTTTAAGCCTGACTTTTTAGAGGTGGCATTGAGAAGTATAAAATCACAGACATTGAAAAATTTCAAAGTGTTGGTATCAGATGATTGTTCACCACACGATTTGAAGTCAATATATAACAAGGTGTGTGGTGATGATGCACGATTCTCATATCGACGTAATGAAGTGAATATGGGTAGCAAAAGCCTCGTATCTCATTGGAATCTTCTAGTGGATATGTGTGATACTGAATATTTTATTCTTGCCAGCGATGATGATGTCTATGAACCAACATTCTTGGAAGAGGTGGACAAGTTGACACAGAAGTATCCTGAAGTCGATTTGATAAGGGCAAGGGTGAAACGCTTTGATGGTAAGCAAATCTTAGAAGAAGATTCTGTAAGAAAGGAGTACGAATCTCAAATTGAGTTCTTATTTAATTCTTGTCGCGTAGTCCAAATCCCATGTATAGGAAACTATGTTTTTCGTAAGAAGGCCTTGAGTAAAAATGGTTTTTATGAATTACCGCTGGCATGGGGTAGTGATGAAATTACCACTAATGAAGCAAGCAAAAATGGAGTCGCTTTTACAGAAAAAATTGAATTTTCATTTAGATGGTCTGGTATAAATATCAGTACTATAGAAAATGATAGTACGTTAAAACAAAAGTTGGAGGCAAGAAAAGAAATGTGTTTATATTATAGGAATTTCTTTGCTACAATTTCTTCTGATGGTTCGTATTGGCAAAATAGAATGCTTGCGTGTGCTACGAATGATTTTATACAAAAAACATATAATAGCATATTTCATTATTTTCAAGTTCTTTCGTTTAGCGAATTGTTAAATTTGCTCTCTTTTTTGAAAGCTAACAACTTCATTCAAGGTAAGAAAAAGAAATTATTTATAATAAAGTATTGGATGAAAAAGAAATACTTAGAAAGAAAATAATAGTAACCGTGAAATAAAATACATGGTTCTATACAGATGAAGAAGTAATAATAAGAATAATCTTAATGTTTAATGAGAAAATTAGCATTATAGTACCTGTCTATAATGTTGAAAAATACCTTTGCCGTTGTTTAGATAGTATTTTATCACAGTCAATGCAAGACTATGTGGTGTTTCTAATAGACGATGGCAGTAAGGACCAATCAGGTGAGATTTGTGATGATTATGCTGAGAAAGATAAGCGGTTTGTTGTTATTCATCAGGAAAATCATGGAGTAAGCAAGACCAGACAAAAGGCTTTGGATATGGTTAGTACTGACTACGTTGCTTTCATCGATCCTGATGACTATATAGAAAAAGATTATCTTGAAAAGTTATATAATGCTGCTGACAAAACAAATGCAGACTTAGTTTGGTGTGATTATGTGGAAAACCGATTAAATTCTGATACAGATCATCCTTGCGATTTGTCTGACATGACTCGAGAGGGATTGCTTAGAGGTATTTTGGATTCAAAATTTTCTGCAGTACTTTGGAATAAATTGTTTAGGGCTTCAATAATCAAAGGTAATCATATATGCTTTGAGGCATCTTTAAAAACAGCCGAAGATATATTGTTCGTTAGTAAGTTTATATGTTATTCATCCAGATTCTCTTATGTGAACAATGTTTTGTATCATTATAATATGTCTAATGAGAATTCTGCAATTAACAAGTTCAGCACTCTTAAATTCAAGACAGATTATGCAAGTATGTTGAATTGTCTTATTGTAGAACTAAAGCGAGTTGGGATATATGAAGCACTTTATCCATCATTGATAAATTGTATGTTCTATTGTAAGGACATTTTTGTCTTTGATTCTCGTTACCGTGATTTCAATAAATACAGAGCTTTGTTTCCTGAAGTAGATAAGCATTTGGATATTTTGCAAGGACTACCATTTTTCCGTAAACAGGCATTGAGGTTTGTTGCGTGGAGATTTGATATAATAGGTTATGTCTGTCTTATAATCAATAAAATAATAGTAAAGGTAAAATGAGTCAGAGAGATATTACAATCGATATAGCAAAAGGGATAGGAATTTTTTTAGTTGTTTTAGGTCATGTACCAATACCCATGTGGCTTGTTACTCCTATTTATATGTTTCATATGCCATTGTTTTTTTTCTTGTCTGGAATGTTTTTTCATCTCAATGAAGACAGAAAAATGGGATTATATAAGAAAATCAGGACTTTAATTATTCCATATTTCTTTTTTGCTTTTTGTGGAAATACTTCCAACGTGTTGCGAGATTTTTTGTTTTATCATACTGTAAATGTCAAATCTGTATTCGCTCTTTTTGATGGAGCAACTTCACCGCTTTGGTTCTTGGTTTGTCTTTTTGGTTGCTATCTGTTGAGCAGGATTTCTTCTTTGTTTACTTGGGCGTCAGAGCCCAAAAGAATGCTAATTGGCTCATTATTATGGGGGAGCATCGGTATCTTGCTTTGTAGATTTCAAATTGAACTTCCTTTGTGGGGTACTCAAGTTCTATTAATGTCGTTTTACTTTGTTCTTGGATATTTATCAAGGAATGTGCAATGTTTAAACACCACATTTTACAATACTATAGTTCATGCTAAAAGACTATTTATAGCAATAGCATTAATTGGATTTATTGTTTGTTGTTTACCATTTGCGATTAGCCCTAATGTCTCGACTTTAGATTTCTATCACCCGGTTCCATTTTTTATTGGTTCCTTATTAGGTATCTTTTTGTGTATCAGATTTAGTAATCTGTTGAGCCATATTAATTGTGGTATTAAAGATTTGATCTGTAAAATGGGCAACAAGTCATTATTTATCTTAGGATTTCATTTTTATGTCCTTTTCCATTTCTACTTTATAGCAATACCTCTTCTTGCAAGAATTGCAAATTTATGGAATATAGAATTTACGGGAGAATACCTGCGTAATTGCTATTGGGTAGGAATATTTTTTGTTTTGCCATCAATTTGGATTTCAATGATGCTTGGAAAAATATGTATGGAAAGATTAAAGTTCTTTTTTAAGGTTTCATAAAAACAAGTAGATTTGTTTATAATATAATTTGATATGAAGGTAACAGTTTTAATGCCGATATACAATGCAGAGCGATTTCTGCATGAGTCGATAGACTCTCTTTTGGCTCAGACAAGCAATAACTGGAAATTGATTTGTATTGATGATGGATCTACGGATTCTTCAAAAGCTATTGTTGAGGAATATTGCAAGAAAGATTCACGTATAAAGTTAATTTGTCAGGAGAATGCAGGTCCAGCAGTGGCCCGTGCCCGTGCTATAGAAATTGCTGATACAGAATATGTATCAATTCTGGATAGTGATGATGCGTATGCTCCTGATTATGTGGAGAAGATGCTGGCAAGAGCGGAAGAAACGGATGCAGACAGTATTGTACCTGATGTGGAGTTTGGATATGGCAACACTAAAAAACTGCCCAATATGTTTGTACAGCATCATTTTTCTTCCGACATGATTATAGAGGATGGAAAGAAGGCTTTTGCCATGACTATTCCTTGGCAACTTCATGGATGGCAGATGATAAGAACTTCATTGGCAAAGAAATACTATACAGTACAACAGGCATCATACAGCAAGTTTAATTCTGATGAGTATATTACACGCTTGTTGTATCTAAAAAGTCGGAGAACGGCGTTGTGTTCTGCGATTTATAAGTACCGTATAGATGACTCCTCTATTACCAGAAAGCCATCGTTGAAGATGATGGATTACTTGGTGACAAACGAGAGACTGTTGTGGCTTGCTAAATATGAAAATGTGGATGACACTATTATCGTAAATATATATA
>ERZ1023621.108-NODE-108-length-25176-cov-10.930297_pt1 | contig 25176 bp, 23 predicted proteins | sample MGYA00380330_ERZ1023621 | MGnify/ENA primary metagenome ERZ1023621 (study PRJEB33179, sample SAMN07448975) | human gut metagenome | biome: Human-gut; feature: Human associated habitat; material: Faeces | host: Homo sapiens | place: India: Bhopal | collected...
TTGCCCTGGGCTATGTGCTCCATTGGGCTTTCAGCCCGCCCTTGCTAAATCCGAAGCTTGAAGCCTCTTATCATTATAACTTTAACATTACAAAACAGACACGTTTTCGCAACACACCTGATAATCAGCCATTTCCGAAGGTAATAATTGTACCAAATGCTGACATAAAGCGTATATAGCAGAATATTTGCAGTGTAAAAGTGTCCTAATTGCAAGAAAAACACTACCTTTGTGCCATAGGTCGTGTTTATAATAGAAAACATACACGAACTGATAGAGATATTTGCCAATCATTCATACCCCAAATGGCAAGCAGACTATGAACAATAATGTTGCAAAACTGGCTGCTGCGCACCAAGCGTTAACGCCAGTGGCAAGTGACAGGGCCTATGCGTATAGGACTACAGAGATTGCACATGCAGCCAACCTCTGCCCAGCCACAGCTGACAACATAATGTAGAAGAGAGTTTATGACACTGGATAGTACGAATTCTCTTTCTGCCGCCCCGCAAACGCACTATTGCCGTCTTGATGGCAAAACGCGCACATTGCAAGGCACACAGCACGCCGAACCAGCCCCGCAGGCAGGTCCGGCAATAAAATCGTACACAAAATCGAGTTCACCACTCCACCACGACAATGCACCGGCCACAGGTTGGTGCTATATTTTTGTACACAACCAACGGGTGCGGGCTGTTGAGGAACAACTGCGCCACGACGGACGCCCCTACTTCATACACAAAAGCATTAAATACGTGCCGCGCCACAAAGACGGCACCGGAGGCGCCCGCTCCCTGTCGGTGCCCACGGTGAGCGGCCTTGTGTTTTTGCAAGGCACCCCGGCCGACACCCAGCTCTACCTCGACAACAACCTGCCGCCCTACCACCTGTGCAAGGACTGCAGCAACGGCCGTGTGGCCATCATACCCCACAGCCAGATGACACCCTTCATGCGCATAGCCCAAGCCGACCCCGAACGCATTCGTTTTCTGCTCCACCCCTTTCATTATTATGCCCAAAACCGCACCCTGCTGCGCATCACCTCAGGCCCCTTTGCAGGCATTGAGGGCTACGTCATACGCATTTCACGCGACCGCCGCCTGGTAATGCAGGTCGGCGGCATGAGCATAGCCCTGTCGGGGGTGCACGCCGAACGTTTTGAGGAGGTGGACAAACACGAGGCCGCCACACGCCATGAGGGCGCCGCACGCTATCCCCGTGCCCTGCACGAGCGCAACGCCTTTATCGACCATTATTTTCACCCCGTGCGCACGCAGCACGAGGCAGCAGCCCAAGCCGAGAGCATCGACCTGCTGCGCCAGCAGCTGCTTGCCGACACGGCACAGGGCAAAATTGACCCTGCCGAGACCTACGAGATGCTTCACTTCATGGTAGAGGAGTCCGACTATTATTACGCGCCACTCCTCCCCCGTTTCAGCACCGAACTCGAGCCCGTCACCGCAGCCACATCCCGCGTCATGCAGGCCATCAGCGCCCTTATAGCGCAGTTGCCCGCCAACAGCCCCACCCGCCAACTCCGCGAGGCGGAATACGACGAGCTGGTCAACCGATGCGGGTATTGGGTGCTGGCATGAAATAAGGAGGAACACTCTGCGAGCAGACATACATTATTGTCCCGAATCAAGACATTTGCTTTTTTATTTCTATTTTTCTTTTCACTATGTCATTACCACAAACTTTGCCCAAGTTTGCGGCATTCTCATTGAAAAATGCATAACAAACAAAACTTATTTTTCCCTTCATTAATTCTAATAGTACAGAATGTGTCAATTTTCTTCTTTGACATATTCCATGCTATTATGTCCATTCAGTTTATCTGTTTGGTGTTATATGGCATATATATGCCTTTTTGCTTTGACAAAGTAAATATCAATCGAAAAATTGTATACTGGACAGCATATGTTGGCATAGTGGCATTCAACTATTTGATTGGAGGAGACGCAAACTTTATCCTTAGCTTTATTGTTTGCAATTTTTCAATGCTGCTTATGTTACGCATTCATAATTTAGCAAAAGTCGAATATTCAATAATTAAATTATGCACGTTTGTACATTTGTGTGCAAGTCTCGCCGTATACTTTTTGCCACAAGGCATAATTGACACCATATTTTTACCATTGTTAGGTAACAATTTCACTTCAAATTATTCCTGGCGAGTTATTAGTAGCAATAATCCTGGCCTAACCACACAACCAGGCGTTAATGCTTTCTATCTTGCGTTGTTCGTCTTTGTGTGCATTACAGAATTTTTTGAAGGTGGAAAGAAGAAACTGCTATATATTGCCTTACTCTTCGTTTCAATGCTAATGATACTGACTACGGCCAAACGTTCAGCATTAATACTTACCGTTATTGTTCCAATTCTATTTTATACAAAATTTCTCAAGGGACGCACAGTACAAACCATGAAGAAACTATCAACAACCAAAATTGCATGCGGATTTGTTTTTATTGCCTTATGTTTCATATACTACGTGTCAACCCATCCCGAATTTCTAATGAATTTAATGGAAAAAGAAGAAACATTAAGTAGCGCAAGAGATATTTCAAATGGACGATATAATCTTTGGGACATAGCTTATCAGGGATTCTTATCTTCACCATTATACGGCATAGGACTCAAAAATATATATAATCAGACAGGATTTGACGTCCATAATACATATATTCAGATTTTAGCAGAAACAGGAATTATGGGCTTCTCAGCATTTATATTTTCTCTCGCGTGCGTCTACAAGCAAAGTGTCTACAATGTTAAGAAATACATAAGGATCTGCACGGATAGCAAAGACATAAAAGCCATTTCACTTGGTTTCATGATATTTTTGTTCCTTATCATTTATGGTTTCGTTGGAAACACGTTCATTGACTACCTCCCATTCATGCTTTTCAGCATTTCTGTATTTATGATAAACCTAAAAAGGTACTGATTATGAAAGTTTCTGTTCTTATTCCTGCATACAATGCAGAGAAATACATCTGTCGATGTTTAGACTCTCTTTTAATGCAGACATTCAAAAACTTTGAATTGTTAATAGTCAACGATGGCTCAACCGACAAAACACAAACACTTCTTGAAAATTATGCCAACAGATTTCATGATTACCATATATTTAGCATTCCTAATGGAGGATCAGCCAACGCGCGAAACATGCTACTGAATGAGGCGCAGGGAGAATACGTATGTTTTATTGATGCTGATGACTATGTACATCCTAAATATTTAGAAGAACTCGTGGGCGAAGCCGACAGGGAGGCTGCCGACATAGTACAATGCCAATTCAACATCGTACATGATCAAGAAGGCTTTTTTACAGACGAGACTCGCAGTAAAAAACAAGCGTTTGACAGAATCGGATTCTATGAATATTTCTGTTCAAAAAAAGGATATTTGAACGTTGTCGTTTTATGGAACAAAATTTTCAGGCGGAAGTTGTTTGACGGCATTACATTTCCGCTTAAAAAAGCTATTGATGATGAATATGTCATTTGTCAAGTAATATACAATGCAAAGAAAATTATCGAGATTGACTCCGTATTGTACTATTATTTCATGTCACCAAATAGTCAGATGCGGTCAAAACCATCATTAAACCGTATAAATAGGTTGGAAGTCATTGAAGAACAAATGCATTTCTTTGTTTCAATAGGTTACAAGCATTTGCGCAATATGCTGCTATATCGTTATTATAGCTCTGTTGTATCTTTATGTACCTTCGTCAAACATAATTACCCTAATGAAATACAAATAATATCCGATTTGGAACACAAAAAAAGGAGTTGGCCACGCGCACTGCTTGTAAAAGAAATTCCATTACAAGACAAACTGCTACTTATAGCACGTACTATATTCCCGTCCTTATTTCATCGCATTCATCAAAAATTCGAAAAGGTTAAATGAGAACAGCTATTATCACATTTCAAGACGCTCAAAATTATGGTGCAGTCCTACAAGCTTATGCTTTGAAAACAGCAGTGTCTGCATATTCAGACACGACTATCCTAAACTATTTCAATCCATACTTTCATAGAAATACGGCTGGACATGGAATAAAGTGTGTGATAAAAACTTTACTGAAACATCGTTCTAACAAAATTAAAGCTTCAAAATTCAATACTTTTCAACGAATATACCTGACTGGCGATCAAGAGCTACTGCTTAGGGAATCCCTTATGCACACAAACTTAAACTTTGATTATTACATTACTGGTAGTGACCAAGTGTGGAATCTTGATTGTTCGGGGAAAGACACAACATACTTCCTTGATTTTGTAAAGTCTGGAAAAAAATGCTCCTATGCTGCAAGTCTTGGCAATTGTGAAACGACAGACAAGAAAATCTTTCAAAAATACTTGAAAAATTTTTACGCTATCAGTGTGCGAGAAGATAGTGGGCGCGAAATATTGCAAAGTGCTATTGACAAAAAAATATCTATTACTCTTGACCCCACATTGTTGCTTGACAAAGAAGAATGGGGCAAAAGGTTTAATTTGAAATTCGAAGAAAAATATGTACTCGTTTACGAAGTGGTGACAGGGCACAAACTGTTTGAACAGGCAAAAGCATTTGCAAAATCCGTTAATCTCCCTCTCATATGCATTACCGATACAGACAAACTCCGTATAGGAGCAAAAGTGATAAAAGATGCCAGTCCTGAAGAATGGCTCAAATTGTTTGCCGGTGCAGCGTATGTGTTTACCAATTCATTTCATGGAGTGGCATTTTCGTTGAATTTTAACAAACAATTTTTCGTAGAACTACTACCCCCACCAGCCAAGAAGAATACAAGAATTATCGAAATGCTTAACAGAGTCGGAATTACTCAACGTATGACTTCGGAATGTATGGTTCAGAAGCCACTGAACTATAACAATATAAATGAACGCATGAGTTTGTTGAGGGTAGATTCGCATAACTATATAAAGAATTTGTTTACAATATGAAAAACAGGCTACACAAGCTATCACTATTGATCAAGGATTTTGGCATTTTGTTTTGCTTGAAATATTGCTACTATAAATATACAAGGAAAACAGACTCGTACCTGAACCTTGTATACAAATACTTGGAAAAATTCTTTGCAGACGAAATAAACGACTTTAAGCAAAGAGACTTTGACAAAGAACAAATAAGTACTGAGCCTTCAAACAAAATATGGGTTTGTTGGTGGCAGGGATTTGATAAAATGCCTATTTTATGCAAGATTTGCTACAGTCATTTGAAGGAAATCATACCGAGCAATTTTGAGCTGATACTAATAACAAAAGATAATTACGCACAATATGCGAACATACCAATACACATCATTGAAAAGTTAGAGAACAACGTGCTTAATGTCACCCAATTTTCAGACATTTTGCGCAATTCTCTGCTTTATCATAATGGCGGTACATGGATAGACTCCTCTATTTGGTGCAACGAGCACTTTATTGATTACATAAATAACAATGCAACATTCTGGTCTGCAAAATTAGGCCATATTGATGACCCGCACGTTACTGGGCAAAGAATTTCACAGTGTATGTGGAGCAGTTTCCTCATGCATGGCAAGAAAGGCAATCCTATATGTGAATTCGTATACAAGTGCATGTGCAAATATTTTCAAGAGCACGAATACACGATAGATTACTTTTTGCAAAACATTTCAATTCGTTTGGCTTATCTTCATATTCCACACATACACGAAATTATCGAAAGTATCCCCATTTCGAACCCACATCTATACGATTTGTACCGAGTGATGGACGATGCTTTTGAAGAAGAAACATGGCAAAGATATAATGCTGACACGTCGTTTTTCAAACTTACACAAAAAAGGCCCTATCCAGAAACAGCAAATGGAATGCCCACGTTCTATTCACACCTCAAACAGTTAGCTAACATAAAATGAACGCCAAACGCAACATCACTATTGACATAATGAAGGGACTACTCATTATCTTAATGGTTGCAGGCCATGCACAAGTGCCGATTCATAGGTTTATTTACTTATTCCATATGCCGGCATTTTTTCTTATTTCAGGCTGGCTATACAAAAGCACAGACAATGGCGACTTGTTTTTTATTAAAAGGAAACTAAAAGGGTTGTACAAACCTTATGTAAAATGGAATTTAATATGTCTGGCCATACTCATTGCCTTCCCAATTCTACAACAGCATGATGCGGCTATTCCAAATACATTAGGAAACATTTCTGCTAGCGTCATAAAGATATTTGCATTCCGCGGACGAACAATTTTGTCCGATCCTTCATGGTTCGTTTATGTTCTATTTTTCGCTACAATAATATACAATTTCGTTTCAAAAAGGTTATCTGCTATTCAAGTGGGGGGGGTAATTTTCGTTTCTTTTATAGTCACATATTATGTGATACCCAACAAATTAGAAATTGATAATATCGGTTCCGCACTATTATTACTTTGGTTAGGCCATCTGCTAAGAGTCCTCTACAACAACATTGATCCAAAATACATGACTGCGCCATGGATTCTGCTTCTGACCTTAGTCTCTGCAACCGTACTCACAGCCTTGCTCTTTTTTACTGATAAAGAACTACGCTTGATAGATAACGAACTGATAGCCCCATCATATTTCATAGTAGCCTCATTGGCAGGCTTTACATTTATCGGCTGCATTTCCAAAATCATTACAAAACTCAAATTCTTGTCGCACTCATTGGCCTATGTCGGAAGACATACGCTGATTATATTGTTCACGCATATCATAGTTTTCAAGATCGTTGGTCTGCTGCAAATATACTTTTATGAGCTAAACATTTCAGAGATTTCAAACTATCCCATCTGCTACAAAGACAGATTTTCATGGATATACTATACGATAGCCGGCATGGGATTGCCGCTATTGTATGAATTTATAGGGAATAAAGCAGCACTTTATAATGAAAGAAGAAAGCAGAGCAAAACGTGCTCTGAATAACACCATATTCGGTTTGATAAACCGCCTGATAAACATTGCCTCGCCATTTATCACACGCACATTACTGATATATGTGTTAGGAATGGAGTATGCAGGACTTAACAACCTGTTCACATCAGTTCTGCAAATGCTAAATTTGGCAGAATTAGGAATAAGTACAGCTGTCGTGTATTGTATGTATAAGCCAATCGCTATGCACGACACCGCACTTGTATGTGCCCTGCTGAAGTTCATGAAAAAGGTGTACTATTACATAGGCACAGGAATTATGCTTGTTGGACTCTGCTTATTACCAATATTGCACTTATTCATAAAAGGTGAAACGCCATCAGATGTCAACATATACATTCTCTATCTTATATTTCTATTTAATACAACCATTGGATATTTCTTTTATGCATATAAAAGCACCTTGCTGAGCGCTGGACAAAAAGTTGGCGTCATTAGCAATGTCAACTCTGTTGCGATAGCACTGCAAAGCATAATACAAATATTATTGTTATTAGTATACCATAATTACTATGCTTTCCTCGCTATTATGCCCATATTCACACTGTTGTACAACATTTGGGTTTCAAAAGCCGTAAACAGAATATACCCAGATTATCGCCCATCTGGCACATTAGATAAATGTGTGACAAAAGATATTTATCAAAGAATTAAAGGACTTTTCATCACGAAAATCTGCACCACAACCCGTACAGCACTTAATAACATATTCATCTCATCGCTGATAGGACTTACCACCGTGGCCATATACGGCAATTATTATTACATAATGGCTGCCGTCATTAGTGTGTTGGGGGTTGTGACCACAGCCATGACAGCAAGCGTAGGTAACAGTCTTGTCACCGAATCAACAAAGAAGAACTATGACGACATGCGAAAATTCAACTTCATCTTCAACTGGATTGTTGGATACTTCTCGTGTTGCCTGCTATTAATGTTCCAACCCTTTATGCGCATATGGGTAGGCAGCAACAATACATTTTCCTATAGCATTGTTATTGCACTTGTCATATACTTCTATTCACTTAACATGGGTAGCATCAGGGCTGTATATCATGACGCTGCCGGACTATGGTGGGAAGCAAGATACAGAGCTATATTGGAAGCTGTTGCCAACCTTGTGCTTAACTATGTGCTTACACTATGGCTTGGTGTGATTGGTACAATTTTAGGCACACTCATTTCACTCGTTATCATTAATTACGGTTACGGCACTCTCATTGTTTTCCAGTATTATTTTAAGGGCATATCGCCTCGCGGTTATTTTGCTGACAACATCTTATTCCTATGTATTTCCGCAGTTTGTTGCGTCATATGTTATGCCGCAAATAGCGTGTTGCCACAAAATGGCATTATGTCATTGCTCTGTCCTTTCGCCGTTACTTCTGTTTTATTCAACGTCATATACTACCTCTTTGTGTGCAAATTAGATATTTGCCACACTTCATTTAAGTTCATCAAACAAATTGTGCTAAAAAAATAGCATAACATTTTTTTTCAATAACATACTATGAATGCTAAACAGATGCCCTTAGTCTGTATTATCATGCCTGTTTATAATGGCGAGAATACTATCCACTATGCATTGAATTCAATTGTGCGTCAAACATATGAAAACTGGATTTGCGTAATTGTGAATGATGGTTCTACAGACAGAACAAAAGAGATACTTGACACTATTGAAGACAAGCGGTTCAAAATTGTCCACCTTCCTCACAATTGTGGGAGAGGTGCTGCTCGTGACGAAGCCTTAAATAGAGCAGAAGGTAAATATCTTGCATACCTTGACGCTGACGATATGATGCATAAAGACAAAATCAAGACGCAAGTAGAATTTATGGAATCACACCCCGAATTTATGCTGGTAAGCTGCGGTGGTATTACATATAACGACAAATTCAAAGCACTCTGTACCTTTAACTTGAAAAGTTTCGGATCTGTCAATATCATGCAATATGGTCAAGCCTTACCATTGACGCTGGGAGCGTCAATGGTAAGGCTTGACCACGCCAAGATATTCAGCTACAACCATAAACTTAATGTAGGCGAAGATTACGACTACTTTGCCCGCTATTGCGAAGGATACAGATATGCCAATATAGGCCAATCTCTTTACTACTACCAAACGGGGAATGTCACATCCAAAAAAATTCTATACTATCAATTCAGCATTTTGAAATCTGTCGGCGTGCATTGGAAGATGGGACTACGGCTGAAAGCTTTAACACTGTTATTTACGAGCATTCTTAAAATTGCTGCATACGCATTCCTCTTGCTCTTTGTCAAAGCTAACAAGTTGGCAGAAATAAGGTTGGGAGGGAAGATTACAAATGAAATGATTGAAGAGTTCGACCAAGAAACCGCAACAATAAGGCAATTAAGTAGAATCTGAAACAAGAGAAACCATATTCAAAGAACTATTATATGCCATCGAATTACATTCTGATTTTAGATGCTTGAATGAATAAGAAGTATGCTATAAATTGAGTACTAAATTATAAATATAACCTTTTATAAAAACAAAAACATGATTACAGAATTATTGAAACGTTTAACAGATACTTCGGATGGAGGCAGACATTTACCGTTGATTACGCGTCGTGTAAAGGCATGGTTGTCGGGGTTCGACGCTGAAAAATACTGGCACAGACAATTTATTGTGGCCAATCCGCAATCTAAGGTTAATCCACTGCTAAAAGCATATTATCTGTTATGGATAAAACGTGTAGATAGCAAACATAATTGCTCTTTTGGTACTTCCTTCAATAGAGGAATGCGTGCAATTACCCCCCCCAGTTTGCCTCATGGTCCTAACGGTATTATAGTGGGCGGTGATGCAAAAATAGGTAAAGGGTGTATAATCTATCATCAAGTTACAATCGCCGGGGGTGGAGTTATCATTGGCGATCATGTGATGTTGGGAGCTGGAGCAAAGATTTTACCAAATGTGCGAATAGGAAATCACGTGAAAGTTGGTGCTAATTGTGTAGTGGTAGAGGATATACCAGACAATGCAACTGTTGTGTTGCAGAAACCAAAAATAATAAATAAGAATAATGACAGCAAAAGTTAGATAATCAAATTTTGGTTCTGCGGGATTTAGTGTGAATTAACACGCCAAATCCCGCAGAACCTGATATGTTATGTTGTTTTATGCTTGCTGTATAATGCTTGATAAAGGGCGTATTTTTATTTGCAGACCTATAAATAATTGGCTGACATGCAAATCTGCATACATTATAGAAGAATTAGATTCTGTTTTAATTCAAAAAGTCTACATAGATAGAAACGATAAGGAATAGTCTATTATGAAACTCATTCACGTGTTTTCGATATTTGGCACTGCTGAAAGTTTTTTTGATGGGCAGTTCAAGTATCTTACAGATCAAGGATATGAAATAGTTGTGGTGTCAAGTGATGCGCCCAATACGGATGCGTTCTGTAGACGTAATGGTGTACGATTTGTACCTGTAAATATACCTCGTAGTGCATCGCCAAACGCTATAATTAAGGCTGTAAAAAGTTTATGTTCTCTTATACGTAATGAAAATGCGGATGCTGTGTTTGGGCATACACCAGTAGGAGCATTGTGTGCTATGATTGCAGCAAGAGTGTGTGGCGTAAGGAATCGCGTGTATTATCGTCATGGATTGATTTACACAACAATGCAAGGATTAAGGCGTGCTATATTCAAGACTGAAGAAAAGTTTGTCGCATCACTTGCTACAAGTGTTATAAATGTAAGCCATTCTCTATCAAAACTAGCTGTGGCAAATCGTTTGAATAATGATAAGAAGCAGTATGTTATAGGACATGGAACGTGTGGCGGAATTGATGCACATAATATATTTAACCCTTCATTGATTGATACTGCTAAACTCTCAATTACAAAACAAAAAATGGGGTTGAATGATGCAGACATAATCTTTGGTTTCTGCGGACGCATTTGCAATGATAAGGGCATCCCCGAACTTGTAGATGCTTTTGAGTTATTTCAGAAACGACATCCGAATATCGAGGCAAAACTATTTTTTATAGGTAGATTTGATACTCGTGATGAAATTTCGGAAGAGAAGAAACTGCAGATTGAAAATAATAGCGATATTGTGATTTCGGGTCATATAGAAAAAGTTGAAATACCATATTATTATTCAACACTCGATGTTTTTGTATTTCCTTCTCATCGCGAGGGTTTTGGTATGTGCGTGGTTGAAGCTTCTGCAATGGAAAAACCAATACTTGACAGTCGTGCACATGGATGTGTAGATGCCATTGTCGAACACGAAACTGGCGAATACATTGATCTTTCTGCAGATGGAATATGCAAAGGAATGGAACAGATGCTTGATGAAGAGTTGCGTGGAGAACTTGGCAAAAGTGGCCGTAAACGAGTTCTTGAATGGTATGATTTTCAAGTGATGTGGCCATTAGTGAGTAATTTGTACAAGAAAATACTAAGATAATCTGAGATGCTAAATAAGGGTGTATCTAATTTGTTGATATTGATAAAATCAGCCTTAACAGATTCCACATCATCTCTGCCAAGAGATAACATAAACTGGCAAGCTCTATATTCCCTCGCTCTCCAGCAGGGAGTTTCTGCTATTCTGCTTGATACCATCGGGCTTTTGCCATCTGAGATGCGCCCTCCTAAGCCGATGTTGCTGCAATGGATTGGGCTGGCAACGATGATGGAGAAGATGTACGCAAAGCATAAGGAGAGAATAGCTTCGTTGGCAGACTTCTATAAGCAGCATAACATAAGGATGCTGTTGCTTAAAGGGTATGGATGCAGCTTGTGTTATCCGAAGCCTGAGCATCGACCAACGGGCGATATTGATATTTTTCTGTTCGGCCAACAGGATGAGGCTGATGCTTTGGTTGAGAAATGGCTGGGCATAAGGGTACATAGGGAGTATCACAAGCACTCTACATTCAAATATGGTGGAGTGGAGGTTGAAAACCATGCCAAGTTTATTGATGACGTGTCGCATAAGAGCAATATTAGGTTTGAGCAGATTCTGATGTCGGTATTGGAGAAGGAGGAGTGTTTGCAGAGTCCAATAGACAATGTGCTGCTACCTTCGCCTACATTCAATGCCTTATTTCTGCTGCGCCATACGGGTGAGCACTTTGCCTCAAATGAAATAACACTTAGGCATGTGCTTGATGTCGGTACGTTCTTCCAACAGTATCACTCGCAAATTGATTGGACATTGGTGTTTAAGGTCTATAAGGAAGAGCGAATGATGCGGTTCTTCAATGCCATAGCCACAATTTGTGTTGATCATATAGGCATGAATACTGCCTGCTTTTCATCTGATGACAATCAGTATGCTTATCAGAAGGATACGGTTCTTGCCGAACGTGTGCTATCCGACATATTTAAGAAGAAAGACGTTCTGCCAATGTCGACAGTTGGCATTGACACTATCGGTAAAAAATTGCGTTATGCTATAGACAAGAGCCGCCGTTGGTGGAGCAACCGCTGGAAGTATAAACTTGTGTACAACGAGAACCTTATAGAATCGTTTTGGTGGTTGGCAAGAAATAGAATTTCCTAATAAGCACTCAAACTGTTGCAAGTTCACATCTAATACTCTAATTTTTCAAAACGTTCTATGTACAAATTCTTTTTTAAGAGGGTAATAGATTTCTGTATCGCCCTCGCAGTCCTCGTGTGTATTAGTCCAATCTTATTAGTAATAACCATTTGGCTGCACTTTGCCAATAAAGGGGCTGGAGCTTTCTTCTTGCAGGAACGTCCCGGAAAGGACGGCAAAATCTTTAAGGTGATTAAGTTTAAGAGTATGACGGACGAAAAGGATTCGGACGGAAATCTGCTGCCAGATGCTCAAAGACTTACTAAAATAGGGCGTTTTGTTCGTTCTACTTCTATTGATGAATTGCCACAATTCGTTAATGTGCTTAAAGGTGATATGTCATTGATAGGACCAAGACCGTTACTGGTTAAATACCTGCCATATTATTCCGAGCGTGAGCAATTGCGTCATACTGTACGTCCTGGTATTACTGGATGGGCGCAAGTTCATGGCCGTAACCATGTGCTATGGGAAGAGCGTTTTGAATATGATGCTTATTATGCAGAGCATATTTCTTTAGCTATGGATTTGCGCATTATTTTTACTACCATAAAGAATGTGCTACAACGTAAGGATATAGAAGTAGCCCCCAACTTGATGGACTTTGACGAATACCGAAGACAGCAAATGGCAGGAAGAACATTTCTGACAGTTGAAGATGCCACAATTGAAGATACACCTGTTAAGGTAGTAAGAGAAGATAAATTTATAGCATTCGGGGGGGTAATAAAGCAAGAAAAGCATTGAGTTATGAACATTTTCTAAAGCAGAGCGGATTCAATGCAATTGTAACTTGTGGGGGCATTCATAGTAACCATAATCGGGCCATGGCTCTTATGGCAATGGCGAATGGTTGGAAATGTCATTTGGTGTATCATGGCTCAAAATCCGATTTTGAGAAAGGTGGCGGTAACGCTGATATAGTGAAGATGTCTGGCGCAAGTTATGAATTTGTAGAAGTAAATGAAATATCAGATACAATGAATAAGGCAATGTTGAACTTTGAAAGTAAAGGTCTGAAGCCTTATTATATTCATGGAGGCGGGCACGATATGCCTGGTGGTGAAGCTTTTGTCGACGCCATCAAAGAACTTAAACGTAAATGTGATAATACAGGATACAAGCCCAATTACATTTTCGTAGCATCAGGCACAGGTTCAATGCAAGCAGGTATGGCTGTGGGGCTTGATATTGTAGGGTGGGGTGATGTGAAGTTGATAGGTATTTCTATTGCTCGACCACAAGACAGAGGAAAGAAAGTAATAGTTGACTTTGCTAATAAGTTAGCAAAGAACTATGGTATAAACAAGGATTATACAGATTCTATCATTTTTATTGACAACTACGTTGGTAAAGGATACGACCAACGTAGTTCAAAAGCAGAAAGACATTTTATACGTAGAGTAAATAATAGTGGTTTGTTAGTTGACGAGACCTATTCCGGTAAGGCTATGTATGGAATGATGGATATTATAAAAAAACAGGATTTAAAGGGTAACATAATATTCTGGTTGACTGGTGGCCCTTTGAATGCTAAAATTTAAGCAAATATAAATTATCAATATGAACATTCTATTTTCATGCGCTGGTAGACGTACGTATCTGCTGAAATATTTCAAGGAAAATATGAGTGAGGGGGATAAGGTTGTGGCTACCGATATGCAGTTGTCTGCTCCAGCCCTTCAAGTAGCAGATGTGAAATTGCAGGTTCCTGCTGTGTATGACCCTAAGTATGTGGACATTACATTGCAGATTTGTAAGGAACAGAAAATTGACGCTCTATTGTCGCTCAATGACTTGGAACTGCCAATCTTGGCTGAGAATAAAGCAAGGTTTGAGGCAGAGGGAGTGAAGGTAATTGTTAGTGACCCATCTGTCATTGATATTGCTTTTGACAAGTATAAGACAGCACAATGGATAGAGTCGTTGGGGCTTAAGTCACCTAAGACTTATGTACGCCTTAAGGATGCCAAGCATGCTTTGGAGACAGGGGAACTTCACTTTCCCTTGTTTATGAAACCGCGTTGGGGTTCTGGCTCTATCGGTTTGGCTTCGATTGCCGATATGGAAGAACTCGACATCTATTATCACTTGCTGATGAAGCAAGTTAAGAAGACAATTCTTGCTACGGCTTCGGTTGGAGATGAGTATATCTTGATACAGGAAAAACTTACTGGCAATGAGTTTGGCCTGGACGTTATGAACGACCTTGAGGGTAACAATGTGGCTGTAAGCGTTAAGCAGAAATTGGCTATGCGTGCCGGTGAGACAGACAAGGCTGTTACTGTCGACTTGCCTGAAGTGCGTGAGATTGGCCATAAAATTGGTACAGCCTTGAAGCACATTGGCAACCTTGATGTTGACGTGATGCAGAATGAAAATGGAGAGTATTGCGTGTTCGAACTTAATACACGTTTTGGCGGTGGTTTCCCGTTCAGCTACGAGGCAGGTGTGAATCTGCCCAAGGCTATTATAGAGTGGGTGAAAGGCTACAAGGTGGATGCTTTAATGCTACAGCCAGAGTATGGACGCATGTTTTCAAAGAATGATTATCTGATGGAGATAAAGTAATAATAATGGTAAGGCAGGTATGATTGAATAGGCTTGTGCCTGTGGAGCGAAACCACTACCTGCTACGGTTTGCCAAAGGCAAAGTTGAAATTAGATTGTAATCGGCTTTGCCGCTTGCTATAGCAAGAATTGTTGCCTTTGGCAATGTAGAGTTTTCAATGTTGAGTTTGCTCATAATTATTGCTTTGGCAAGCGTCTCTACGAGTTAAGTGCAACATTTGCAGTTACATAAGGTGTAAAAATGATTCTGATAGGTATAAACAAAATGAGATCAAACCATATGTTAAGTTTTTAATGTTATATCAGTAATAAAAAATTGTTTAGTTCAACATATATATTTATCTTTGCATAAAACTTGAAACATATGCAGACAATAGAAATACGAAAGATAGGACCTTTGGTGGAAACGGGAATTGTACCTGTTTCTCAGGTCATGCTTTTAATAGGTGAACAGAGTACTGGTAAAAGTACATTCATGAAAATTTTGTGTTTTTGTTGTTGGCTTGAAAAACAAGTCATGATAGGCGGTGAAAGTATTGTTTCGAAATATACCCATTATTATCGTTTTTGGAATGAACTTAAGAAATTCCATCATCTTAATGATGAATTCTTTTCTGATAGCAGTTATATAAAATATGATGGTTCTGCTGTACAGATAGAAATGCGTGGCAAGAAGCGAAATGCAAAAATTGTTCGAAATCCAAAATTTGCAGAAATCAGACATAATCTGAAATTAAGTTTTTTGCCTTCAGAACGCAACTTATTGTCATCCATCCTAAATATAGAAAATTTGTACAGGTCGAAAGATGTTGACATGTTATTCAATTATATTTTGGAATGGGGAGAGGCTAGATCACAGTTTAATGCGACGCATCCTTTAGATTTGGTGTTTGTAGATAATATGAAATATCACTATGACGCTAAAAATGGCGATGTGCTGACTTTGGCTGATGGACATTCAAAGATAAAGCCGTATTATGCTTCGAGTGGTGTACAGTCTGCTTTACCGATACAGGTGCTTGCTACCTATCTTGCAAAGGAAGTGGGTACTTCTGCAAAAATAAGTCCTATTGAATATTCAAAGCAGTTGGATTTAACAGATTCCAAGATTGACATAAAAGTGCTAACATCGGTACTAAGTGAAATGCTAAAAAATGGAGGTGGCTCAAAAACCGAAAAATTATCAGACATGTCTCCTTCTTTTGACACAGTTTTCAAAAACTTGCAGAATCGTTCGTCGTATAGGTCATTTCATATGTTCATAGAAGAGTTGGAACAGAATCTGTTTCCTAAAGCTCAGTTCGAACTTGTAAAGATGTTGGTTGGACTATTGAAACAAATGGATAAAAAAGATACAGGATATAAAAGCACTGTGTTTTTAACTACCCATAGTCCATATGTATTAACAGCATTGAATGTTATGATGTTGGTATCTGCGGCATACGAACTTTCACCTGATAAAGTAAACGACTTGGGGCTTGAGGATTATGTTCTTCCAAAAGGTGCTTATTCGGCATATTGTATAAAGGATGGACGCTTTGAAAGTATTATTGACGAAGAATACGGTTTTATAAAAGGGGATTTCCTGGATTCCGTTTCAGAACTGGTGGACAATTATACGTTTGAATTAGACTCTATCATATATGGCAACGCTGAAGGATAAGTTGGATACCTTTGATGGTCAACCAGAACAAGGTTGGAACAAGAGGAAGATTGTCTCTGTTGGTGAGCGTGGACAAGTATATAGAGCGAAATTTTCGCAAGAATACTTGTCAGCTGTATATGCAATAGATGGTGGTATTATTAAGGATTATAATATAGTCAAGTGCGACAAGTTAGTCTTGCTTGATTTAGATAATCAAACGTTCTTTGAATTGTTTGTTGAGTTGAAAGGCGGAAACATACAACATGCTATAGAACAAGTAGAAGCTACATTGAATAATCCATTGTTTAAGGATTCGGCTGTCAAAATAAGACAGGCAAGAATTATAGGACGCAATATACCAAGTAATACGGGAAATTCAAAAACTGAAAAAGCGAAGAAAAAGTTTATATCAAGATATAACTGCAGATTGGAGTTTAAGACTGGATCTGCTGTTGAGAAGATCAAAATATAAACGATGCGTTTAGCAATAAATACAATTTATTATCCCTATCCGAGTGGCGGCATAAGCGCAGAGCGATACTGCGATGGGGAACTTCACATTTATTATCGGTAAGCATCCAACCCTTATTTTAGGCGTTCTGTTTAAAAGAGATTACCTTTGTGCCGTAAACCTAAAAATATTAGTAAGCAGTCAAATTAGGGCTTACCTCTGAAGTTTATATCTTTGCGCTGAACAAAAATTTTTAAAATATGTACAGCAATGAAGATTTAGAACGCTTTTATTTCAAGTACCAAACAGAGGCTTTACCTCATGGTCAATCCCTTCAGTCATTTTGTCTGAACAATAATGTACCTTACAATATCTTTTCAAAATGGTACAAAGATACTCGTCGTAAGGTTGTTGCAGTTCAGGTTGATGATTGTCCGTCTGAAAATTGTGCGGAAAAATCTGTACAATCAGTTCGTGATGGAAGTATAGATACAAAACGATTCGAGAAGATTCCCTTGTCTGAGGACAAAATTCATTGCTCAACAGTTCGTATATGGTTGGAGCTGCGTACGAGTAATGGCTTGTATCTTTCAAGGAAGAATTTAAGCTATCAAGAGCTAAGCAGCATGATAGAGAAGTGGGAGGGCTTATGTTAAACATATCAGGTCTTAACAACTTCTACTACATTCGTTATTTTACGGATATGAGGTGTAAATACGATTGCGTGTTATCCATAGTCCGCGAACAACTTCATCGTGAGCCGGATCAAGGTGATGTTTTTATTATGATGTCAAAGAACCGCCGTTTGGTCCGCATGTTTATGTACGATAAAGTTGGCAGTATGCTTTTTGAAAAGAAATTTCATACAGGTTATCAGTTTATGAAAGTGGTCAGGACTGGTGATGATGAAGTGTATCGAATTAACTGGAAAGATGTAGTTTTACTATTAGAAAAACCAGTAGTAAAATCGTTGAAAATCAAGTAATTTTATTGTGCTGTAAATGCATTTATGTCAATTATTTTTCGTAACTTTACTACGTAAAACAAAGGCATAATGATAGACGATTTGCAGCACATAATATCCTCTAAACGAGAGTTGTTGGCACGGGGTGAAGCCCCGCGCCCAGCTGTGAATTATACAGAAGGTATGCCAAGTGATCAAAAAGATCGTTTTATAGAATATCTGATAGAACAGAACGAAAGTCAGAAATTAGACTTGCGAGCCATGCAGGCTGTTCTTGTAGATATGAAAGAAGAATTGTCAAAGTCTAATGAGTCATTGAATGAGTTTATCGTCTTTACGCTCTGAACTCCAACAAGAGCGCAAAGAACGTAAATCATTGGAACGCAAGAATGCTCGTCTTCAAAAAAAAATAGAATTTGCGAACAAAAATCGCTTTGGTTCAAAGAGTCAGAAATCGAATAAGCCAAAGTCAGCTACAGCAGAGTCTGAGATTCAAACAAGTGCAGACAGGGGCAAAGAGGAGGATAATTTTGATGGCACATCGGGTAGTATTGAAAAAGAAGTTAGTGTACTACCAGATGGAACAAAGCACGTAGCAAAAGAGCGTGACTTGTCAAATCGGCCAAACAATTATTCAACGATGGGAATCAGAAATGGTAATGTAGAGGTTCATATGACAGATCGTTCCAAAGTACCAGGTCATATTATAAGTTCTGATGATAGCAAGATGGTCAAGGTCTTTAGCTTAGAAATGTGCTTGATAGAACATCGCTTTGAACTTGTGCATTATGCCGAAAAAGGTAAAACACCCAAATGGGGATATTTTCCTCAGAAAGGGCATCCCGAATTGGTTACAAAATTAGATGGAACCAAGGAAACTCCAGAGTTTATGCAAGCCATAGCCTATGAGGTTTATGTAAAGAACGTAACGTTCGGTCTACTTCATCAATGGTTGACAAACATGGGAATGTCCATATCTCGTAACACCTTGCATAACTGGCTGAAGAAAGGAAAGGCTTATTTAGATGAATTGGTGAAAGTGCTGAAAGATGTAGCATTAGAAAAGGACAGCATCGTAAATTGTGATGAAACTTGGTGTAAAGTACGCAAGTACGACCATTACAAAAAAATGCTACATGTGGGTATTGGTGAACAAAGCCGAAAAAGTGGCCATATTCTTTTACGACAATGGTTCGCGTGGTCGTGAAGTGTTGACCGACTTTATAGGTGACGCAGAACTGAAGGCTCTAATGTCTGATGGTTACAATGCTTATACGTTTATAGGTAACGAACTAAAGAGTGAGAACTTGAAGGACACGGTACATTTAGTTTGTTTGGCACATCTTAGGGCCAAGTTTCAAAAAGCCTTGGAACAAGGAAAGGACGAAAATGCACGTGTACTTTTAGATGTCATTAATCGTTTGTATACTCTTGAGCGTAGTTATGATGCAGAAGGCATAACCAATGAAGAACGCACAATGCGTCGTGGTAGCCTTGAAACCAAGTCACTTTTAATAGATTTGCGTCAGCATTTAGATTTGGAATTAGCAAAACCAGAGGAGCAACGAAGTGGTTATCTGACAGAAGCACTCAACTCTCTGAACCACTTTTGGACAGAGTTGACAGCCTATACACAGGATGGGGCTTTCCCAATAGATAATAATATGACAGAACGAACCGTGCGTTGTTTAACCACAGCACGCAACAACTCAGTTCATTTTGGAAGTGATTTAGGTGCTCAAATGGCAGCTACTTACCATAGTATCATTAGTACGGTGAAGCTTCACGGCAGTTCTGTTTGGAGCTACCTTGGTAAATTTTTCAAAAAAATCTTTGAGGGGTGCAGGGATTATCCTTCACTCCAACCCTCTTGTATCGGACTGGAGTAGTCCACAATGTTAATTTACAATCGAATTTTTAACAAAGTCAATAAAGGTAGGCACTGAAAAGTGCCTGCTCTCTGGGGTATGCCCTAAATTGACTGCTTACTAAAATGCAAGCATATTAACAAATATTACTATGGATACAGAAAGACAAACCATTTACCTCTGCCTGGCCCACATGAGCGAGGCAGGGCTTGAACAGAAATATGTGAAAGAGGCATTCGACACCAACTGGGTGGTGCCCATGGGGCCTAATGTGAATGCCTTCGAACACGATTTGGAGGCGTTTGCCAACAGCAAGAGCAATGGCACAACACCGCTCAACCGCAAAGTGGTGTGCCTGAGCGCGGGCACGGCTGCAGTGCATCTGGCCCTGATTGGCTGCGGGGTGAAGGCCGGCGACGAGGTGCTGGTACAGAGTTTCACATTCTGCGCCTCGAGCCACCCCGTCACCTACCTTGGCGCCAAGCCCGTGTTTGTAGGCTCCGAGGGCGAAACCTGGAACATGGACCCCGCCCTGCTCGAAAAGGCCATCATCGACCGCCAACAAAAGACTGGCAAACTGCCCAAGGCCATTGTGCCCGTGGCACTCTACGGCATGCCCTACCGCATAGACGAGATAATGGACATTGCCAACCGTTACGGCATACCCGTGGTGGAGGACGCCGCCGAGGGCATGGGCTCGCGCTACAACGGGCAGGTGCTTGGCACATTCGGCCGTTATGGCGTGCTGTCGTTCAACGGCAACAAGATGATTACCACCTCGGGGGGCGGTGCACTGATTTGCCGCAATGCCGATGAGGCCAACAACATTATGTGGTATGCCACACAGGCCCGCGATGCCTACCCCTACTACCAACACACTGCCATTGGCTACAACTACCGCATGAGCAATGTGTGTGCAGGCATAGGCCGCGGACAGATGACCGTGCTCAACGACCACATAGCGCACCATAAGCATGTGCAGACCCTGTATGAAGAATTGCTCAAGGACGTGCCAGGTGTACACATGCACAAGCAGCCGGCCGACCCGCGCTACGATGCCAACTACTGGCTCTGTGCCGCCACGCTCGATGCCGATGTGCGCATCAAGGGGCAAGATGCTGCCTACAAAGAGGTGATAACCACAGCCGTGGGCGGTGCGGCAGGCGTTATTCATGCAGTAGACTCTGCCGTGACCGACTGTCAGCCCAATGCCAATGTCGAGGCTTTGCGTGTGTTCATGTTGCAGAAAAAAGTGGAGTGTCGTCCTGTGTGGAAACCCATGCACAAGCAGCCCGTCTATGCCGATGCTGAGGTTTACACCAACGGCATTGAGGAGGCCATATTCAAGGTAGGCTTCTGTCTGCCCGCCGGCCCCTGGGTTACCGACGATGATGTGCACTACATTGTAGACTGCATTAAGGAGGCTATGGCATAAAGCACAACACAACTATTCAAAGTATCCACAATGAGGGAGGGCGCATCAACCTGATGCACCCTCCCTCATTGTTTTTCCAAACTTCATCACTTTTTTGTGCCATTGAATAGCGCATATTGAAAATCAAGGAGTTACGTAATAAAAATGGGTGGTGCAGGGTGGCGCAAGCAAAAAAGCAAGCCTTGTTTTGCTCTTTCAAGGGCTATTCGCCCTTATGCCGCTTACCGCGGTAGACATAAGTACATAAGCTGCATAACCAACATAAGGCTGGCGCCGTGGTTTTTCACATAAGCTGAGGCAGGGCTGGGCGCCCTGCTTGCTCACGGGCACAATCCCTTTGTCCGGCTGGTCGCGCAGTTGCACTTCGGGCGTGCAGTCAGGCACATTATAGCGCATGTCGCACAGTTCGTCCATAAGCGTGATGGCTTGTGCCGTCAGACCGCGGTTTGTAGTGCTGCCAGTCGCTTGCGGTGCGCAGTCAGTGTCGTTGCCCATGCATTTTTGCTGCTGGGGTGTTTCAGCGTTTTTAGTTTGTGGTTCCGGGATTTGTCCGATAGCATGTATCAGTTTGTCAACGCCACGTTTCACAATGGCATCGGCATAGCTCAGCATTTTGTTAAACATTTGTTTCATGGTAGTCAATACAATTTGATTTGATATAAAAGTTAAGTGCTGCAAAGGTAACACCAAGGCATTGCACCCCACAAAAAAAGTGTACAATTTGTACACAAATATTTGTACCCTCCCCGTCTGCCTACATGTAAAAGAGTGCGTGTGTTTTTACTGCCATCTTACACTTTTTGTGCGTAACAGGTTGATACACAGAGGTTTCAAGAGTGTAAGATGATTTCAAAGTATCTTACACACCCTTGCATACATCTTACACACCTCACCCCGCTGCCGCGCAGTCGGTTTGGACGTGTGCGGTGGGTTATACGGCATAGGGGCGTAGAGAAATCTGTCGGAGCGACAGGCATTTCTGTACCCCTATGCAGTGATGCCATTCTCCCATGTTTGTGTCGTGTGGCAGCGTGTGGGTTGTGTAGGTTGTGTGTAGGTGGAATTTGTAGCATCTTACACTAAATAAAGTATTGATAGTCAATGAGTTGCAACGTATTAGTGTAAGATGTAAGATACTCGGCATGTAAAGTTTTTGTAGTATGGTAAAGGTACCGCTACCACAAAATGCAAGCACAAAACGCTACCACTAATGGGGGCAACGCGTCCCATGAGTTTTGAGATTTGCCGCTAACGCGAAAACATAAGAACATAAGGACATAAGTGCTTCAAGACTTACGGGCATGGACTTGCGTCCATGTGCCCTCAAGAACATAAGGGCTACGCCGTAGCGTTTTTTGCTACTGCTTTTTTGTTTATGAGGTTCAAGGGCTGTTCGCCCTTGTGTCGCTTACCGCGGGATACATAAGAACATAAGCTACATAAGTAACATAAGGCTGGTGCCGTGTTTTTTTACATAAGCTAAGGCAGGGCAGCCCGCCCTGCCTGTAAGATAACATAAGGAAAAGGTTTTCAGGCAAAAATCGCGCCCCGTCAATACAACAGTCCAAAAGACCATAAGGGTAAAGTGCGTAGTGCGCTATACTCAATGTCGTCTTTTACAACATAGGCATTGTCGATGCCTGCTACTTGCTTGCGCGTTTTGTTTACGCCCCCTACCTCAAAAGTATAAGGAGCTATATAAAAGTCTGAAACAGACGATGATAACGTGTGCAGAGTGGCACGTGTCGACATCAAAAAAGCCGTTTCGCGAATGTTGCCAATATCAGGTATGCTATCTGATAGTGCATAAGCAATATTCGTGTTGTTGAGATACACCTTGTCCACCTTGCCAAGCAGTTTGACACCTTGTGTGTCGGTGCGCAACATGGTAATCATGTTGGATTTTTCAAGGTACACAAACAAATCGTTAATCATATTCCGACTAATGCCCAGTTCGGCAGCAAGTTTGGTAAAATTAGGTTTGAAAGGCACACTTTGGGCTATGATGTAGAGCAGACGCTTAACTTTTAACGCTGTGCTCACATTTATGTGTGCAAATGCGGGAATGTCATTTTCTAAAGTTTGGTTGATAATGGCATCAAGTCTTGTCAAGCTATTCTGCTCAATGAAAAACGGATAATATCCATTTCGCAGATATTCCTTAAACAATGCCACGGGGCGTAAGTCCACGGGTAAGGTCGCCTTACCTTGCAGCACGTCCTCAAAACTGAATACAGGCACATCTACCTGACACTTCATTTTCAAGTATTCGCGAAATGAGAGTCCGTGAAGGTAGTACTGCAATTTACGCCGTGACAAATCGCCACCACCTTTCTCCAAATCGAGTATTGACGAACCGGTATATACAATTTGCAGCTGAGGCAAGAAATCATAGATGTTTTTGATTTCGGTTGACCAATTCTCGTATTTGTGCACTTCGTCAATGTACAACTTCTTACCTCCGTTTTGGAAAAACGTTTGTGCCAAATCTGTAAGGCGATGATTGGTAAAATACAGGTCGTCGGCTGATATATACAGACTCGTAAGCGGGTCGTCATGTAGCTTGATATGTTGAAGCAACATGGTGGTTTTGCCTACACCTCTTGAACCTAATATTGCTATTAAACGCGCATTCCAATCAATTTGGTCGTGCAGATACCTCATAAAGTCTGTAGAGGTCTGTGCCAAGATATATCTGTATTTATTTATCAAACTTTCCATAAGAGACATTATTTGTTGCAAATGTACATATACTGCACAAATAATAGTGCATTATTTATAAGAAACTGCACTATTATTTGTGCAATATACCCCCAATAAGCCCCATTTGACCACAATTGCACAAAAAATAGTGCAGTATTCAATGAAAACTGCACAAAAAGTAGTGCAATTTATAACGTATAATCCATCACAAGAAATATTACAACCATGCAATAAAAGACAAACCATTTGCCTTTGCTTGGCCCACATGAACGAGACAGGGCTTGAACAGAAATATGTGAAAGAGGCATTCGACACCAACTGGGTGGTGCCCATGGGGCTAACGTTGCTGCCTACAAGGAGGTGTTAACCACTGCCGTGGGTGGTGCGGCAGGCGTTATTCATGCAGTAGACTCTGCCGTGACCGACTGTCAGCCCAATGCCAATGTAGAGGCTTTGCATGTGTTTTTGGTAAACTGGTGTTCAAAATAAAAAAAACGAGGAGGATCCATCGCATTTTGACGGATCCTCCTCATTATCTTGTAACGCACAAAAGGCGTAGTGACCCCGCAGGGATTCAAACCCTGGACCTTCAGAACCGGAATCTGACGCTCTATTCAGCTAAGCTACGGGGCCGGGATAGCGCAAACCGAGAGCAGAACACCAAACTTGTTTGAGTGTTTTGCCGAGGTGCAGCCTATCTTGTGCAAAGATAGTGCAAACCGAGAGCAGAAAGTCAAGCTCGCTTGAACTTTATGCCGAAGTGCAGCCTATCTTGTGCAAAGATAAATAATTAAAATGACATGAGCAAGGATAACGCGACGGCCGCCATGCTAATGGCAATTATTACTGTCCGGCAAAACGTATACGATCGGACTCAAGCACCAAACGCTAACACTAATGGGGGCGACGCGTCCCGCGTCGGGAACTAAGACAAAGGCTCACAGACAAGCATGTAATTAGTGCTGTCTG
>ERZ1023621.109-NODE-109-length-25096-cov-10.999201_pt1 | contig 25096 bp, 12 predicted proteins | sample MGYA00380330_ERZ1023621 | MGnify/ENA primary metagenome ERZ1023621 (study PRJEB33179, sample SAMN07448975) | human gut metagenome | biome: Human-gut; feature: Human associated habitat; material: Faeces | host: Homo sapiens | place: India: Bhopal | collected...
GTGATAGCGTTTAGTGATAGCGTTTAGTGATAGCGTTTAGTGATAGCGTTTAGTGCTCCACCACATCACACCCATATTTCGTTAATCATGCAATTTGCCTACACCCTACACTTTTTGCATGCACTGCATTGATTATCAATTCATTACAGAGTGTAGGTAACATCGTTTTCCGCCTGCACTTATCTGCACTTGCCTACACGTAAACACAACCACCGCTCTGCAGCCACAGCAGCATGACGCCATGTAAGCGCAAGGGCGGTGATACAATAACGGGAGGCAGTCGTTTCGGTTGCTCTTACCCAAAAATCGCTCCCCCTATGCCAAAAAGTGTAAGTGGCATAACCAATCATGCAAACAGATACTGACGTGTATAATAAGGGGCAAACACCGTGCAAATAAGTGTAAACAGCATGCAAATAAGTGCAGGTAGTGCAAACAGCGTGTAGGCAAAAAACAAAGTTACCTACACCACGTAACAAACTGATAATCAGCGCAGTGCAGGCAAAAAGTGCAAGATACAGGTAATTTGCAATGTAACTTTTCGGGTGGGTTGCGCGAGCAATGAAATATGTTTTTCAAGGCAAGCAATGCACCTGTTCCTATTTAAGCAAACAATAATCCGAATGCTCAGAAGAATTATCAGAACCGCCCAAAAGTGCTTTTTCAGCATATAAAGTTTGCAAAACCACTGATTTTGTTGTACTTTTGCTGCATGTATTTTGCATTATTGCAACACACAGCAAAACAATATACAAATCAATCTAATAATTACCAATCACAACAAACTCTATGAAAAGATTTTCACTTTTCTTGTTTGCGTTGTTCGCCCTGCTGATGGGCGTCCCGCCACAGGCTGCCTTTGCCAAAGCCGGTGACGTGGTGACCGACCTCAGCAATTTGAGCAATAGCAAAGTTTACAACATCAAGAGTGTGCGTGGCTATCTGCTGTATAGTGCAAACTATACGGGCAAGTTGGCCGGTAGCGCAGGTTCTGGCGTCAAGGACGCTGGTACTGCCAGCGCCACAGCCGCCGCACAGCAGTTTGCCATCTACACCGTAGGCGGCAAGCACTTCCTTTACAGCGTGGGTGCCAAAAAATTCGTGTCGTCGAACGGCAATTACGAAAGCACCCCTAACACTGAGCTGTCAATTACAGCTACGGGCAATGCCAACAATCCTTGGTTGTTTAAGCTCGGTTCAAACACCATCAATATGCAAGCAAAAGGCGGTGATGCGGCTGGTTGCGTAGTTAACAGCTGGGCTACTGCCGATGATGGCAACCGCCTGACGATTGTGGAGGCCACACTTGACGAGGCTACAGACATCGAGTCGCCCATGGTGCCCCTGCTTCAAAATGTGTATAATGGTTACGTGGCACAGCTCAAGGCTGCCAATGGCATGAAGTACTTCTATCACGATGCTTCTGATGCCATTAACAGTTTGCCCGCTACGGCACCTGCTACCAAGGCCGAACTCGAAACCGCCATTGCCAAATTGCAGACTAAGATCGAAGACCTGAACTCTGCCGAAGGCGTGCTTGGCACCGACCTCAACGGCAAGACACTCTTCATCGGCAACTTGCAGCATAGCAAGATGTACGTGAGTGCACAGGTTTGGAATGGATATGACGCACTCGGTTCTGACGAGAGCGGCTGGCAACTCAACCACGCTTGGGTATTTGAAAAGGCTGACAAGGACAACACCTATTATATAAAGAATGCCGAGTCGGGCATGTACATAGGTGCCATTCCTGGCGAAAATGACAAATGCGTTCCCCTCGTGGCCGACAAGGCATCTGCACAAGTTTACACCGTGGCTTACGCCGGCAAGAACGGCTATTGCAACATCTACGTTGAAGGCGGAGAGGCCAATCGCAATGCCTTGCACATGGTTAATTGGAACGGCGTGGTACGTTGGGAAACAGCTGCCGAAGCCTCAAAATTCCGTTTGGAAGATGCTACCGATGTACTTGCCGCTTACAACAAGTACTACACTGTCAAGGTGGCCTCGGGTGGCTATCTTAACGCTGAGGACAACAATGTAGTGTTGAAAGGCTCGTCAGTAGCCGGCCTCAATTATTGCTGGCACGTGGTGAAGATGGCTGACGGCACTTACCGCTTCATCAATGCCAAGAATGCAGGCAAGGTGCTCGCCAGCAATGGCAGCGAGGGTGATGCCCGCGCTACCCTGCAGAGCCCGGCCCTCACAAACTACGATGCCACTTATGCCACTTACTTTGACGGTTCTATCAAGCTCGACGGCAGCGGTCCAAGCCAGGTTAAGCTGGCTGGCTCTGCCCACAACTACTGGAACAAGCGCGGCGACAACCTCGGTCTTTGGAACAGTACCGCAGCCGGTGACGGCGGTGACGCAGGTTCAAACTTCACATTCGCCGAAGTACAGCCCTCTGACGACATTCTCTATGCCGAGTACAACACTGTACAGCCCGGCACACGTCCTACCGACATCAGCAAGTATGCCCTGTGGTACAATGTGCCCGTGGCCAAGACTGGTGTGAGTGACACGTGGATGGAATACGCCCTCCCCTTGGGCAACGGACAGCTTGGCGCCACAATACGCGGCGGCATCTTCAAGGACGAGCTCCAGTTCAACGAAAAGACCCTCTGGCAGGGCAGCACAGGCAATGGCGGTGGCGAGAACAACTCGCGCGGCTGGTACCAGAACTTCGGTTCGGTAATGGTGACCGACATGAGCAAGGCATTCTCGTTTGCCGACGACACCAAGCCTGTGAAGGACTATGTGCGCTACCTCGACATCGTCAATGGTGTGGGTGGTGTAAACTACAAGAGCAGCGACGATGCCACCACTTACAGCCGCCGCTACTTCACTTCAGCCACCGACAAGGTGCTCGTGGCACACTACGAGGCCAAGGGTACCGACAAGCTCAACCTGAAGGTGACTTTCATGCCCGACAACCAGATTGATGCCGGCAGTGTGACTTACGCCGATGGTGGCGCAACCTTCAGCGGCAAGATGACCCTCGTGTCGTACAACGCTGCCTACAAGGTGCTTGCCAGCGATGGCGCAACCATCAAAACCGACAATGAGGGCATTCACGTGTCTGGCGCAGAATGGGTGAACGTGTTCCTCGCTGCCGCCACCGACTTTGATGCCACTAAGGCCGGCTGCAAGAGCGGTGCCACCGCCGACGACATTGCCGCCACCGTGCAGGGCCGCCTCACTGCAGCTACTGCAAAGGACTATGCCACCTTGCTCAATGACCACGTGGCCAAGTTCAGCGGCTACATGAACCGTGCCGACCTCAACATTGCCGAGGCTTGCACAAACAAGACTACTGAGGAACTCCTCACATATTACAACGCAGACGCTGCCAACAAGAGCACTGCCGATGCTTACTACCTCGAGAGCCTCTACTTCCAGTATGGCCGTTACATGACGGTAGCTGCCAACCTCGACGGTTCAATCCACGCCCCCAGCAACTTGCAGGGTATCTGGAACGACCGCTCAAACACCGACTTCTGGCACTGCGATATCCACGCCGACATCAACGTACAGATGAACTACTGGCCCGCTGACCCCACCAACCTCAGCGAGATGCACTTGCCCTTCCTCTACAACATCATCGACCTGGCTTCGGCTCCCAACTCTCCCTGGGTAGCTTTGGCACAGAAGGTTAAGAATGGTGCCAAGGGCTGGACGATAGCTGTTGAGAACAACATCTTCGGTGGCACCTCAACCTGGGAAAACAGCAACATGAAGGCACTCGGTGCCTGGTATTGCGACCACCTGTGGCGCTACTACAAGTACACGCTCGACCGCGACTTCCTTAAGAAGGCACTCCCCGTAATGTACCAGAATGCCCTCTTTACCAAGAGCATCGCTACAAAGAATACCGATGGCCAGTATGTAATTACAGGCGAATGGAGCCCCGAACACGGTGAATGGAACCAAATCACTGCTTTTGCCCAGCAAACAGCTTATCAGGGCTTGAAGGACTTGTTCGAGGGCTATGCCGAACTCGGTAGCGAATCACCCGTTACTGCAGCTCAGATGGCTGAGCTCGAAGACCTTTACAACAACTTTGACAAGGGTGTGTGGATTGAGAACTACAATCCCGGCGGTGTAGATTGGTCAGAGGCCAAGCCCTGCATCTCAGAGTGGAAGAACCTTCCCCTTTCAGATCCCGATCACCGTCACCTCTCACACCTCATGTGCCTCTACCCCTTCAACCAGGTAAGCGCATTTGCCACAGACGCCGACAGCGTGAAGCAGTTCCAGGCAGCTTACAACGGCATGATTGCCCGTAAGGGCGACGTGACCGGCTGGTCAATGGGCTGGCAGACAAACACCTACGCCCGTTGTCTCGATGGTGACAAGGCTCACTACAACTTGCAGCGCGCGCTCCGTCACTCAACGTCTTACACCATCGCCATGGGCGGTCAGGGTGGTTGCTACTACAACCTGTTCGACGCACACTCACCCTTCCAGATCGACGGTAACTATGGTTGCACCAGCGGTGTGGCCGAAATGTTGCTCCAGAGCTACGATGATGTTATCACTATCCTTCCCGCCCTGCCTTCTTCATGGAAGAATGGTAGTGTGAAGGGTCTCAAGGCCCAGGGCAACTACACGGTTGACGAGGAATGGAGCGAGGGCAAGGCCACCGCAGTGCGCATCACCAACAACCAGGACGTTGACCGTCAGGTGTCAGTACGCTATGACAACAAGGTGGCTACTTTCGACATCTCTGCCAACGCCACTCTCGACATCGACCTCAGCGCCGGTCTGCCCACTGGTGTGAACAAGGTGGTAAATGTGCCTGTCAGCACCATCAAAACCATCTACGATCTCAGTGGCCGTCGTGTAAACAAAGCCGAAAAGGGTGTTTACATTATCAATGGTCAGAAGGTTGTGTTCTAAGTCACGCGTCATCAGTATGAGTGTGGCGCCCATCAAGCACCGCACACATATTGACGGCTGACAAGCCACACAACTAAATACACATCAAAAGCGTTCCGAATGCGTCCGGCACAAGCCCGACACTTTCGGAACGCTTTCGTTATGTTTACACTTGATGTCTGACGCTGTCCAATTCCCTGTCTTATTCTCTGTCCAGCTCTCTGTCCAAGTCCCTTTCCAAGTCTCTTTCCATTTTTCTATTCAATTCTCTGTCCAAGTCTCTGTTTAATTCTCTGTTCAAGTCTCTGTTCAATTCTCTGTCCAAGTCGAGCTTTTCTACTTTTCTGTAGCAAATGCTTTGTCCATTGCCTGTCAGTTTGTATCTTTGCACTACAATAGCGCGCCTGTGGCGAAATTGGTAGACGCGCCAGACTTAGGATCTGGTGTTTCACGACGTGTAGGTTCGAGTCCTATCAGGCGCACACATCCTAACTGCTTGATATTGAGTAGTTAGGATTTTTGCTTTTATAAAATTGCCAACATTTTGCCAACATAATTCGTCGCTAATTTGTTGTGGTTGGCAAAGTTTATGTTGTTTTCATCCGTATTTCTCATGATTTCATTGCATTTCACTTGACATCGCCCATTTTATGAGTCACCAAATGACAAACTATAGTCAGATAGATTAGCTCATATATTCTATAAATTGATGTATATATCATCTATATAATACAAATATCACTATCTAACATAATAGCTCAACACCTTTATTCGTTATTCTAACAGGAAATAACTACTTTTGTACTTCCCAAATAATTATACGCAAATATGAGTAAAGATATAAACAGACTAAAGGTCGTCCTAGCTGAAAAGAAACGAACCAACAAATGGCTCGCTGAACAATTGGGTAAAGATCCTGCAACCGTCTCAAAGTGGTGTACCAACACCATACAGCCGAATGTCGAGACACTGGTGGAGATCGCCAAATGTCTGAATGTTGAGATACAGGATTTGTTTTGGCCGATTGAGAATATTACTATTGAATAAATATCAAGCAGTATATAATTTAAAATTTTCAGTGTTTTTTTATTTTACTAATAGTGATAATATATAATAATTAGCATATGAATAAGAAACAATTAATAAGGAAGGTGGCAGGAAGAACAGGATTTTCTATTCGTCTTTCCAAAATAATTGTAAACTGTTGCATAAAGACTATACTTTCAGAATTGCAACAAGGACATAGAATATCTTTGAAGGATTTTGGAGCATTTCATATCGTTAAAAGCTTGGGAAGAACTTATTTTGATATTCAAAAAAAAGAAATAAAAAAATCATCAGCAAAGAATATTGTAAAATTTGTTCAATACAAGAAATTTAAGAAACAACTTAGTACCAATGTAGTTGATGTTCATGATGAAAACGATGGTTCGATAGAGAATCCAATAACATTAGAACCTCGTGTATTCATCAAAAGTTCTCTGTCCGGAAAGCAGAATATAGGAAAGAGATGTAAACGTAAGCAGGATGTAGCTGAACATTATCTTGCTTTTGAAGGAAAATTTCTATATGACAAGTTCCAAGGAGAATTGGATCATGACAGTTTTCCGTCGGTAAAGGTTCCGCAGCATAATACTTCTATTCTGATTCCTAAACGTGATAAAACAGGAACAACAGTTGGTGTTATGGAACCAGTGTTGTTAAGTAGCATACGCAAAATGTGTCAGGAACTTAATAATATTATAGTTCTTGACAATGTGAAATTACCGATATTGAATAGAAATTATTCATATCGGCCTGACGTGTGCCTTTATTGGAAAGAACGAAACATATATGTAGACATAGAAGTAGATGAACCTTATGATATTGTAAGTCGCAAACCAATTCATTACAAAGGCAATGGCGACAATCTACGTGATAGATATTTTATTAGAAATGGATGGTGCGTAATACGTTTTGCGGAGTCGCAAATACATAAAAATATAGAAGGTGTAACCAACTATATTAAACGTATGCTAAGATGGCTGACTAATGATGAGAGTATTAAATATGATGAGGATACATTAGAATCCGTAGAAAGGTGGACTTACGAGCAAGCTGAGCAAATGGCCTCTGACAACGCAAGGGAGCATTATCTAAACTTGCCAGGTTATGTTTCCACAGACGATACACAAACGAACCATGTTTCTGCTACCTATGATACAGAGCGTTTGGGATTTATTAAGCCTGATGAAGATGTTTTGCCTCCAATAGAACAATCTAAACGGGTTTCTGTCATTGATAAAATTGCCCAAATAAATTGTGATTATTGCAAAGTGCTTAAAAATGACGGTTATCAATGGGTCTATAAAAATAAACAAATAAAAATTGTTTCTCACAGCGGCAACGAGTTCATAACAGGAAAAAGCCCCCTTGGATACGAACTTGAAATTCCAGTAGACGAAATTAAAGATATAGTTCCGATGGAAAACTTGTTCTCTGAGAAACAATGGGAGTATAATCCTTGTATGCAAAGTGAAGACTTTTATACGATGAGAGAAATTCTCTTTAATGCTATTGCTAATGGCAACCCAATATGGATTGCATACGATTCAAACAACTCGGGGTATAGTACCCGTTTCTTGTCCAACTTAGTATTTTGCAGGATGGGAGCGACTTACGATGCCCCGCATATTGGATTAGGCCTTTGTACAAAACATGGCATGAACTCATTATCACACTTTTATGCATATTGTTCTAATCGAAAGGAGTTCAGAATGTTTGCTGCAGATGGAAGAATAAGAGAACTTAAAGTACTGAACTGCGAACATGTATATATTGCTACAGAAGTATATGAACTTAGCTTTGCCAAACTAATCATGTCGATATATGACAATTGTAATGGAAATGCTTTTTTTGAAAATGTAGATAAAATCCTTGAATATATGCCAAAGCGTGAACTCGACTCTCCGATCACTCAAGTAAATTTGGCTGATTTTCATGTTTTGAATGGAGATATTTATAGAGCCATAGAATTATATCAGCAAAAACCATCTGGACTGTTTCTTACGCCTTCTTGCACATGGGGGGAAGCATGTATTGCTGATGTTAAGTTTTTTGTAAAATTATTCGAAGAACACCTCAAAGATAGTTCTGATTACTATGATTTCAATGCAAAAAAGCAGAAACAAAATTTCGAGAAAGTTTTAAGGATATTAACGCAATCTCCTTGGATACAGCATAAATAACCAAATCTTATACTTTGTTTTTTGCAATGTATGGATTTAGAAGAATGATTGTGATGAGTAAAATAAATGACATATACAAACTTCTGTCTGATGGTGAGCGTGTAACGCTCGAATGCAAGAAAGCCTCAAAAGGTGTGCCAAATTCTCTTTGGGACACTTATTCCGCTTTTGCCAACACATACGGTGGAACCATTCTGTTGGGTGTGGTAGAGCATATGGACGAGCAAAACAATACCAAGCGGTTTGAAATCGTTGGTGTGGAGGATGCAGACAAAATCCGCAAGGACTTGTGGAATACTGTAAATAGTCGTGAGAAGGTGAATATCAATCTTCTGTACGACGATGACATTCAGACGATAGATGTTGACGGCAAGAAGGTTATTGCCATCAACGTGCCTCGTGCCGATTATACAGTCCGTCCTGTCTATATCAACAACAATCTGTCAAGAGGAACTTTCAAACGCAACCATGAAGGCGACTATCATTGTACGGAGCAAGAGTTGAAGATGATGCTCCGTGATGCCAATGAAGCTGGCAATGATGGATTGTTGTTGGAATACTACACAATGGACGACATTGACATCCCAACATTGGAACGCTTCCGTCAGATGTTTCAGAACTTGCATCCAGAGCATCAATGGAACTCGGCAGAACATAAGGAGTTTCTAACGAACTTTGGAGGTTATACACGAGACCGAAGGACAGGAAAAGAAGGACTGACTATGGCTGGACTTTTAATGTTTGGCAAAGGATTGCCAGTCCGTGAGCGTTTCGACAATCTGCGAATGGACTACATTGATAAATCCAATTTGATAGGCGACCAACGCTATAGCGACCGATTGACATACGATGGGACTTGGGAAAACAACCTGTTCAACTTTATTCGCATGGTCATTCCGAAACTGACACGTGATTTGCCTCACCCTTTCAGTATGGACGGTGTAGTGCGCAAAGACGATACGCTTCAAGCCAAGGCTGTGCGTGAAGCCGTTACAAATATGGTTATTCATTCCGATTTTATGGTGAATGGAGTGCTGAAAGTTGAAAAGTATGACGATTGTTTTGTTCTGACCAATCCAGGACTTCTGAAACTGCCTATTGAGCAGATTTACAAAGGTGGCGAGTCAAAGGCACGTAATCAGCGTATGCAGAATATGTTCCGCATGATAGGCTATGGCGAGAACCTTGGCTCGGGTTTTCCACTCATTCTAAACGCATGGAATGAAAAGCATTGGATAAAGCCTGAGTTATTGGAACAGCCTGAACTTATGCAAGTAAAATTGACATTACATATTCAAAACGATGTTTCATATAGTTCATCGAATGACCCAATAAATGACCCAATAAATGACCCAATAAATGACCCAATAAATGACCCAATAAACTTGACCGAGAGGCAGAAGATGATTTTGCGGATGTTCTCAGAAGAAAAGAATCTAAGCAGAGAAAGGCTTTGCGAGAAAACAGGATTGTCAGATGCCACTGCCAAGCGTGAAATAGCATTTCTTAAAAAGACTGGTTATTTGGAGCGTGTCGGCAGTCTTAAAACAGGGCATTGGATTGTTATTTCAAAATAATTGGTTGTAGGAGCAAACATTATACTACGACTCAAATGTTGTTGAGTATCCTTTGGTGAGCATTGGCAAAAAAGATCTGGATTTCGGTTCAGGATTCTATCTATCACCTTTGTTTGAGCAAGTATCAATTTGATTATTCGTACAAAACTAAGGAAGAATATTTACAATGATGTAAAAAGCAGGCTGTAAGGCACAAAGGAAAAGACAACGCTGGTGTGTGGGCGGTGCTTGAAAAGGCAAAAAGTAAAGATTGAAAGATACCTTATCCAGAAAGAGAATATAGACTGACAAAATGACAACAAATAACAAGGATAATACACTTTCAATAGGAAGGAGCAATTATGCCGTGTTCAAATACTGCGACAACGTGTCGCAGTACTTGAACACGGCATTTGAACACTATGTGTTGCAAAGACATTCTAAATATTCTTTAGTTTTGCCCCAATACATGTGTCCGTTATAAGCAATGCGATAAATACAAAGTATTGAAACAAAATTAACCCGATTCCTTGGTGATTTGTGAAATATACTGGTTTGGGCCTTTGAAACGGAAAGTATGACCTATAAATACGGTAACCAAATTACCGAACTCAACCAAGTTCCTACAACAGGCTTCCAGGGTACTTCTCGTACGTATCTTCAGCCATGCCGTATGCCCGCAAAACTTCGGATAATGCCGACAAAACCATGTATCATAACTTTGGTGTGTGGGGAGCTATCGGCATAGAGTATTTTGTGTCACGTTCTATCTCTCTCGGAGCTGAAATGAATCTTTCTGCTCTTTACACCTACAAAGGTGACCACAGCACAAAGTATGAGGGTTACAATGTACACACACAGCAGGTTGAGGAGTATGTTGATGTGAAAGAGCCCTCGTCGAGCGCATTTGAGTTCGGCACAAAGAATATTGGCGCCAATATCTCTTTGACGTTCTACTTCTAACACGACACCCGTCAGAGAAACATCAAGGCCGAGTTTGAACATCACAATGTTCAAGCTCGGCCTTTTCGTATAATAGGAGCAGAGACTATTTATTCATCAACGACTTTACAGCCTCGTAAGCCAATTCCACTCTGTCCTCCAGGTCGATGCCCTGTTCGGTTTGAGGAATAGGCTTCTCCACGTCGATGGTTTCAGTTGTGTGGCCTTGCTCGTCCGGAGTTTGATGACAAATATATAGCTTGTCGTCGGTGAAGTAAAGATATTTATCAGCAAAAGTTAACTTCAACACGCTGCCATCACCTGAATAAGCATACTCGCCAAGACTGATGCCAAGATCGGGGAAATCGCACAGGAGCCGGTCGTTGAGAGCCTTTAAGAAGATGTTGTAGTTGCGGCCGCTAATGCTCTTTTCAGTCCACATCATAAGTATGGAGTAACCCCGTTTCTCGTGTGGATTCTCCTCATCCCAGAAGTACATGCCGTAGCGCTCGGGACGCATGGCGTCGTACTTTACAAGATAGTGACGCCAATCGTACTCACGCGTTTCGCGTAAATAGCGGTCAATGACAGACTGTAGCATATCGTTGGTGAAATGCTGGCTCTGAGAGAGCAATGCCAGGAGAATGTCCCTCTTAGGCGCGATGCCTTGCTGGCTGGTGCTAAAGATGGCTCTCCATGACGAGTCGAAATCGGCCGAGCCCGAACCTATCTGGAAACGGTTATTAACGAGCAAAGCGTAATCGCCTATGCTGAGGAGGGCGCGGTTGACAAGCGAATGGTCGCAGGCAAACAACGAGTAAAAGCGATCAGTGAAATCGATGTGGTCGAACCCTATCACGCGAATGGCGCCTTGCAGCAATGGGTGGTTCTCCAACCGGCATAACGTGTCGGCCTTGTCGGCGTGCGTTTGCAGCCATGCAGCCTTTTCGTGCTCCTCGGCAAGCTGGTTGGCATTGAAGCTCAGATAACCATCTTCTACATCGCCATGGGTGAGGATATATTCCGTCTGGCGGAGCAGGTTGGGCATATTGTCTTCGCGCAATTCGTATTCCGACTGCTTTATCAAATTGGTGATGATGCGAATGCGGCGTGCAAACTGTGTGTCGCTTATCGTCTCCTTGTGTTGCAAATAATAAAGGAAGGCATATAGCATGACACTGCGCCCAATAGGGAACAGACGGGTGCGGCCATTCATGTCGCCATACGTGTAACAAGCCTGGGCAAACACGTTGACGGGGGCTGCCACTACACATTTTTGCGGGTCTGATGCCGTTGGGGTGGTGGTGAGGTAGGTATTGAACAGATGCTCTATGTCGACATGCAGCCAGCAGTCGAAACCCCACTCAATGAACTCTAAATGTTCGGGAGCCTTTTCAGAGTCTCTGAACAGGTCCTCGATAATAGACAGTATATCTGAAGAGTTCTTTTTCAACTCTTCGTCTTTATAATAAATGATGTCTGTAAGGAAACGTAAGTAGCGTATGAATTTGTCGTCCACCACATCGTCGGCCGAAGAGCCGGTTTGCCCATTACGGTAGGGCCACAGCAAATCTGTCCAGTCAAGGTCCAGTTTCTGCTCTAGCTCAGCATCTTGCTTCGGCATAATGCTTGGACTGATGGCCCTGATACTTGCCTCCCACTCAGCCTTAACATTCTCAAACTCGGTGAGGGGTTTGCCTCTTGAGTTCATTTTGATGTAAAGATCGTCGGTGGCCCCGAGCTGCTTGATGGGAAGGAAATAGAAGGAGATGCACCCGGCCTCAAGACGGGGCCAAAGATTGTTACAAGAGTTATTGAACATAACATGTATGTAGTCAATCATTCTCAGCATGGCGCTGATGGTGGAATCGTTTTCCCAGTCAAGCGGCATCCAGTTTTGGTCTGTTATTTCTTCTGAAAGTTTGAAGCGGTTGAAATCGGGCTGGTAGTCGGGCGACACCAGGCGCTTGCAAAATTCGCGTGCACTGTAGCGTGTGGCATAAGAGAATTTTGTAAGGAAGGCCAGCTTGTCCTCGCTCACACCCTCACGACGGGCAATGTACCAGTGTAGCAGGAAGAGGGTTGTCAACCGCTGCTGTCCGTCGAGCGGAATGAGCGTACGGTTATTGTCAATTTCGCCATAAACGAAATCGAGTGTGATAGGTTCCTTATTTATGAGTGCCTTTTTCAGCGCGCCAACAAAGCGTCTACGAATGTCCTCTACCTTAGGCATATCACGTCCTTGAGCATAATCACGTTGAATGAGCGGAATTTCTATACCGTTCAAAGCCTCGCCCCCACCCTCTGTGTCACGGAACAGGTCGATAAGTGTATATTTTTTAGAATCTATAGTGTTCATCATGCTTCAAATTTTATAAGATCATAATAAGGTGCTACCACATGCTGTATGGCTTGCAAATAAGCCTCTCTGTCCTTCTGTCCCCAAAAATGCACTTGTACATCAGACGAGTTTTCATAATATTTCAAGAAAGTCATCTTGGTGCAGTAAGGTATGAACTCGCCACTCTTGTCCATTTTGATAATCAAATTGCGCTTTACATCGAATGTGGAGTTGCTCAAACAGGTGTTATGGCCGCAAGAGAGCAGGGCCAGGTTGGGGAGTGTATTGATATAATCCGTATCGGTAGTATCAGACAGATCGTTTACCACGCGGCGGAAGATGTCTTCGAAGTCAGATCGTATAAAGCGGCCATCATCTATGGTTTTTTCCACGGCTCTAACAAGCTCGTTGTCGGGCTCGTCACGATGAATAGCTTTCAATGATGGCAAATGCTTCTGGAGCCACTCCAGCTGGAGTTCGACAGTTTTCAGTCCCTCAGAGTTCTGCGCATGAATGTGCTCTATGCTCCATTCCTCGTTATTATATTCATTAAAGGGGAAACGCTGTCGCACGCGATACGATATAATAGATTGTACATTAAATAGCAGGAGTATGCGGCATATCCGGTTATAATCCTTGTGGTAGTCTAAATCCCAATAACTGTCTTTGTCGTTTGTGCGCCATGTAATGGATTCTGCAATCAACTCGTCTAACCGATCCTTAAACTCGCTCTTGCGTTTGCCACGTGCCTCGTCAAACAAATCGGCCATTGTATTACTGCCCGAAGCTATCAGATAGCCAATTTTGTGGTAGTACACATTATCCTTGTACCACTCTTTCAGCTGCAAGAACCCGTTGATTACCTCTTGCCACACGCTGTCCCTGTCTGAATGTTTCAAGCGCTCCTCCATTTTGAAGAATGTGAAGAGGGGGTCCTTCTCTGCATCTTGCTTGTGACACATGAGGTCGAACAAGATGTCTATTCTGGTAGGATAATCCTCTGCACGCTTACGCGTGATAAAAGCCCAAAAGGCACCATCGTCATCACGTAATTGTTTCTCGATGTCGTCCCATTGAATAGCAATTTCGTACTTTCTGCGGTTCTCCATACCATTGGGCGTATCCGAAAGGAAGAGCGCACGTATCAGTTCGGCATTGGTCAGCTGTATTTTGCCTATATTCAATCGCGTAAAGAGCGCTATGGGGTCGGCCTCAGCACCCACTTCGTACCATATCACCTTTACACTTTCGTTGACGTAGTTACAGAGTTTGTACAGAGCAGAACTCTGGCTGTACGTGTCGTCAGGAAAAGTCTCCTCCAGCCAGTCCTTAATGGTAGTATATGCCTGATAGATGTGGAAAAAGTCTATATTAGTTTGGGCCAGCTGCGGGTCCATATTATCAAGAAAGTCTTTCGTCTTCTCCCTTGTTTCATACTTAAAACTAAATTTGGGTTCAAAGTTCTGATGGGCATAATCGGTTTCAAAGTCCTGATGGGCATAATCGGTTTCAAAGTTCTGATGGGCATAACGCAGCAGTATGTAAATGGTGGTAAGTCGTTGCTGCCCATCAATCAGGTCGTACTGCAACTCGCCTTTTTTCTGCGCCCTTTTTTTCTGCACCACAACGGGCTGCAAGCAATAATCTTTTTTCTGTCCGTTTGCCTCCATGCACTGATACAAGTCGTTGAGGAGCGTTTTAACTTGCGTCCGTTCCCATCTGTATCCGCGCTGATAGGCAGGAATATAGAATGTGCCACGTATGTCTTTAATAGGCTTGGCTTCTAATATTACGTAGTTTTCCATGTCATGTTATTTTATTTATAGTTATTGTATTCAAGCAGGCACTTTAACATAATAAGCAGAATGGCGGAATGTCTGAAAAGGCTATGCAAACTTACCTGTAAACTTGTCAAGTTGTTTACTAATTTCGCCAACGCATATATAATAGTACTTTGTGCTCAGAATTATAAAAAAACAAGTAAAAAATTTAAGTGCTCAAAGTTTCGGATCTTGAAAGAACAGGTAAAGCCCAAGCTAAACCCGATAGTCGAGCTAAGTGTCAACTTGCATAGGTTTCTGATTTCCTGGGCTAATATACAACCATTTTGCGTCATACTGTATTGCCCTATCTGTCCTATCTATAAATTGTGTGCATTTCGGAATGCGCTGATGCGCAGATATACACATAATTTATGACGCAAATATACACACGTTTCGCGAAATGCCCATTGGGGGGAATAAAGTATGTTAACGAGCTTACAATTACCGCTTTTTGTAGTAATGGCGCCCTTGTTATTGTAAGGCTTTCACGTTGGTGGAATTAGTAAACAAGTTGACAAGTTAACCTGTTAACCAAGAATTTCACCAACAGGTATTTATGTTTGTGCAAATATAGCAACTTTCCGTCTCAGAAGGAAAATATCGGACAAACTTTCCTTCTGGGACGGAAAGTTTGGCAAAATCTTTCCTTGCAGAAAGGAAAGTTGGACCGAAACAGCACAGATACGCAAATGAGCTGATGCCGTAGTGCGTGTGCCAACTGCCAGGTGCTAACGCCTGACAAGCAGGTGAGCAGAGGTGATATTTGCTTACATAATATGTGCTGTACGGCAAAACTATTCTGATTTTATTATGGCTCACGGATCTCACCGATAACACTGATTTTTTTGCTGCGTGCTTTAGCCACACGGAGATGACGGAGTTTACGGATACCGTGAGCATTCTATGTTACCCACCAAATTTTAGACGTTCTTTTTGCGTTAATATATGTAATTATCAAACTGCACAGGCCAGAGGAGTCGATACATGACTCTCATCGTAAGTCTTACCGTCTCGTACCATTGCAACCAAGGTTTTCAGTAATTTGTTCTTGGTATTGTTGAGTGCAATATTCCTGTGCTTTCCTTTGGCTAAAAGCCGGAGGAAATAAGTTTTCAATCGTTCATTGTATCTGATGGCACATAGAACAGCTTCTGACAAGATGGCTTTGAGCCAATTGTTGTGGAAACGGCTTGTGTGCGTGCCACGTCTGATACTGTCTCCTGATTCATTTCTGAAAGGCGTAACCCCCCAATAGGTGCACATTTTTCTGGAATTGAATGAGAACCTCTTGAAATTGTCAGTAAAAACGATGATTGCGGCAGCATTGATTAGTGCCACTCCTTTCATGGAGGTCAGTATGTCAAATGTATTCTTGTATTCCTTGTTGCTGAGGATGATGTCAAGCATCATTTTCTCGATTTTCTTGATCTCAGCTTTGATGAAATCAAGAACACGCTTTAATTCATTCTCAATTTTACAAAGCAAGGCAGCATCATGCAATTTAGGGGAATTCTCCTTTATTTGGTAGCTAAGTGCTTTCTTCTGCTCGATAAGGGTGTTCCTGATACTCAGCAAGTATTTGAGTGTTCTTGTTGAGTCTTCTGGACGTATGTACATAACGGCCTTATGATGTTTTTCGTCAGCGAAGGTCGAGATTCGGCGTGAATCATTCACGTCTGCCTTTGCTCTGACAAGCCCCATGCTGCGCTTGATGTCCAGAGGATTGCCCAGCCAGATGTATTTGCCATTTTCGCTAAGATAATCACAAACCTCCAGGCAATAAGAGCCTGTGTGTTCGCAACAGAACAAGACCTCACCATCATGCTTTGTGCTTGCGTTTGTCGTACCTTCGACCCAATTGCACATTTCATTTGCACCTTCAGCATTGTTTGCGAACTGCTTGTAAGCAATTGCTTGTTCAGGAAAATCTTTCTCCACTATGGAAACGTCCATTCTTCTCTTAGAGAAATCGATGCCAACAAAAAACTTTTTCATACCTTTGTGAATGATTTATTATGGATTGACAGAAAGCTGTATGGACTATAGCACTAACAAAATTATTGCGCATCCTATTTAGTCTTTGCAGCTTGACTGGAGAAGGATCTAATGCTCACGATAGGTTTTACCTTGCTATAAATTATTTTTCTTCTCCAGTCTGTCAATCCATTTCTTTAATACGACAAAAGTAATAAATTGACATCTAACTGCATTTATATTATGTTTGCATCTTAGCGGCTCAGCTTCGCTTCGCCGCTTTCAACTGCAAACTTAGTGCATTGCATGCTCACCTCGCTATTTTCCCGCAACGTGCTCGTAGTGAAATACGTGAGCACAGATTATGCAATAAGGCCCAGCAACAAGCAATAGGCTAACAACGAGCAAGTAGCGAGGTGAGCATACAATGCTCACGGTATCCGTAAACTCCGTCATCTCCGTGTGGCTAAAGCACGCAGCAAAAAAATCAGTGTTATCCGTGCGATCCGTGAGCCATAATAAAATCAGAATAGTTTTGCCAAACAACAATGTATACATACATCATACTCTGCGCCACGTCTTACCCATATTTCTTTAATTGCACTATTTGCCTGCACCTTGCACTTTTTGCCTGCACTGCACTGATTTTCAGTCTATTACGGTGTGTAGGTAGCATAATTTTCCACCTACACGCTACCTCACTTTTCTCTGCACTTGTCTGCACACAAACGCTGCCACCGCTCTGCTGCCACGCTGCATGACGCAACGTCCGCACGCGGACGGTTAAACAATTACGGGAGGTAGTCGTTTCGGTTGCTCTAATCCAAAAATCGCTCCCCGTATGCCGAAAAGTGTGAATGGTATGCCCCATCATGCAAACAGGTGCAGACGTGTATAATGAAGAGGGTGCAAGCAAGTGTAGATAAGTGCAGACGGTGTGCAGGCAAGTGCAGGTAGTGCAGACAAAAAGTGCAGGTAGTGCAAGCAGTGTGTAGGCAAAAAATGAGGTTACCTACACTCCGTAATGAATTGATAATCAGTGCAGTACAGGCAAAAAGTGCAAGATGTAGGCAATTTGCAATATAACCTTTCGGGTGGGTTGTGCAAGTGCTAATATCTGTTTTTGAGATGTAGCCAAGCGAATGAAAGCAAGCACGAAACGCTATCTTTAATGGGGGCGACGCGTCCCGCGTCGGGCATTAAAGCAAAGGCTCACAGACTGGCGTGTAATTAGTGTTGTTTAGTATATGGACATTGCATTTTTCCGACGCGAGACGCGTCGCCCCCATTAGAGGTTGGAATCGTGTTAGGGGGCGCGTCGGGCATTAAAGCAAAGGCTCACAGACTGGCGTGTAATTAGTACTGTCTGCGAGCCTTTATTTAGTGTATGGACATTGCATTTTTCCGCAAGACGAGGATGCTGAAAAATGCCCGACGCGAGACGCGTCGCCCCCATTAGAGGTTGAGATTGTGTCAATTAACTAATTGTGGACGTCTGCTTATTAACATAAAAGCTGACGCCATGGCACCACTATTTGCAGCGCTACGGCGTCAGCCTGTCTATTACGTTTGACAGATTTCCACACTTTGCCTTTCGGTAGTGCCGGACATACTTACCCGTTAACCCGTCAACTTGTCAACCCTTTTTATTTTCCCAACTTGGCCTCAACCCACTTGCGGGCGTTGACAAAGGCCTCCATCCACGGAGTGATGTCGTCGGCCAGACGGTTTTCGGGATAGTAGGCTGTCTGCCAGGGGAAGAAGGCACGCTCCAAGTGCGGCATCATGGCCAAATGGCGGCCATCGGGGCTGGCAATACCTGCCACACTGTATGACGAGCCATTGGGGTTGCCGGGATAAGCATCGTACGAATACTTGAGCACTACGTTGTAGTCGTCCTCAGGATAAGGCAGGCTGAACTTGCCCTCGCCGTGAGCCACCCAGATGCCGAGCTTGTCGCCCGAGAGCGAACCGAACATCACGCTGCGGTTGGTGGGCACCGTCACACCGAGGAAGGCGCTCTCAAACTTGTGCGAGTCGTTGTGCAACATGTGGGCACGCTTCTTGTGGTCGGGGTTGATGAGGTTGAGCTCTACCATAAGCTGGCAACCGTTGCACACACCGAGCGAAAGGGTGTCCTCGCGGGCATAGAAGCGGTCGAGGGCTTCCTTGGCCTTGGGGTTGTAAAGGAAGGCACCAGCCCAACCCTTGGCCGAGCCAAGCACGTCGGAGTTAGAGAAACCACCGCAGAACACAATCATGTTCACCTCGTCGAGGGTTTCGCGGCCACTGATAAGGTCGGTCATCATCACGTCCTTCACATCGAAGCCTGCCAAGTAGAGGGCATAGGCCATTTCGCGCTCGCCATTGGTACCCTTCTCACGAATGATGGCGGCCTTGATACCTGAAGGCTCGCGGCGGTCGGGATTGAGGCCGAACTGGCTGAACTTGCCTGTGAACTCGGGGTGGATATGATACTCAAGCGGCTGCTGCTTGTAGTTTTCGTAACGCTGCTTGGCACAACCGTTCATGCTCTGCTTGGTGTCGAGCAAATATGATGTTTCGTACCACACATCGCGCAGGTAGTCAATGCCAAACTGGTAGGTGGCATCGCCAAGGGTTACCATGATTTGACGCTCCTCGGCAGGTTTACCTATCTTGACATAGCCCACGCCGGCATCGTCGAGCAGGGCCTTGAAGTCCTTTTTGTGCTTGTCGGCCACCTGTACTACCACGCCGGGATTTTCGGCAAAGAGCACGCGTACCAAGTCGTCGGTCTTGAACTTGTCGAGGTTGACGTCGATACCGCCCTCGGTGTTGGCAAAGGTCATTTCGAGCAGGGTGGTGATAAGGCCACCTGCCGAGATGTCGTGGCCGGCCATTATCCAGCCCTTCTTAACGAGCTGCTGCACGGCGTTGAAGGCCTCGCGGAAGTAGTCGGGGTTTTTAACCGTGGGCACATCGCTGCCCACATAGCCCTGGCTCTGCGCAAAGGCTGAGCCGCCAAGGCGGAGTTGGTCAAACGAGAAGTCGATGTGATAGAAGGTGCTCTTGGCATCGTTCTTCATCACGGGTGACACCACCTGGCGAATGTCGCTCACCTCGCCACCGGCACTTACGATAACGGTGCCCGGCGAAATGATTTTCTCGCCATTGGGATATTGCTGTGAAAGCGAAAGCGAGTCCTTGCCAGTGGGCACATTGATTTCGAGTGCGCAACAGAAGTCGCTGAGGGCCTCAACACCCTTGTACAGACGGGCGTCCTCACCCTTCTGGCTGCGGCAGGGCCACATCCAGTTGGCCGAGAGCGACACGCTGTCGAGTCCCTCGCTCAGCGGTGCCCACACAATGTTGGTGAGCGATTCGGCCACTGAGAGCACCGAACCGGCTGCGGGGTCGGCCAAACCAGCCTGGGGCGCATGACCCAAAGCGGTGGCAATGCCCTTGCGGCCACGGTAGTCGAGTGCCACCACGCCACAGTCTGACAACGGCAACTGCAGTTCGCCCTGTGTTTGCTGGTGAGCCACCTTACCCGTTACCGAACGGTCAACCTTGTTGGTGAGCCAGTCCTTGCAGGCTACAGCCTCGAGCTGCAGCACGCGGTTAATGTAGCTGTCGAGGTGGGTGACATCATAGGTCACGTCCTTGTATTTGCGTTCAACGGTTTCGTCTACCATCACCGTTTTGGGTGAGTGGCCGAACATTTGTGCCACATCGAGGTCGAAGGGGCGCTTGCCGTCGCCCTGTACAAACGAGAAGTGTGCGTCGCCAGTGGTTTCGCCCACCACATACATCGGGGCGCGCTCGCGCTCGGCAATTTGACGCACATGTTCGATGTGCTCCTCTTGTATGAGCAAGCCCATGCGCTCCTGGCTCTCGTTGGCAATGATTTCCTTGGCCGAGAGTGTGGGGTCGCCAATGGGCAACTTGGTCATGTCGATTTGTCCACCGCACTCCTCAACCAACTCGCTCAAGCAGTTAACGTGGCCTGCCGAACCGTGGTCGTGGATAGATACTACGGGGTTGACGTCCTCCTCACACAAGGCGCGCACCAGGTTGTTGGCACGCTTCTGCATTTCGGGGTTGGCGCGCTGCACGGCGTTGAGCTCGATGCCGCTGCTGTAACGGCCGGTGTCGACAGAACTTACTGAGCCGCCGCCGAGACCGATGCGATAGTTGTCGCCACCTACCACAACAACCTTGTTACCCTTCTGCGGAGTGCCTTTCAAGCAGTCGCGCTTGGTGCCGTAGCCCACACCACCTGCCAGCATGATAACCTTGTCGTAGCCATACTTCTCGCCATTCTCCTGATGCTCGAAGGTGAGCACCGAACCGGCAATAAGGGGTTGGCCAAACTTGTTACCAAAGTCTGAGGCGCCATTCGAGGCCTTGATCAATATCTGTTCGGGAGTCTGGTACAACCACTGGCGCACGGGCAGAATGTCCTCCCATTCGCGGCCACCGTCAAGACGCGGATAGGCTGTCATGTAAACTGCCGTACCGGCAATGGGCCATGAACCGACACCACCGCCCATACGGTCGCGTATTTCGCCACCCGTACCGGTTGACGCACCATTGAAGGGCTCTACGGTGGTGGGGAAGTTGTGCGTCTCGGCCTTGATTGAGATAACGCTCTCAATATCCTTAACGCGGAACCAGTCGCTTGTAGCGTGGTCGGCCGGGGCAAATTGTTCCACTACGGGGCCTTGGGCAAAAGCCACATTGTCCTTGTAGGCCGAAATAATATGGTGTGGGTTCTCCTTGGTCGTCTTCTTAATCATGGCGAAGAGCGACGAAGGCATTTCCTTGCCATCAATGATGAACGAGCCACCAAATATTTTGTGACGGCAGTGCTCTGAGTTGATTTGTGCAAAGCCAAACACCTCAGAGTCGGTGAGCTGGCGGCCGAGCTGCTTTTCTACGCCATGCAGATATTCAATTTCGGCAGGCGAAAGCGCAAGGCCTTCTTGCTCGTTGTAGCTCTCGAGGTCTGATATGTACTCAATGGGAGCAGGCTTGATATTGACCGTAAAAATCTCCTGATCAAGACCATTGTACATACGCTGCAACATGGGGTCGTGATCGGCCTCTTCGCTCTTGACAGGGAAATACTCTTCAATACGCGCAATGCCGCGGAGATTCATGTTTTGTGTAATCTCTACGGCATTGGTGCTCCAAGGCGTAATCATTTCACGGCGGGGGCCTACAAACCAGCCTTTCAGCGCGTCAGCCTCTTCAAGCTTGGCACCGCCATAAAGCCAGCACAGTTCTTCCACTTCGTTCTCAGAGAGCTTGTGATCTACCTGAGTGGCAATCACGCTCTTCTGCGGAGTTGTAAAAAACAATATCATATCGTGGTAAGGATTTTGATGATTTTCGATAATGCTGCAAATTTAGGGAAAAAAGCGGAGTGCGCAAAGTATTTTGTTGGACGCTGCTACAAAAAAGCGTAAATTTGCGCACTCCTCCGTTTATATCATTAACGCCCGTTGACGAAATTCTTGGTTAACGGTCACATCTGCACATCTGCATATCAACATATTTGCGAGCAAAACGAGTGTCATGAGCAATAGTACACAAGGCAACACACAAGGCAAGACGAGTTTCGGACACGTGTTAAAATACACGGGTCTGTTTGGCAGTGTGCAGGGCCTGTCGATGCTGGCCGGTGTGGTGCGCACCAAAGTGGTGGCACTATTCCTTGGCCCGTCGGGCCTTGCGCTCATCAATCTGTACAACACCATGGCCAGCTTGGTGAGCCAGTGCACCAATCTGGGCGTGTCGTTCAGCGCCGTGAAGGACGTGGCCGAATGCCATGCCGCGGGCGATGCTGCAGCCACCAGCCGCAGTGTGGAGTCGGTACGTGTGTGGTGCATGATAACGGCCTTGTTTGGCACGGCAGTATGCCTCATGCTGAGCCCGCTCATCAGCTGGCTGACCTTTGGCAACCACGACTACACCCTGAGCATTGCCCTGCTCTCGCCCATGGTGGGCATGCTGGCTGTGACGGGCGGCGAAATGGCCATACTCAAGGGGCTTAAACGCTTAAAGCGTGTGGCCTTTGTGTCGATGCTGGCGGCTGTGGCCTCGGTGGTGGTGTACATTCCGCTTTACGCCCTGTGGGGCATGGCGGCCATCGTGCCGGCACTGCTGCTGTGCAACTTGCTCATCATGGCCATACACCTATATTACGCCACCCGCGTGATGCCCTGGCACCGCCCGCTGTTCAGCCGCAAGGCGCTGGGGCGTGGTGTGCCATTCATCAAGTTGGGCGTGGCCTACATTGTGTCGGGCGCCTTTGGCCAGGGGGCCGAGTACGCCATGCGTGCTCTGCTGCTGCGCGATGGCGGCATGGACGTGGTGGGCTTTTACAACTGCGGCTACATGCTCATTGTGAGCTACACCTCGCTGGTGTTTCTGGCGGTTGAAAACGACTACTACCCGCGCCTGTCGGCCGTGATGCACCAGCGCACATTGATGAACGATGCGGTGAACAAACAAATTGAGGTGTGCGCCCTGTTGGTGTCGCCTGTGCTGGTAGTGTTTGTGCTGTTAATGCCTTTTGTGGTGCGGCTGCTGTTTTCGGCCCAATTTGCCACAGCCGTGGGCATGTCCACTTGTGCCGTGTTCTACATGTTTTTCAGAGCCTTCACCCTGCCGGCCGCATATCTGCCGTTAGCTGCGGGCCACTCGCGCACCTACATGACCATGGAGCTGATATACGATGTGGCACTCACTGCAGCAGTGCCTGTGGCCTACCACTACTACGGCCTTAACGGTACGGGCTGGGCCTTGTCGGTCATGGGGCTGCTCGACTTGCTGCTCATACATGGCTACTACCGATACAAGTACCACTACCAGTTCCGCTGCCAAGCCTGGCACATCTATGCGGTGCAGTTTGCCTTGCTATGCGGTGCGGTATATGCCGCCCTCGAACTGCCGCTTGCACCGCGCTGCATGGTTGGCGCCGCTGTGGCGCTGACATCTATCTGGCTCTCGCTGCGCCAGCTCAACAAGGAGACGGGCATGGTGGCCAAGGTGATGCAACGGTTTAAGAGGGGGGCGCACTGAATAACGAACTCTTGACGACAGTACGCTGAATAACCCCCTCTTAATAGCAGCCCACTGAATAGCTGCCCACTTGACAACAGACCACTTGTCCACCACAAACTATCACTACTTGCTAATATGCCTCAAATATCAATACTCGTTGCCGTTTACAACACCGCACCATATCTGCCGCAATGCCTCGATTCGCTGTGCGGACAAACGTTACGCGACATACAGATAATATGTATTGACGACTGCTCAACCGACCAGTCGCCACAGATATTGGCAGACTACGCCCAGCGCGACGCGCGCATCACGCTGCTGCGTACACCGCACAACAGCGGACAAGCCGCAGCACGCAACCTGGGACTGCAAATTGCCACGGGTGAATTTACCACCTTTGTGGACAGCGACGACTGGTTGGCACCCGACGCACTTGAGCAAGCTCTCGAAGCGCTGACACAGAACCCGGCAAACGATTGTGCCGTGATGCGCCTGATAAAGTACTACCCTGACGACGGACATGAGGTGGAGCACCCCCTGCACACTGGCGGCAAAGAGGCACTGACAGGCGAGGAGGCTTTTATGCTGAGCCTTGACAACTGGGCCATTCACGGGGTGTATGTGGTGCGCACCACGCTGCACAAGCGCTACCCCTACGACGCATCGAGCATACTCTACACCGACGACCATGTGACGCACCTGCACTACCTTAATGCCCGCCGCGTGGTGATGTGCCAGGGGCGCTACTATTACCGCCAGAACCCGGCCTCCACCACCCGTGCCTGCTCCATGCGCCGCTTTGCGTGTCTTGAGGCCGACCTGGACAAGAGGCGGGCCATCGAGGCCGAGGCGGCCCAAGGGCATATTCTGCACCACGCTGCCGAGGCGCTACGCTTGTGCGAAACGCAGCGGTGGTGCAACATGATTGGCAGCTACCTATTTCTGCTCGACAACAAAGCCCACTTTACGCCTGCCGAACGCCGCGAGGTGCTACAACGCATGGCGCGGGTGTTGCCCACCTTCAGCCGCAGCCTCATCGCCTGGCGCATCAAGCTGCACCCATTTTATTGGCCGTTCCGCAGTTTCGGTTTGCTGCGCGCCCAATGGTGGCTGCTGCACAAGTGGCGCACATGGCGCCACAACAAGTAGACTTTCTCACCACATCGCCCCATTGTGTAGCGACACAATGGGGCGACGCGTCCCGAGGCTGCTGGAAAAATGCGGGACGAGACTGCTGAAAAATACCCCGACGCGAGACGAGGCTGCTGAAAAATGCCCCGATGCTGGGCAAGGAAAACT
>ERZ1023621.113-NODE-113-length-24196-cov-11.465846_pt1 | contig 24196 bp, 30 predicted proteins | sample MGYA00380330_ERZ1023621 | MGnify/ENA primary metagenome ERZ1023621 (study PRJEB33179, sample SAMN07448975) | human gut metagenome | biome: Human-gut; feature: Human associated habitat; material: Faeces | host: Homo sapiens | place: India: Bhopal | collected...
TGCCGCAGAAGTTCTCTAAATGGTGCGAGCGCAATTCTGACAAGTTAAACTTGGCGCGAGAGAATGGAAAGCTGCCTTACTTCGTGAAGGATAATAAGAAAGTCGTTGGTGATTTGCTGGGGTGGAATAAAAGGACAAACGACACTATTCATGTTCTTTCAGAAACATTAGACCGTGAAAAAGCTATCAAGAAAGCTATTAAATCACTCAATAGGCAGAGAGATGAACAGATGCAGATAATAAACAAAAAAGGACAAGTGATATTCTCTTCAACTGGAACACCGAGTAACGTGTATTTTGATGACAGTGTTGCGAATTTGTTGGAGGGGAATACACTTGTACATAATCACCCGAAAGGAAATAACTTTCCAAACAATGATTTTAGAAGAACGGGGCATTCGCTTAGTTCTGATGACCTATATGAGGCTGTAAGGTGTGATATGAAGGAAATCGTGGCTTCATCTCCATTATATAGGTATTCAGCAAGGAGGAATGAAAATGGCAAGTGGGGTGTTGATGTTGAAGATATAAAAAAAGAATATAGAAAAACCTACGATGAATTGGAAGCGTATTATGAAAAGCAACTCAATTCGAAGAGGGAATTTATACTACAACATTTAACGATGAAGGAGCTAAGCAAAAGGTTTGGGTTCATCTATTCTAAAAGTAGGCTTTGACCAATAATCAAAAGGTTGAGCCTTGTTGTAGAAGTATTCAACTTTACTTTTGCCTTCTTCAAAAGGCATATTATGTCTATTCTTAAATAGGAAATACTGGTATTCGTCAACTTCATTAAATAATGATTTCATGTCATTATTTCCGAATATTATAGCATAATGCTCAAGATAATGGTCTAAGTAGAAATATTCTTCTGTTGTCATGATAATTTGTTTTGCTGCAAAGTTATTGAAAAATTGCATTCCTTGCAAATGCGACAGGCGTTGCAAGGAATGCTTTTGTGCGTTTCACCACTCAATTTTCCAAAGATAGTTCGTTTGATTTTGAATCATGACAATAACATCGGGTTCAAACTCAAATGTATTCAAACAAGGAGTTCGGTAGTACAAGATAGGCTCCAAGTTGCCTTTTACAACAGACACTCTGTAGCCTCTTTTTCTTAAAATCGTATACTGGCTTCCTATTACGATTTGGTGTTCTCTAAGGTCTTTGCCGACCATAGAGATAAGAAAATCCACTGCTTTCATGAGTTTAATTTTTTAAGTAGCTGTTCATATTCTTGCTTCCTTTTTTCTGCGTAAGGTATATTATTATAGCCACCGAGCGAAATAGCAGACTGTTCTATACTGGTGATTTTGTCAATAATAGCCAACTGTATTCTGGTTAACTCGTCGCCGTTGAACGTAAATGTCTTTTCCATATCTGTTTAATTTTCGATTTCCCAAAGATATTGAATATCCCCACCGCCTAAAGTAAGCGTAACGTCAGGCTCGGCCATCAAGTCACTTTTTTTGAAAGAGAAATAATACAGCGACCTTGGCTTAAGCTCGCCACTGATTATCTTCAATTCGTATGATGACTTCATATAGGCTGAGCCAGTGGCCAAATCCCATCGAAGCAGGTCTTTCAAAAAATCTTTTGCTTTCATGTTGTTTAATCTATAAAGTCATTGAATGTTGTTACTTCTGTTCCACCATCATAGAAAGGCTTCTTGTCGCAAATATAGCCCTTCCAAGAGCCATATTCGTAGATACAGAACATGTGGTATCCAGCATTACGAAGGGCCTTAAAAGCTGCTTTCATCTCCTCGCCATTAAATCGGATATTAACGTCACTGTCAAATGCTTCGTAGCCACCAAATCCGTAGGCCTTGCCACTTCGTTTGTGGACTCTGACATATAGAGTCTTGCCTCTGTACGCGTTTTGTCTTTCTGGGTGAAATATGCGCCAGACGCAAGTGCTGAGAAACGCATCGCAGATGTATTGTACAACCTCTTGACGTACTTCTGTTGGCTGTACATAATCGTTTTTTGGTATGTTTACTGTTATTTCCATTGTCGTTGTGTTGTATTAAATTCGTGTGATTGTTTTTGCTGTCTCCTCTCCCCACAGTTCAACTATTATGTCGTAGGCTTCCTTGTCACCGTCCCAAGCGTACATGCACTCGCAGTTATTGTATTCAAAGAAATACACCTCTTGTGGGTCACAATTAGCTTTTATTTCCTCGTCCCTTTTTGCGAAGTAATCAAAAAAGGTCTTATGTCTATCGGCATCGGGGTGCGTCTTGTATCTGGCCTTGTAATAGAATGAAACAGTCTTAGCATTAAGCATTACTACGCTGCCCTCGGTGCAAGACCAGTCAATGAAATATTCAAGCGTGCCTTTGGTCGTTTGAATGTGCCTTATCGCTTGTGGGTTCTTGGCCTTGGTCCTTGCATAGCTTTTGGCGAAACGTTCTTCAAGGCCGCAATTCTTGGCGTGTATGTAAGCATCTTGGTACTTCATGATGTATTCGTTATCCTCTTTCAATTTTGCTTCTTTGTTCATAGTTGTTTTTTGTTATAAGCGAGTGGGCCTTACACCCACTCGCGAGGTTGATGTGTTAGATTGAGTATTGTTCTTCGAGGAACTTGACCATTGCTCTATTCTGTGGCAGCATGTCAGGTATATTCATGCTGTCGGCCTTGTAAAGCTCTGTTGCAGCGTTATACACGTCCCACACAGTTGTTTTATTTGTGTTGTGGTAGTTTATAAGTAGCAACTCTGTAAAGCGCGAAATTTGCGCCTGATTGAGCGGATAAACGACTGGCTCTTTGATAGCCTTGTTCAATGTGTCGCACTTTACTCGGATAGCTGTAAGCATGCCAATCAGCGTAAATACTTGCTCGGCCGTGAGTTCTATGCTCTTCATACGTTCCATTCGCTCTCTGTCGCTTACAATGATATGGCGTGCATCAACGAGCCACGACTTGATAACATCAAGTACGTCTTGCACGGTAATCTTATCACCTCGCCCAGCACCTTTTTCGGCATACGTTGATATGTAATTGCTCGCATTGAGCATACATTGGTTATGGCATATCTTAACCATATTGCCAAATCCAGCCTGAATGCCTTTTTGGTGGAATGCAATAGCGATATTCGTAGTGTTCTCACTGTCATCAAAATCGCTTATTCTGATGTTTGCGAAAACGCGTCTCAAGATATGTGCTTCTACCGCCTTATCTCCGTACTGGGCTTCTACCTGCGGAAGTAGCACAACACCTGGCTGAGCGCGGTCTTTGTTCTGTGCCGCAAATAAGTCGTACACTTCAACATTGAAGTGTTGCTCGTTGCACATGTTAATTACTTCGTTGAGCAACTGGAAGTGATAGATGCCTTTTAAAGGGTTATTGTATACATCGTTTTCTTTGTGCGTGCGTTCGAGCTGTTCCAGTGTAATTGTCTGTACTTTTGCTTTTTCGAAGTCAAAAAATTTATTATCCATTGTGTTATATATTTTATAGTTGTTGTTTTCAAATTAAAAATGCGCTTAACGTTATCGCCCAACGAATTGTGACAGCAAAGTGCGAGGTGTACGTTTCGCTCCCAACTGGGATAAGTCTGACTTATGCAATCGTGCAACTATTCAGAGGTATCTCCTTTTCTAAGCATCTTAACGTTTAGCTTCAACGTTTGGCTTATTTATTGTTCACGCCAGACAAGAACGATTTTGTAGCTATCCAAATACAGCTTGCTACAGATGAGCCGAGTTTTTTTGTCAGGTGTTTCTTTCACCCCACGGCATGCCTGACCGCCCGCTGTTGTATACGGTTTTTCTCTACAATGGTGCTTGGATTGCACCTACGGCTTTTTAGTTGTATTGCTCAACCCTCGTAACGATAAGGTACGGTATACGTTTTCTCGGTTTGTAACGTGTTATCTCACGGCTGGTTAACACCACAGCTTTCGGATTTACTCTTATCTGAGGTTTGCTTTCTGCTTTTTTGAAGGGAAAGCGCAAAGAAATTCTAAGAATCGCCCGTACCCTATTCAAACGTTTGTCTTGTAGGTGTGAGGGGAATCGAACCCCTCACGCTGCCTTTCCAGCTCACCTTAATACTCTTTTATTACAAGGTGCTTTCTCCACGCGTTTAAGAAGGTTATTTTGAAAACTTCTTCGCCAATGTAAGCGCAGGCCCCTGAAATGGGGTTGAATAAATACCCATCGTCGTAAACGATGCTCGCTTTGTTGTATTTGAATGTGCAATATTTCATTTTAGTCCAAGTTAAGATATTTAGATACTTCGTTTACGAGGCTCTCCAAAGAAGAAAATAGTGAAGAGTCTATCGAGTGATTTACATTGTCATTGAAATATGAAACGAGGAATTTCTTGTCATGCCAGCGAGTTATTACAACATACATGTTGCCATTTCTAACCTCTCCACCGCAGTTGTTGGTTATTGCTTCGTATAACTCTTTTTTGTTCACTGGGGTAATTGTCTGTCTCATTGTTGTTTTGTTTTAGTTGTTTTATTTTCTTCTCCAACCGAAGTTGTATCTTTTTTTGAGCAACATCTGAGTTTTCTTGTGGTTCTCTTTGCGCCATTCGCTCCAACCCGTCATATTTGGTTCTTTAATTTTGTTTGAATCTGTAAACATTGTTGTTTTGTTTTATTGTTTATTACTTTGTTTCTTAATTGCGTTGCAAAGATATAACTAAAAAGTAATATCACAAAGAGAAATAACAAAAAAGTAATATTTTATTTTCTCACATCTAACGGAATATTTCTATATTCGCGTAAAAATCAATGAGTTATGCGAGATTACAGAAATGAACTATTAAACAAGTCAACCTCGGCAGAAAAGTCTGTTCGCCGAATTTTGGACAGGTTGGGCGTGAAATTCATACGCCAGTACAAGATACAGACACCACGTAAGATATTCTACATAGACATATATGTTCCAGCCCTGAACGCCTGCATAGAGGTCGATGGTAAATACCATTTCACGGACAAGCAAAAGCGGCTTGACAGCAACAGAAGTGCTTGCATAAGAAGAATTGGGCTGTCAGTAATTCGGATATGTAATACAGATGCATACTCGGCTAAATCTGTGAAATCAATGCTGCAAAGGCATATTTTGCGGCAAAATCGAAAGAAAAACAAATAATGCGCAGATGTGTGGCTTTCTTATTATCTACATTTGTTATTGTATAATTCAATTAAATCTATGAACAAGAAAGTATTTAACGCACTTAAGACCTTGTATGCAGACAAGGGGTTGAGTCAGACAGAACTGGAGGAGTTGGCTGGAATTGTTGGCCAAAATCTCAGCGAAGATGCAAGCGAAGACGATATTAACAACGCAGCAAGCGGTGTTTCGGCCTATGTAAACATCATGCAGAAGTTCGGTAATAGATGCGCATCGGCGGTAGAAAACAAATACAAAGGCTATGTTAAGCCAAACGTGAACCCAGAACCACCTAAGAAGCCAACAGAAGAAGGACTTACGAAGGAGCAAGTTGCAGAAATGCTCAGGACTGGTATTGACGAAGCCTTAAAGCCTTACAAGGAGAGAGAGGAACGACAAAGGTTGAACGGTATTCTTGCAGGTCAAGATAAGCTAAAAGGCATTCCGTCTAAATTCGTTGGCCGTTACAATCTCGAAAAAGAAGAAGATGCCGCATCACTTGCATCACAGATTGAGCAGGATTATGCAGAAGAGCGCAAGGCGATATTATCATCACTCGGACTTGCCGATATTCCATTAGGCAATGGTGGCGAGCCTGACAGCGATGAGGACTTCGCGAAGAAAATGCAAGATGCACAGAAAGCACTTGCAAAATCTTAAAAACCAAAACGAATAAAACATGATATACAAAGAAACTAAACCGACCAATATTCAAGAGGGCGTATGGGACGAGAAGTCTTGTGTTCGCAGACAGAGCGGTTTCAATCTTGACCAGACTAGACTCCCTGCAACATTGAAGTGGTTACCAAAGGGCGCACCTCTTGCACTTACAGCGTCAGGCAAGGTAAGTGTATGCAAGACAGCAAAGGTCTACGAGGCAGCAGCTAAATCAGAAACAGAGGTAAAGGTGTATAAGGGCCATCTCCTCGCTGTTGGCGACAGCCTTGCAGGTTCTGCAATCTCTGCTATTGACACAAGCAATGCAGACTTTGACAAGGTTACAGTTGCAGCGTTGGCAGAGAAAGCAGACAAGGACGCAGTTCTTGACAACGGAAATGCCGCAAAGGTTATCGGCCTTAATTATGCGAGCGTAGAACTTGATGGTATGCAGAGTTGTACCCCGACCTTGCAGGCTTACGAGATTGAGGAAGATACACTTCCTTATCCAATTAACGATGCTATCAAGGCCGCATTAACCTCGCGTCACGCATTCAAGATTAAGTAACATAAAAGAACTTATAAAAAAAGAACATATATGGATTCACTGATAAAAAATCTTGAGAAGCCGAAGCGATTTGACTGCTTCATTCAAGAGCAGATGAAGAACTCTACCTATATCGCAGAATGGAAGAGTGAAATTCGCTCTGTGGAATATTGCGCAGCAAAGATATATCAGGCATATCTCGCTGAATATGCTGCCGCAATGGTCGGTTCAATCATTGCAAAGGACGCAGAGAAGCCCACACACCAGATGCCAACTGCAAATATGTTGATGGGTTCTCTGAGCCGCATCGCAGACGAGTGGCAGATGGATAACGACCGACTGGAGCAGTTTTATTACCTTGAAGGCCGTTACAAGGACAAGGAAGCAACATTCTCACAAGAGCAAAAGCAGGTGGAATACGCCAAGCTCGTCAAGTTCCTGTTTGACCCATTCGAAAAGGCTGTAATTGCTCCACACAAGCGTATTGATATGCTCTACTTCGAGGGCTTGTTCAACGGCACGCAGACCGTAGACGGAACTAATAACAAGAAGTCGCCAGTGTCGTACACATACGACCTTGGTGTCAAGCGTTTCAAAGCCAAGGTCGCAGCATGGGGAACGGAAACTGCAACACCTTTGAGCGACATTCAGGAGATTGTAGACTATCTCGGTTCTAAGGGCAAGGTGGTGCGCAAGATGCGTATGTCAACACGTACTTTCCGCAAAATGTGCAAGGCCAAGGAACTCAAAGATGTGTTCACACTGAAACTTGGCAAGGTAGAAGTCAATAACGCACGAGTATCTTACAACGAGGTAAATCAGTACTTGCAGACAATTCTTTTGCCTGAAATTACTATCGAAAAGGATAGATACTGTCTGTTGCAAGACGACACGTCAATCAACATGACACGTGATGACAGAGTTGTGTTCCAGTGCGCGGACAATGTAGCTGTGCTTAAGGTTTCTGACCCCCTCGAAGCGATTGACCCTACCCCGAACAAGGTCTATTCAGTATATGATGACAACCATGTTGGTATGTGGCGAAGCGACAAGGGCCGTTTCATCGACTACGAAATGTGGGCTAATCCCGTATTCACTGGCAAGGAAGATTTGTATATCCTCGAAACGGATAAGACAAACTAATAGATAATTCATTGTTGTTTTTAGGTTGTTATGAATAACAGAGAAGCAGTTGCGGCCACTATTGAGCCATATAGTGTGTCAGACGATAGCATTGATAAGGCTCTTATTGATGCAGGTGAACGCTTTGGCGGAAATCCTCCCGAAACAGAATACACGCTGCAAGGCAAGAAGTGTGTTGCACTTGCTTCGATGTTATGTTTGTCAAGATTGCGTGTTCTCGCAGCGGAAAACATAGGCGGCATATCGCAGACTTATGCGGTGAACAAATTGGAAAAATCTATACAAGCAATAGCAAGTGATGCAGGAATATCCGCAGACCTTGTGCTTGCTGATGATAGTGAAAATGTTGTTAGCTGTATATCAATATGAGATTAGATGATAAAATAATATTGGAACGTGTTGTTGTTGGGCAAGATAAGCAATTAAACCCGACTGAAACAATACAGCAGATAGACCTCGGTAAATGTATCATAACACCGAACTCGTCAGCAGCCAAAATCAAAGGCAATGACGGTTCGGATTATGTATACAGTTATCTCGTAATCATGCGAAAGCCTAAAGATATAACGCTGATACCGCAAGCGAACGAAAAGGTAAGGATAACAAAAAAAGATGGCTCTATTGACATGATGTGTAGGGTATCAGGCTTTGTTACCTTGCGTAGATGGTTAAAGATATGGCTGTAGAAGCATTTGGATTTGACGAAGTCTTGCGTAAATTAGGTTCAAGTGATTTGGCAAGCGAACAGTCCGCACCCGATACGCGTATATTGCGTGAGTTGCAAGTAATCGCAGAAGAAGCTTGCAATATGGCCAGAGATACGTATCCGTCACGAGCAAGCGGAGGATATGATGACCACACCCGAAACCTACGAGGAAGCATTGGATTCCGAATCAACTTCCGAGGCGAAGAAGTCGTGAGAGGTGGCTTCGATGGCAGAGGAAGCGAAATCGGAGAAAATGCAGCGAATGGCGCACTATCTAAAACGATTATAGATAACTCAACATGGGAGATTATAATCGTAGCTGGAATGGAATACGCGCGCTATGTAGAAGCCAAGGGTTACAATGTTATATCATTTGTGCAGAATTATCTTGACGAGCAAATCAGCAAGCTAAAACAAGATATCAAAAATGGTAATATATGAATGGAATGCAGGCCGTTACGAACCTATCGGAGTATATCGCAAAGAATATTGCCGATATTAAGGTGTTCAAATTTGAAAAGCCAACGAACTTCGAGGGGAATTACATCTGCCTGAACTATCTGAATATATCATACGGCAGAGCAGTCAATACATCTTGCATCGTAAACATCAATCTACACGCAACCGATATGACTGACAGCCAGCCCGACACGGAGAAACTGCAAAGAATGAGTGAGCGCATATTCAGCCTTATCCCTTGTCGTAATATAGACACAGAGGACGATGAACGCGAGCTTATAATCGGTGGGGCTTGGTATAATATCGAAAGTGACAGCAACTGTATCAAAGACAATGACGGCACACATTTCATAAATATAAGAGTTCAAGTAACATTTACGAATTAAAATAGAAAACAATATGGCTAACAAATCAGGTGCATGGGGTATCGAGAGCGTGAAATTTGCCCCTCTTGTAGACAGCCCTACGGCTGATACTGCTGGGGCAAAGTCCCCCTTCCCAACAAGTTGGGAAGAATTTAAGCTGAAAGCGATTGTTAAGGACTCGCTTAGCTTCAACGACCAAGCACCCTCTACAAATAACATCGAAGTAGAGGACAGTGACAATTATTATGCAGTACTTCAGAGCGATGCTGGCTCAGAGGGATTCACTGTTCAGGTGTACGACATGAGCAAGGAAGCATATATGTTCTTCTTTGGCTTCAAGGAGGGCGCAGCAAGCGGAGCTGACAAAGACTATCTTGTAGAAAACCCAAAATTTAGGCTCCAAAATCATGCCGTGCAAATTACTACAAAGGCTACAGATGAGTTTCCCTCGCACATCTTCGAGTGGGCGAACATGAAGCTCGTTGTTACAAAGAGCGGCAGTATTGGTAAGAGTGGTTTCCCCAACATCAACATTGAATGCACGAAACAGGCTGTATTCGATGCTAAGACTGGCGAGGAGATGCCTTCGGCACGTCATAAACCAAACGCAGGTTCAACAAGCAGCAATACAGGCCACGACCATTCAACAGTAAGTAAGAACAGCTAAATTCCCACCATCATATTTTTAGCGGTAGCGACATTGGGCCGCTACCGCTTTTTCTTTAACACCTATGGAACAAGAAAATAAGACATCATCAGTATTAGCGGAGAAGGCAATTTGGGTTCGTTTCGGACTAATTCCTTTTCGCATTCGTCCTCTCACCTTGGCTCAGATATGGGAGATTGGAGAAAAGGTGCAAGAGTGCAAGCAATTAGAAGTTGAAGGCCGATTTAACGCGATAGAGAAGATGCTTTCAGCGCATCAAGACATAAGAACGCTGCAAAAGATAGTCGTAAAGGCTGTTTTCCGCTCGTCTGTTGCGAGGTTTTTGCTTGGCTGGTATATCCGTAAGCATACAACAATGAAACGCTACAAACAAGTGATTTCTTTCTGCTCGCAAAGTTTTAATGCACCCTTTTTTTTTCAATCTATGATTTTCCTAAGAGGAGCAAAACAAGTGACGATGAATACTCACGAAGCACCTCTCCATGGGGCTTCGTAGGGGGAATAATGAAGTACTTCCGAATGAGCTACGAAGAAGTTGTGTTCAGGCGGAGCTACATTAACCTTATACTACTTAACGCTGCAATCCCTGGAATTAAGCCACTTGACGAAGAGGAAAACGAAACAGAGAACCAGCACAACAGCCAACAGAAACCAAGTAAGAATTATATAACCAACGACAACGGGAATAGCTTTTTCTCGTCTTTAATGTAGAAAAGTATATGGCAGAAGATATAGATGGCGCATTGGGCATTCGTGCCACGATTGACGCAGATGATATAAAGACAAGCGCGCAACAATGGGTTGACACCATAACAGGTATGCAGTCTAAGACGAACGAGGTTGTGCAAGGCATGAACGATAGTCTTTCATCATTGCAAAAGCAGGTAGATGAGTTCGGCAAGACCGTAAATGGAATGTCTTTAAGTGAACTGGCATCTCAATTAGATAATTCTAAAGCTGCTTTTGTCTCTTTGGGTGATGACATTAGACAGCAGAGAGAAATTATAAAAGAAACGACTGCCGATTTAGGAGACCTGCAAAGAGCGTATAAAGAAGCGAAAAATGAAGGCAACACAAGCGCAGCGGACGAAATGTCGAAGCAGATAGACAATTACAAAGAAGGGCTTGCAGCACAACGCAGGGAACTTAATAGTATGGTTGCGCAGCAACAAGCAGAGAAAGATAAAATTACAGAACTAACACAAGCATACAAGGAATTACAATCTTCGCAACCTACATTTGAGAATATTGTAAATGGTGCTGGAACAGCAGCTGAAAGAGTGCAAGCATTGCGTGACTCTTTTGCGAATTTTCAAACATCATTGCAGAGCAGCCAAGACGCTGTTACAGGGTTGTCACAAGAGAGTGCAAAATCTACCGCAGCTGGTGATAGCGGCATGGCCGACATTAGCAAGACTATAAGCACACGGTATATTGTTGAAGGTGCAGATGAGGTTCAGCAGAAGAGTCAAGATGTAGCGAACGGATTGAAGAATGTCGAAGCCTCGTATGCTTCTGCCGCAGCAACCGCGACAACCGCGTACAGCGAGCAAAAAAACATAATATCTGCTCTTGAAGGGCAGATACAGAACTTGCAGAATATAATGCAAGGTGCGGTGAAGGCAGGGGATATGTCATCAGCCTCTGAAGCAGCTACGCAAATACAAACGCTGCAAGTACAACTTACACAAGCGAAAGAGAATTTAGGGCAGTTGCAACAGCAAGCTCAGGGCGCACAAGATACGCTTAATAACTTTGGTGCAGTTAGTGCTGGCGTTTCGCAAAAAGTAGAAGAGCAAAGTACGACTTGGGGCAGGCTGAAAGATAAATTCTCATCTGTTGGGCAAGGCTTTTCTAATTTCGCATCAAAACAGGTTGAAGGAGCTAAAGGAGCATTATCATCACTGACTGATACAGTAGATGGAATGGGCATTCCTCTATCAAAGACAATTACGAACTTTGGTAAAATGACAAAGGCTGCAATGGCATTCGTTGCAACGCCTCTTGGCATGATACTTGGTGCGATTGCTCTTGCTCTTAAAGCTGTGCATACGTGGCTTAACAAATCTGCCGAGGGACAGAAAGTTATGGCGCAGGTGTCTGCGTTCTTCGGAAGCATAATGGGTTCTGTGACGGATATTGTTATTGCTTTCGGTAAATATCTGTTCAAGACATTTACTGGCGGAAATAAGGCTGTCAGTGAGTTTATCTCAACGTTTGTAACCTCATTCAAAACTGGATTTAGCGCAGTAAAAAACCTGGTTGTTGGCTTCGGCACTATCTTTAAGGGCGTTTGGCAAATCATAACGGGTGAAATATCCGAGGGCTGGACAACACTTAAGGAGGGCGTATCGCAAATGGGGACAGGTCTTTTAGACGCTGGAAAAAATGTTATTAACCAGATTAAAACAGCAGTTGCAGGTATCAAGGCAACAGTCTCAGTAGTGTCTGGTATGTTTACTGATAATGAACTCGGGAATGCTCTTACAAAGTCTTTGACTGGCATGATACCGAAAGCAAGAGAAGCATCAAAAATAGCTTTGCAAAACTTAGACCTCTCAAAGAAGGAAGGTGAAGCAAAGGAGCGCGCACTAAAACTTGATACAGAAATTGCAGCACTACGAGAAAAGGCGTATACATTAACTGGCAAGGAGAAAGATGCAGCACTAAAAAAAGCGAAACAGCTAACTAAAGAGAAATTCTACGGAAAGGATATTGTTGACCAAAAGACTGGACAGAAAAAACATGAAGATGGTATTCTTGATGTGCAGCAGAAGCAATACGACAACCTTGTTAAACAGAACAGGTTACACACTCAAACATTGCAGACTATCAAAGCAGAACGCCAAGCGAGAATTGGCTTAATGCAGTCAGAAGCCACCGCGGCAGCATCAACACGTATGCTCACGCGCATGGAACAAGCTAACCTCCGTTCAATGGCATCTAAGGCCCAATCTGCCGCAAAGAGAGGGCTTAACCAATCTAATGCAGTTACCTCGGCGAATAGCAAAGTTATAGATGTCTATGACAAAAACAACAAAGCACGCGAGCAAGAAGTCGCGAAGGTAGAGAGTGCAATCGCAGATGCTCGCATTGCAGCCATGAAAGATGGCTACGCTCGAACGCGAGAAGAACGCGAGAAACAAAATAAAGACGAACTTGATAAGATTAAGCAGCAAGGCGATGCAGCAGTAGAAGCCGAAATAAAGCGACAGAAAGCAGAATATGAAGCGGAGCAAGCTGTAATTAAGGCGAGAGGCGGAAAGATAACTGCATGGAATGATAACATGGTCGACAAAAATGCGGTTAACAAGATTAAAGACCAATACAAATTGTTATATGATTTCACGGAGAAGAAGCAGCAAAGAAAGACAGTTGACAGCCTCGCTCAGGCATACGACAAGCAAGAACAAGAACGGCAAGACAAGATTAACTCTCTACGCAACGACATAGCAGAACTTGAAGAACAGTTGTCTAAGGCGACATCACAAGCAGAGAAAGATGAACTTGAAAAGTTGCACAGCAACGCCCAAGCGCAGCTTGATTGGGTGTCCCAATCAAAGGACGCATGGAATGACTATTACGAGAAGTACGGAACATTCTTGGAGAAACGCAAGGCGTTGGAGGAGAAGTTCTTGTATGATACGCAGGGGGTTGACGAAAACTCACCTCAATTCCTTATGCTTAAGAAGCAGCACGATGAAGCCGTTTCTGCGCTTGAAGCAGAGGAAAAGATGAAAGATTTCGACTGGATGAATGCGTTTGGAGACCTCTCGAAATTAAGCAACGACACCCTTGAAAAGGTAAAGCAACAGCTATGGGACATTATCCAGTTAGATGACAAGCTGAACGCTACTGATAAAGCCAAGTTCGTTGAAAAATACAAGCAAGCAAGCGAACAAATTGACAAGAATAAGACTTCATGGGCTGGTGACAATTTCGTAACCAAGATTGTAGGCAAGAAACTTGAAGATGAACAGCTAAGGAAAAACTATGAGATAAAAAAGGCAGAGTTTGAAAAGGCGAAACAAAACAATTATGAAGCCGAAGCGAACAAGATAACCGCAGATGCAAAATTAAGCAAGAGTAGGCAAAACTTTAATGCGTTCTTAAAGGACAGCGGCAGTAACATGAATGCTGACCAATTCAGCGGAATGGATATGTCACAAGCCTTGAATATGTTCCAGCAGAGCGGTGGCGATATGTCGCAATTCGGGCAAAAATTCCAATCCTTATTCAAAGGGTTTGGACAAGCGCAAGGCGAAGCCGCAAACATGGCATCAAGTGCAGCCCAGACAGCGGAAGCCATGCAGGGTGCACAACAGGGTATGGAAGCTGCAGAGGGCGCGATGGGCGGCAGTGGCGCAAGTGGGGCTGCAATGACCGAAGCGATAATAAAAGGCGTCAATCAGAATGTCCAATCTCTTAACGAATTAACGAAGAAATGGGGTGATGAGGACTCAAATTTCTCCAAAGGTATGAATGCCTTCGCGGAGAGTTCAAACGAGGCGGTCGCTGCATTCGACAGCTTAAAGAGTGGTGATGTCTTCGGAATTATATTACATCTTTCAAATGCGATTGAAAGCCTTGGTACAAGTATGGCGTATTTCTTCGGTTTTAACGATGGCATGAAAGCATGGAAAGACGAACTTGAACATTACGAAAAACTGTCGGGTATATGGAGTGACCTTATAGATAAGAAGCAAGAATATATTGACCTAAAATTCGGCAACAATGCGAAAGAAGAAGTCAAGGAAGTTGAAGCCTTGTACAAGGCTGAAGAAAAGTCATTAACTAAACTCGCAGAAAGTTATCTTAAGATAAGGAAACCAAATGCTCATAGCTACGGGTACCGCATAGACCGCGACCTTGGGACAAAGGGCTTGCAAGCAATGAGCCAAGCGGCAGGCGTGCAGATTAACAGCGTGTCTGACCTAACGAACCTCAGCTACGACCAACTTGTAGCAGCTAAAGGCGCAGACAATGGCGAATATTGGGCGAAGCTCCCCGTGGAAATGCAAGACTACTTGGACAAGCTGATTGAATGCAAGAAGGCTACGCAAGACTTTCAAGAGGATATGAAGGAGAAGTTTACAGGTATCAAGTTCGATGATATGTACTCAAACTTTATGTCAGTTCTCGAAGATATGAACAGCGGTGCAGACGATTTCGTTAATTCTGTAAAGGACAAGATGCGCAAAGCTCTAATAGACAACACGCTTGGAAAAGAAGTCGAAGCGTGGACAAAGGATTATACTGAACGTTATCAGAAGCAAGTAGAGGCCGATGGCGGTAAAATTACCGAGGAGCATGAACGCGAGTTCCAGCAAGAGCTGCAAGAGTATGCAAACGACGTTACTAATAGGAGAAACGACACACTGAACAATGTCGGGCTTGGTGGTGAAGCGAGTGACGGGTCGCAGACAAAAGGCTTTGCTGCCGCGTCAGAGAGCAGTATAGAGGAACTTAGCGGCCGCGCATTGGCACAGACAGAAGCATTGTATCAGATACGTGATAATCAACTCATTGACACGCTGAAATACGACAAGATAAATGACAGTCTTTGCCAGATTATAAATATCGAAAGAGGCAGAAATGAGTATTACGACACCTCAATAGAGATACAACGTACTTCTGTAAGTCATCTCGCTGCAATAGAAAAGAACACAAATGAACTATACAGCATGAATGAGCGACTTGCGAAAATAGAAAAGAACACGCGTAACATATAAGAATATGACTGGACAAATTATAATCAACGGAAAGGATATTTGGTTAAACTATAAGGCACAACCTCTGAAAGGTACTTACAACACACTGCAAGGCAACTTGGAAACGAAAGAAGTAATAAGCAACGAAAGTCGCCTTGAAAATGGAGTAAGACTCGTTATAAACTCGGATAGTATAAAGGTGCAGAAACGCGAGTTTTCACTCACTTTCTTACTTGAGGGAAGTACGTACAGCGAGATACAAGCTAATACAGACCTTATGCTTGGCGTATTGCGAAGCGGTATGATTAACTTTGAGGCAAGACGAATCGGGCAGACATTCAAGCTACTTTTTCGCAAGGTTGAAGAAATCACGGATTACAGAAGAGAGAACTTCAGAACAATCAAAATCAAGTTCCTTGAACCGAACCCGACAGACCGATAAAACTGCACTCTGAATGACATTACCAATATACAGCCCCAAAGGCAAGTTATTGTACAATATGCCCAACATCTTTGTTGGTTGCAAAGAACGCAAAGAGCTAATGAAGGAAGATTACGTGGAACTGCATTTCAACCTCGCAGAACCCGTATTCTTTCCCATTGGCTCATATTGCACGTGGCATGACAAGGTATACCAAGTCACAGAGATACAATCACCGACATACGACAGCAACACGGGCGGTTATCAGTATGAGCTGAAACTCGAAGCATACTACTTCGCGTGGAAGAACAGAATGTACAAGTACAAATCGGAGTACAACAACACGCTGGAGGCATCATTCAACCTCACGGCCAACCTCAGAGAACAGGTCTACACCCTTGTGCGCTGCCTTAACGATGTGGAGGGCATGCTCTATAATGGTACGGACAAATACGATTTTGACGTGAATAAGGTTGATGACGATGTCTTGAAAAAGGTCAAAACGCAATCTTACTCGTCAGTCAACTACATTGATGCGCTGGCACAGATAGCAGAGGCTTGGGACACTGAATGGTGGGTAATAGAAAACGTGATACACTTCGGCAAGTGCCAGGATGCAGAGGGGACGAATGTGGACTTTATCCTTGGCAAGAACGTTGAAAGCATGGACGGGTCTAAGAGCGAAACAGACTACGCAACGCGTGTGTATGCTTTTGGCTCGTCAAACAATCTGCCAGCGAACTGGGATAAAGGTGATGTGGAGCTTACCGTTACGGGGTTGAAAGGTACAACAGACAGCTGGTATTTCAGTTCTGAATATCCTTTCTACTCCGAGTATTTTGATTCCGTGGAGACAGTAGACAAGAATGCGTTCAAGAATTTCGGCAAGGCTACAATAAAAAATCCAACATTCGGGGGAAAAAATTTAGTTGGTTTCTACTTCACGGTAAGGCTCGCTAATAGCGTAAAACTGAAAAAGGGCGAATATGCGGAGCAGTTTCTCTACAAGAAGTCTGATGCAAGTATGTTGCCACTAAATCTTAAATGGACAGCACCAAATGTCAAAGATGATGAAGTATACTTTAGAACATCTGGTATCTACGCAATTATAACAGATGCGGCAAAGGTAAAAGGCGTTAGTATGAATATAGGTCAAATGACTATATATAATGTGCTCGCTTCATATAGGTATGCTCTGAATATTAGCGGAATGGGGACAGGAGCGAACAAGTTGCAACACATACATCACTTCAATTTCCCAAAGTTGAAATTAGATGAGGATACAGAAGTTTGCGTGCAATATGTGCTTGTAATGACAAATATAAAAGAAAATGTATCGGGCGAGTTTTCGATAGGAGATGCCAACGCAGAAATAGGCTTCACAGACAACCGAGAAGCCTACACGCAAGCGGAATGCAAAATAACATTCACTAAAACGAAAAAGGAAGCAAAGGCTATATGGTATAACACTACACAATACATCGAACCATCGCTTGACGTACATACGAGTATGTTCAAGATTGCAAAGAGCGCAATCACGCTTAAAGGTGGAGAAAAATTCAAGCTTGACAACCTTGTTGTTGCGAAGCTTCCGACACACTTCTTCCCAGCAAACAAGCAAGACGCAGAGGCAATCAAGGCTCTCGCAGATACGCGACTAACGCTGCCATCGCCTGGATATATAGACACGCAAGAGGCCAAAGACGGAGAGATTGTTGAAAAAGTGCTTGTATTCGATGACATCTATCCTCGCACCAAGTCAGAGATAACGGAGGTGCGCGACAAACTGCAAAATGTGGTGGACGAGAACAAGCAGCCCACAGGCGAGAAATACACCGAATATTACATCAAGACGAACTCGTTTGTCTTTGATAGAGCATGGCAACTGCCAAATGGTGAGAATATGCAAGTCATCTTCCAGTCTGGCCCACTCTCAGGACTGACCTTTGATGTGCAGTTCAACAGCTCCGAAACGCCCACAACGCCAACCATTGACCATCAATTCTTTCGCATTCTGAGGAAGCAGTTCGATGGCGGTCTATACCTCCCGAACAAGTCAATGCACCCAAAGGAGGGAAACGAATTTATACTGACTGGTTGGGACAGCTCGCGAATTGCAGACCTTAAACTAATAAGAAATGCTCGCGAGGAACTTGCAAAGGAAACGCAGAAGCAAATCAAGAAAATGATGATTGACCCGAATACCTACGAATGTACCTTGTTTTCGGATATAGCGTATGGTGTGAGGGAAAAAACAAACATTACCGATGACAGCGGCAACACACTCGTTGACGATTATGGCAATGAGATAGTGCAAGATTACAGCGGCAGCGACCTTGACGCGAAAAACGCATGGGACTTTGACCTCGGCAGACGAGTGACAATGTATAACGCTGCACTATTCCGCAGCGGAAAGCGAGAAAGCCGCGTAATGGGCTACGAAAAGAAGATGGACATACCTTATGACAGCCCTACGTACATCATTGGCGAGAAGGCCACCTATTCCAAGTTCAAGGACTTGGAGAAGGAGATAAATAACGAAGTAAGCCTTAATATTGGCGGCAGCACACTCGTAAGCGAAGGCACATCGGGTGGAGCATCGGTCTACATCATCAAGACAAACGACACAACGAAAGAAACAGATGATAACGTGTATTCTGCTCTCCGTATGAAGAACACCTTTCTTCACAGCCGCGATGATGACAACGCACAAGGGCTGATAACATTCGAGGCTGGTGCAATGTTCGCAAGCGGTTACAGCGGAAATGACACTGCCGCAGATGGTATAATAGAATATTTTGAATAAGAGATATGGCAAGATTACTTAGCACATGGTTTAACGGATTTGTGGGGAGCGCGAGAAGCACAGGCAACAAGGTGCTTAACGCTTTCGGCAAGGTGGTGTGCGAGATGCAAGAATACTTTGCTTCGGACTTCATGGGCCATGGGTGGAAGATATTCAACAGCGGCTCGGAAGAAACGCCAGAATACACGCTTGAAATAGACAATGTAAAGGTGCGCAAAGCCTTCATAGCGCATGAGCTGATAATAGACCAAGTGCGTGCGATATGCGGTTCACTCGGCATCAGCCAGGCGTGCGGCAAGGTAAAGGAAGTGAGTCTGCGCACCGATGAACACGGGAACCAATATTACCTCATAAAACTCGAGGGCGAAGCCACTCACGGATATGGCGGCTTTGTGAAGAATGACCTTATACGCTGCCAGCGTGTGGAGGTAGGTTCTGATGGAGTGACCAAAGGCATAAAGGGCTATTGGGTGAAGATTGAGAGTGCAAACATGAAGGAGGGTTGGTTCACCGTCATGGCAAGCGAGTTTGTGGGCGAAATCAAGCAGGAAGAAGAATCGGAATTTGTGGAGAGTAACGATGTGCCGATGAACTTGCCTGCGGCTGGTGACGAGATTGTGCAGTATGGCAACATAACCGAACCGAGCCGACAGAATGCGATATACCTCCATGCTACCGAAAACGGCGTGCCGACCATTGACTTACTTAATGGCGTAAACTCCAAGTCTTTTTCGGACAAGATAGTTGCAAGTTTAGGCCGTATACCTGATGGTGGTGGATTTGGTTTGTATTTGAAAAATGGTACAATAATATCACTTAACAGCAATAGCGGAAAATATAATTACCATTTTAAGGAGAACGGCAGCTTTAGCCTTGGGCAAGGTGCGATAGATTACGACCCTGCGACTGGTGTTGTGACGATAGGCAGTGATGTGGTGATAAAGTGGGGCGCGAACAGCAAGAGCAATGTGACCTATCAGATAGGCAGCAGCGGAGTTAATGCGCCAACGGGGACATGGCTAAACAGCGTTCCTCCCTCGCAAGTGGGCAAATACCTGTGGACTCGCACGAAATGGCCCGATGGCACGTACTCTTACAGCGTGAGCTATATGGCCAAAGATGGCACGCCTGGGAAAGATGGTGAGCCTGGAAAAGATGGTGCGGACGGGCAGGATATGCGTCCCAACTTGCTTGACTATACCGAGTTTAAGCAAGAAACGTTTGATAATGTGCCAAATCCAGACAAGACCTTTGCTTTGGAAGGCACAAGGGACGAGGGGTTGGACGGACATGGGGCGATAAAGGTAGAAACTGAGCAAAAAGTGAATGTAGAATCACTGATTAAAGAAATTGATGTTGACTTTTTCCAGCAGAATGTCAAAAATCAAATATCACCATCTACGTGGTACACGCTATCTTTTTATTTACTTGGTACAATCGTGGAGCGACCTGTCTATACCTATCTGTGGACATGGGACAAAAATGGCCTTACAATGATTGATACCACAGAAAAAATGATTGTGGACGGAAAGGAACAAGACACACCAAAAGATGGTGGTGTTAAATTCCAGCCAACATATTCGTGGACTCGTCACACAGTGACGTTCAAGACTTCTGACAATTTGCCTGAAACTTGCCTTTGTTTGTTCCGAGTCATGAAGAAGTTTACTCAGCAAATCCATCCGATTGTTCCATGTGTTTACGTTACAGAGCCGAAGCTTGAAGTTGGCAAGGCTGCAAGCGCATGGACGAGGAGCGATAACGATATTGTTGGTGTTGCGGTAGACAAGATAAATATGCCATCATGGGTGCGCCAGTGGGACGGACAGACCACCGAACTTGGTGCGGACTATGTGGCCGCGAAGAATGCCGCATTCGGAACAAAGGACGCAGACGGGAAGTTTACGGGCATCGCCATGAGCGGTGAGGGATTCGACATTGGCGGCAAAGAAAAGAATGTAGTTGGGCTGTATGGCATTTCAAAAAACGAATGCCGCGTGATAATTGACCCGAAGAACGAGAAGTATGCGTTTCATGGGAATATCTTCTGCGAGAGTGGGCAAGTGAACGGACTGCTTGTAGGTTCGTATCTGAAAGGGCTAACACAAGTTACGAATGAAGATGAATGGAAGAAAGTCTTTACCGCGAAGGATAAGGACAATGAGGGCAATAGGTGGAAGCCTGATTTTTACAACATCAATCCGATACTCTTAATCTCGTATATTCCGAATAGCACCCCTACCATTTATCTTCCTCCGAATGGCAATAAACCAAGCGACTATGCAGAGAGTTTGGCATTCCTTGGCTACAAGTTTTACTTGATAAACAGATTGGGGAAAGGTCTGACAACAAACCAAATACAAGTTCGTGGCATTGGTGCGAACATAAAGGTGTACGGGAATGATATACTACAACAGACATACAAACTCGGAGGAGGAAGGGCTGTGGTTCTGACAGGTTCAATCGGCAGCGATGGCGGCTTTTTTTGGCTCGTAGAAGAAGGCAGCACGAGCAGCGACCTTGGCAGCGGCAGTATAGAAAAGCCGTCATTCAACATTAAGGATAATACGAACATAGGACAGATGACATGGACTAAAGTGCCACTGACAACTGGTCCTTCTGATAATGGAACAATAAAACCTTAACAATATGGCAACAGTAAAACTCAAAGACGTACTAAAATCGCTACCGCAGGACACGAGTCTGACGGGCAGCGAGATGGTCGTGATAAACGATAACGGGGAGAATAAATACATACCCTATTCAACAATAAGGAACGGACTTGTCAACGCCTCAGAGCGCAAGACATTGGCCAATACCGCAGAATGGCTCATTGCGCATGATAATGTGACGACTATTGATGCGCTGAACAAAGAACTTGACGCATTTGGTGCGGAAACTGCACAAGGTCTGCACCGCATGAAGTGTTTTGGCATTCCGCTGTTCGTGACGTTCGCTAATCTGAACGTTGGTGACAGCGTATTTATGCAGACGATACAAGGCAGCATTACGTTTAACTCGGCAAAGACAAACATTGCGTCAATCAACACGGTTGGCAACTTGACCATTGCAGTTCGTTACTATCAAGGCGGCAAGTGGGGCAGTTGGAATACTCCGATGACACCAATCGAGCCACCAACTGTTCAGACTTCGGTTAATGGCACAACTAAGAACTACATTTATTCTAATGGTACTGATGCTGATAAAAACTGTGTTGCGTCATGTAACTGGTGGATTTATTCAGAAAATGGTAGAATATATGTTCGTTGGAAAAGATGGGGTGCTGATAATAATACTCATTATGACCATGATAATGAAGAACATCAAACATCGCAGTATATGATACCCTATATGGGTAGTGATGGCGGCGCATGTTATCAAGACGGACTTTTACCATGGCAGTGGGGACAACGAATGAAAGACTGTGGAGTAAACTTTAGATTTATCCGAGAGGAGCTAAGTACAGCAGAATATGTTAATTTACGCTATCTGAATTTTGCAAATGGTGGAGCGTATGATACACCAATTTCTAAAGCCACTTCTGCCAAAGCGGGGGTGATGACGGCTGCTGACAAGACAAAGCTTGATAATTTAACTGCCTATGCACGTGACCTTGGAAACTTTGAATCAGAGGAAGCGGCTCTTGATGCGCTTAAAGCCATTGAAATATCAAGCAACTCTAATATTGTACACGTGCATTGCACGTATGCTAACGGAGCAATGAGTATTACAATGATGCAGAGCATTGAGAATGATTATACAAGGCAAATTATTTTCAATAAATCAAAGGTTTTTCAACGTGCTATCTATTTTACGAATGGCACTCGACAAGAAATAAGTCATGTGGAAGATTGGAGTTGTCTTTTCGGTGATAGATTACATTGGGACAGCGGAGAGAATAAATATGTATTAAGCCAATTTGGTTTACCTTTCAATGAGGAACATACAGACCCTATACCTACTGCAACAACGACAAATGATGGCTTAATGTCTGCTACCGACAAGCAACTTTTAGAGCAAATTAAAACAAAACTTGGATTATGACTAACCACATCAGCACGAAAGAATTAAGCATTTCGGCTGCGACAACCGCAAAAGCTGGTGTAATGACAGCAGCGGACAGAGAACTATTGAATAAGATAAAAGCAAAACTCGGATTATAATGAACAGACTTCAAGAAATTAGGATTGAGTGCGTGAAGATAGCGGCTTCGCGCAACGACATAAAGCCATGCGAGATAGTTGAAGTGGCAAGAGAGATAGAAGCCTATGTAAGGAGAAAGGAGGGTGAATTTTGACTGACATAATACAAACTATCAGTTCTATCGTTACAGGCGTAGCTATACCAGTGCTTGGCATATTCCTTTTTTACGATGCGAAGAAAAGAGAAGCTTCTGCAAAAGCAGGTAAGGCCGAGGCTGACAACATCACGCAATATGCCGCACAATGGCAGAAGTTGTATGATGAGAAGGTGAAGCACGAAGAAGAACTGAATAAAAAGATTGATGCGCTATATGTGCAGCTTAATGAGCAACGCGATGAACTTGCGCGGCTGAAAAAGGAAATGGCAGAACTGGTTGTGAAGCAGCAGTATGCGGAGAGCCAAAAGTGTACGGTGTTTGGTTGCCCAAACCGTCAGCCTCCACAACTTTTGTGTGCAAGTAGTAATCACCCTGAACAATAGGTCTATGAGATTAACGAGATATATCACGGAACTGATACGTGTGAACAGTGGGCACAGCAGCAAGGCGTTTTTCCTTGTGGCTGTTACCCTGATAGGGTGTGTATTGTTGCTTTGTGTGGCATTTGTTCTGATATGGGAAGTTATGAACAGTAACACAATACACACTGACCTTATGGGGCTTAGTGCTTTCGTAGGCAGCGTGGCAAGTTTGTTTGTTACAGCTGGTATTACCAAGGTGTATGGCGAAAAACGTGAGAACAAAACTGAATAAAAATTGGCGCGTTTCACAACGCACCAACCCCTCAACATAACCATGTCAAAACAAAAATATTAACACCTACAAAGGTAAGAAAAATAAGTTTAGACGTATGGAAATTTGGAAAGAATTAGCGGCATTTGTGCTGGAGCGCGAGGGCGGCTATTGCAACAGGAAGGCTGACAAGGGAGGGCCTACTAATAAGGGCGTGACATTGACCACATACCGCAGTGTGTTTGGACAGAACAAGACGATAGAGGACTTGAAGCGCATTACTGATGCGGAGTGGGAGTACATATTTAAGAAATACTATTGGAACAAGTGCAAGGCGGACTACATACAAGACAAGAGTGTTGCCTTTATCCTCGTGGACTGGGCCTATAACAGCGGAGTTAAGACGGCCGTGACGCACTTGCAGCGGATAGTTAAAACGACTGCCGATGGCATCATGGGCAAGCAGACCTTGCAAGCGGTAAATACGCGTAGTCCGCTGCCGCTGTTCGGAGCGTTGAAGCAGGACAGGATAGCTTTTTACAAGGCTATTGTTGCCAAGAATCCGAGCCAAAAGGTGAATTTGAATGGCTGGCTAAATCGGGTGAACCACTTTGCCTATGGCAAGTTCGTGTGAAAAAACTGCCACACGG
>ERZ1023621.129-NODE-129-length-22653-cov-34.317771_pt1 | contig 22653 bp, 12 predicted proteins | sample MGYA00380330_ERZ1023621 | MGnify/ENA primary metagenome ERZ1023621 (study PRJEB33179, sample SAMN07448975) | human gut metagenome | biome: Human-gut; feature: Human associated habitat; material: Faeces | host: Homo sapiens | place: India: Bhopal | collected...
CCAACCTCTCTTATTCTCCTTAGGCTGCTTTAGAGCTTTATGTTAAAAAAACTAAATCTACAAGTGCTGCTACTGCAGATGCAAAGTTCAATAACAACGAGGACGGTTATGTGCTCTACTCTATCGATTTGAATACATGGTTCCCTGGTGGTGATCAGAACAAAGACGGTGTGCTGAATGATAAAGATACCAACTGGAAACACCCTGATGGTGTAAAGACTCAGGTTGTGAAGGGTTCTGTATTCGGAAGCAACTTCGTCATTCCATTTAATTACGCAGAGGGTAAGAGCACCATGGAGCTTCAGCTCTTGGATGCTAAAAACAATATCATCAAGACTTGGACCGTTTCTATCCCAGAATCAGATTTAAATAAGGTTGCAGCAAATGGAGCTACAGACGCAAGTCCTTCTATCTTCAACGTGGTTCGTAACCACATGTACAACTTGGGCGTGAAGACTTCAAATGGTACAACAACTGATCCAGATCCAAATAAACCAGATCCAGATCCAAATAAACCAGATCCAGATAAACCAGATCCAGGTAAAGACGAGCCAGAAGACTTGACCAAATCTCAGAACCTCATCTTGAAGGTGAACGACAACTGGGAGGCTATCCACAAGTTGGAGCTGGGTGATTAATCTTACTACGTGCTCATAATATAGGCAGTATTAAGAAAAATATATCCAAGGGATGCACAGTGCCCGCTATGGGTACTCGCATCCCTTACTATCCCAACATCACAATATTTAATTTATCATTCATTTTATACGTAATTCCCATTCAAATCGAATAGGCGAACATTGAAATCGAATAGGCAAACATTGAAATCGAATAGGCGAATATGATGAGAAGATCTATAAAAAACAGTTTAAATATAATCCTCGCAGCCAGTCTCCTAATGAGCTGTAGTGCAAGCAATGATGCGCCTGATACCCTCGCCGACGGATCGCATGCCGTGAAGTTGGACATGAGAGTGGGTGTAAGCGCAGGTGTTGTTACCGGCTCACGAGAACTTGATACGTGGGATGGAGCACAGCAGGTGAATGATATGAGAATCTACGTCTTCAGATGCCCCGTAGAAAAGAAGGGCACCTCAGAAGAAGCATATACCTATTGCATCCCTATTGAAACGGAAGCAGCCAAGAATGGTTACTATTCCGTTGACGCATTCAACAATAGAGAACCCTACTATTCTGCCGAGCACCAGAACATGCCCGAGCAGCATCTATACACCTTCGAACCCTATCTGCAGAACGGCTACTACTACCAGTTTCTAGCCATAGGCAGAGATGACAAATACGCAACGAACAAAGTACTTACAGAACCCAAATTCACTGAAAACGATACGAAACTGGAGGACGCAAGAATCGCCCTCACCGAGCAGGCAAAAAACAGCGCCAAAGTCGGTATCCTCAATACCACAGAGCTGTTTAGTGGCATCCTGCAAGACGAGAAGACACACGAGGAAGACCCCGTTCTCGTAACGGAAGAGACGAAATACTTCCACCGCACGCTGACCGCCAGCCGTAACGTGGCTGGTCTGATGATTTACGTAGAAAACATCCCGGCACAGGTGGAGTCGAATGCAGCAGGAGACGTGAGCCCCGTTCCCTTCACGCCCACCTCTCTATCCGTTGTAGCCACCGGCATCAGCACCGAAACGCTGATATGGCAGAAGCAGGCACCAGCAGATGCTGAACCGTTGACTTATCAGACGTTGGGCACCATCGACCTCACCCCCTCAAACGGATGGACCGTAGATGCTACAGAGAACATATTCAAGCGAGCTGAAGACTCCCAGAAAGGATGGAAGGCAAATAGCTACATGATAAGCAACTTCATGATGCCTACACCAGAGGAAAAAATGCAGAAAAGCAAGAACTCGGCAGAGAACGAGACCACCTTCTATCTGCATTACACGGATGGCACGCACCACAGGTACGACAACATCAGGAAATCTACAACCACTGGCGACAAGTTCAAATTCCCTATCGAGGCAAACCACCTGTATTGCCTGGGAGCCAAGAGCAAGACCGTGAACCAGCCATACGACCTGAAGGAGTATTACGAGCCGGTGATGACCGACGTGAAGGTTGAGATAGAACCAGCCTTCGAAAAAAAACATGAATTTGAAACAGAATAAACGTTACAAACAGCATAAAAACGGAAATAGAATATGCAGAAATCAAGATTTAGCATCTATAAGATAAGCTCCATCAAGATGAACGCCATCAGGATGAACGCCATCAGGACAGGCATGGCGGCAGGTTTTTGCTTCCTCCTCGCACTAGCCGCAGGATGCAGCAGCGATGCCGATCTGCCACCTTATCCAGATGGCAGCAATGGAGATGCAGGCATGAATCAGCCTTCGGAAAACGAAGATGAAATTACGACTGTTCCCATCACCATCACTCTGGGCGGATTAAGCGGCAGCGATGGCAATGCCAAGCAAGATGGCAGAAACACCCGTGTAGCTCCTCCTGGTGCAGGATCCTCTTCCTCGTCGGGCACAATAGGCGAGGACGACGGATATACCGAGACCGACAACGTCGATGCCGTAAGGCTGATAGCTTTTCGACGAAGAGTTCAGAACAATGGAGAAAAAACTGCAACCTATGATGCTGCAGTCAACGATATCCAGGGCTTCGAGTACGACCCTACCAACGACAGGGTGATTAACGGGAAACCCACGTTAGAAGACGGCAAGGAAGACGATTATCTTTCGGGAAAGCTCCACAAGCACTATGTGGTAAAGGGCACCTTCGGCATCAGCAGGGGCTACGAATATCGTATCATTGCCCTCGCTTACAATAGCCAGGAGAAATCGCCCTATCCGCAGTATGAGGAAAACAATGTGGTTACCACGGAAATGCTCAATTTAAAAAAAGGTACTACATTTCAGGAGTTCAAGGCCACGTTTGCGAGTTACCTGGTCAATGATGATGGCAAAACCGACACCCCCAACAACTGGCTTGACTATCTAAAAAAAATAGTTCTCACACTAAATAATGTAGATTGCTTGAGCCGCCAGCTCATCACGGTGCCGCAGCTCTTCTATGGCACCCTCTACCAGCAGGGGGATGATACCCAAAATCCAATCATCTCTTCTGCTGATTACCAGAAAGAAAATCTGGGAAACAACACCCCTACGCCGCTTGTAGGAACACTCTATAGAGGCATGGCAGAAGTGGAGGTTCATATCACTCATGCCGCCCATTACAGCATTACAGCGCAGACGCAATGGTATTGCCTACTTGCCGACACCGTGCTTACCCAGATGCCTCTTACCAGCTACGACGGTTTTAAGCAGGGCAGTGTACCTATCAAAAAGTATTCAGAAAAGGGAGGCTCCTATACCACCATTGCCTATGCCCCCTTCCCAGGTGAAGGCAACGAAGTGGTTCTCAAGGCATTTGTGCTGCCAGGCAAGACCCATCTTGCCGTGAGAATAGGCCTCAAAGCCTATCCTCACGCCCACAACTATCAGATAAAGGCAAAGGATATGATGTCTTCTGAAGCAGCCACGGGCGTTATCGTGGTAGATGGAGTAAGCAACCTCTTCTATCTGAGACGAAACCATAAATATGTCTTCACATACGATGAGCAAAAGACACTTACAGACTCCAGACATTTGCTCGAATAAGATCAAGAGAATTATCAAGACGTTATGCTATGTTTTAAAATCAAACAGACAATGAAACTGCATTTTATATACAAAACTTTCATATCATTTTTGTTGGCATTCCTGATGATTGTGCCCGCCTCTATCCAGGCGGCACAACCCGAGGATGACAACACCAGTCCCTATTTCGAAAGTGTTGCCGTTAGAGACTCGTTCAAGAACTGCAAGAAACCCATCTGGACCAACAACTGGGATGATCTGCCAGCCGACAAGCACCAAGACCATTTTGTGGAGTTCAACAATGACCCCAAATATTACAACATGACATTCCGTGAGCTGCGCAACCGCCGTGCCCTTACGGGCGAATCGTGCACCATTAACAAATTGATTGGTGTGGTAGGCGTAGGCAGCTGGGCAAAGGATATGGGCGCCCTTACCGACGATTCACTCGACAACTATGCACAGGTGAACTCCGTGGTACGAGCAGGGGTAACCGTAGACCCGATAGTAAGTGTAAAAGATATGGATAATTACTATTCCAAGGGAACGGTGGCAGGCTTTACCATCGTGGCTGGTTCAGGTAGCAGCGTGCTGAGCCTCGATGTAATCAAGGCATTCTCCATCGGATTCTATCGCGACGGCAAACTGAAGGGTGTGAAGGCGGTAAGGGAAGGACAGAATGGTTCGGGAGTAACGCTGAAGCTGCTCCAGATACCGGGTTCCGACAACATCTGCGCCATGCTGACGGCAGAAAGCGACTGGCTCTTCGATGAAATCACTCTCGACTGCTCGGGCGGCATTCAGGCAGAAGTGGCGAATATTCTGAAAATCAAATATGCCTTCGTGGGCGAATCTACGGAGTTTACCATCACCGATGGAGGCATCAAAAAATACAACGAATATTTCAAAGACGACAAGCAGGTAGCGCTCAAAGAGATGAAAGGCTGGCGCCCTATTATCCTCGGCATCCCCCTGCCTTTCCTGGACAAAGATATAAAGAAGATGACAGATGATGATCTGGACAATTTCGCCACCATCGTCCCTCTTCTTGACATAGGTTACCAGGGCGGAGCCAAGTTTATGATGCAGAACAACAAGAACCCGCAAGGCGAAGCATTCGAGGCTGGCATGGAGGCTGGCTTCAAATACAAGATGGATGCCCTGCTGAGCCTCAATGCAGGAACATGGGTCAACGTGCTGCTCTTCGACCACAAGGGAAACAAGGTGCAGGAAGAAACGATTTCTGCCCAGGTGCTCCACCTCTCGCTGGTGCAGATTGGCGACGGAACGGTGAGCATCAAGGCAAAGGTGCCGTTTTCAGGATGCGAAATCAGATTCCTTACGGTTCTCGGAGTAGATGCAGGCGCCATCGGCATCCACTATGGATTCGTAAGAATGGCTCCAGATGTATCCCACCGGTGCCCCATCAATCCTACCATCAGCAGCAATGTCTGCCAATCGCAGACTTCGTTTACTCTCCGTTCTAATCCGAAAGTAAGCGTAACATGGAAGCTGGTGAATGCATGGGATTTGAAAAATAACGATATTCTTGCCACCACACCTGTAAAGGTTACCTCTGCTGGTCAAGTTACCAATCTGGAACCTGGTAAATATACCTTCAGGGCCACGGCTCAGGACGGATGTTATGATGAAACCACCATTACTGTAGGTGGTTTTAATGATGGAAATACAACTTGCGGCAAACCACTTGTCAACAAACTGGGTGAAGATTTCTACGAGGTATCGCCTAAGATTCACGAAACATCCGGCTCGTTGCTTTCTATCTCTGAACTCAAGGATAGAGACAATATTATCAAGGGTGAATATGATCAATATGCCGAATATATAGGTGGCTTGAGTCTTGCCGATAACCTCTGCATCATCGGAATTCACCGCAAGGATGGTCAACTGATATACGATGCTACCGACCGACACAAAGGTGAATCAGAGCCGGATGCCGTCAAGAGAGCTCAACCTAAGCGCATTGGTTTTGTGGTAGAGGCTGATGCTACAGTAATCAATTTGCATGCCCTGCAATTCCTGCAGATACGCTGCTATAACCAAGGCAAGGAAGTATATCGCCATCTGATAGATGAGAACAATGCGATTGGTGCAGATATCGCAGGTTCAGGCAAGCTGCAAAAGATAAGATATTCTATCGAAGTTCCAGCCTACGTCAGCAAAGACACGATTCAGATGGATGAGTTCCAACTCTGGAATTCGGGTGTACTCAATCTGGGCGGTTCTAAACTCCGTATCTACTATGCTTTCATCGAGGAGGCTGCCGATGACTGTTCTTCGCCACTTGCATGTAGCAGTTTGGTGATGTCGCATAATCATTCACATACTACCATCAATGCTAATGAAACCAAATTTGGCGGAGCGGTGAGTGTGGCTACTGTAGATGATAACTTAGGTTATCTGGTGGATGATGACTTGAATACCTTTATGGCGGTTGCCAATACGGTAAGTCTGGGAGTTGGTCAAACATTCGCCGTAAAGATGGGTAGAACACTCGACTATCATCATCAGTTGGGAATTGTCATTGACAACAAGACTTTCCTGGCAGCCGTAGATGTAGGAGACTGGCTAACGGTAGAAACCTTCAAAGACGGTAATTCTACGGGAGATAAATTTACCGACTGGAAGGTGATTTCCGCTAATGTAGCGGGTTATGGCGATAAGAATATCCTCTTCTTTCAGCCAAAGAAAGCGTATGACGAGGTGCGATTAACTTTAGCCAAAATTGTAGGCGCATTGGATGTGCAGAAATTCTACGGACTCGTGACACGTGGTGATATTGATAATGATGGTATTCCTGACTGTAAGGACGACAAGTCGTGCGTAGATGGTGTAGACGATATCGTTGTCAACAATGTATGCGTAGGAGATAAGATTGTCGTAACTGCTACCGGATTGACCGGAGTAGATTATCATCTTTACTTCGGTGATAAGAATGCGGGAGAAAATGGCATAGTGTCTCTGCATTCTACACCAGACACCAAGAACAATATCCAATATACCTACACCACCAAGGAGCCGGGCGAATATCAGCTCACCTTCTTCGACGGCAGCTGGACGCCACTCTCTTCTGTAGTATATCAGGTTCATCCATTACAGACCCGATGGCTTCCGAGTGCATCTACCAATGAATGGAACAAATGGGACAACTGGAGCGACGGTTCGCCTTACTGCTGCACCAACGCCATCATCTCGTCGGATGCCGATAACTTCCCAATGCTGGGCACGCCAGAGAAGCCAGCCGACTACTGCTGCAAGGACATCTTCTTCGAACCCCGTTCGGCGGTGGATAACGTGCCATCGCTCAATTATCGCAAGGCATGGGTAGAACTGGAGCAGAAGCCGAACCATTACTATCTGCTGAGTGCACCGCTCAAGCAGATGTACACGGGCGATATGTTCATGCCTGCCGACACCACGAAGGCGAAATACTTCGAGGAGCTGAACGAAGAAAACTGGAAGGAACAGCGCTTCAACCCGAGCATCTACCAGCGCCTCTGGGCGGCAGCGCATCCGGGTAAGATTTATTCGCTAAACAGCAAGGGAAATCCGGTTTTGGAGGATAAAACGCTTGCCGTGAACGAGGCCACCTGGTCGCACAACTTCAATGCCGTGGCGAAGAAGTACGACATGGGTGAAGGCTTCTCTATGTGGATAGACAACGGCAATCTGCCGGCTACCAATAAGTTCAGTATCCGCCTGCCTAAGGCGCATAAAGAATATAGTTACTTCGTGGATTACGATCAGGAGAAAGTGGCTAGTGAAACAGTGAAGAAAGATGCAAATAAGATAAACCGCTTCATCTACGAACCGGATTCTCCGCAGGAAGGCGACTTGACGATGGAATATAAGTATCTGTCGGAAGGCAAGGAAGTGACGGAGAACCGCACGGTGTTCGTGGGGCAGAGCGAGTATCCGATTACGCTGAAATCGGATATTCCTACGCAGACCTTTGTGCTGGGCAACCCATTCATGAGCCGCCTGAATATCCAGAAGTTCCTGGAGGTGAATGATAACGTGAACAGTGTGAAGGTGGAAGTAGAGAATGAATTAGGAGGCATGGAAGAACAAACTGTAAGCAAGGTAGCTTCTACGGGCAACGCCACCACCATCGCCCCAATGCAGGCATTCTATGTTACCACAAATGATGAGCCGAGTACGGAAATCACCCTGCTGCTCACTCCAGAAATGATTGGTGGAAGCAAGAAGGCTGAGGAAAGTAAACCTGCTGAAGCCAAGGGACTGAAAGTGTGTGTGGAAAGCCTGAAGACGCGAAGCAAATCAGCAGCTATGCTGGTGATGGAGAATTCAGAAACTGCTTATGATGTTTCTGCCGGTTCTTCTTCCAAGAACTCTGTATTGGTTCCAACTCTTCTGGATAGTGAAGTGAAGTCACCTTTGAAGGTATTTGGTATTCAGCAGAGTCAGGCTTACGATATCCTTCCGATGACTGGCGCTACATCTTTAGGAATCTATCTGTCGCAAAAGGATAGCATCCGTATCGAGGTAAAACCTATTCAGGGTGTTGATATGAGCGGATATGTTCTCCATGATATGCTTTCGGGTGCCGATTATTCACTCGATTCTCCTCTCATTATTGCGGATGCCGAGACCTCGTTAGGCAGATTTGTTATCAGAAGCCGTTATGGAAGTACAGATGTGACATCTGTCGATACTGATCAGCGCATCAGTATTGTTCAGGAAGGTTCTTCTGTCCTCGTGCAATCTGCCTGCGGCCTGCTCAAGAGTGTCAAGGTCATAGACCTGAATGGCAGAATCATCAGCAGGGTACAGGGAAATGGTTCAAGGTGTTTAAAGGCGAGCATAGCCACAGGCATTCAAATCATACACATAGAATTGGCAGATGGTAGCAGTAAGGACTATAAGATGATTTTCTAAGTGAAATCAGAATAGCGAATTACATCTTTTACTTATAATTATCCCTGCCAGCTTGTGAAAGCTGGTAGGGCTTTTTATTCGAAAATCTAAAGATTCAAAGAATCATATATTGAGTCCACTTTAAAAAGTAGTTTTGGGTCCTTTATTCTATAAACCCATTTGATTATCAGATGGTTACTTTTGGAGGAATTATCAAAAATGACTTTTTAAAGTGGGCTCATAACTGAACTTTCGCATATCAGGAAGTTAAAGGAGTTAAGGAAGTTAATGCGTAAGTTTTACCTTGCTTTTCCAATTTTGGGGACAGCGTCCCCAAAATTGACATGGAGCCATTATTTTGAACTGTTGAAGTGTGACAACTCGCTTGAAATGCAGTTCTATTATAAGGAATGCATCAAAGAAGGCTGGAAAGTTCGAGAACCTTGTCGCATTCTTCTACCTGTTTCATACAATATTCAATTTATATTATTTGCAAAGATTGTGCCAGCGAGCGCAATGAAAGTTTGCTTTCAAATTGCCGAGCGCCGCCTATCTTTTTGTAAAGATAAGACATTTATTCGAATTAAGCAAGAAAATCCGGGTAAATTCTTTGGTATAATCAGATAATTTTCTTATTTTTGCAAATGTAAATTATAAAAGGAGCAATCATGGATCAGAATATGAAACGTTTGCCTTACGGCATCAATGACTTTGAGGCGGTAATAGAACAAAATCAATATTATGTGGATAAGACGATGTATTTGCCTTTGCTGGAAAACCAACCAAGCAACATCTTCTTCATTCGTCCACGCCGGTTTGGTAAGAGCATATTCCTGAGTATGCTCCATGCTTATTACGACTGTAGCAAGAAAGAGAAATTTCAAACTCTTTTCGGTGATTTATGGGTAGGTAAGCATCCTACTCCTTTGCAGGGAAAGTATCAGATTCTTCACCTTGATTTCTCGTATGTGGGTGGTGGTATCGAAAAGTTGGAGGAAAACTTCAATATGTATCTGCGTGTCAAATTGGACGGCTTCATGCGAGTTTACCAAGAGTTTTATCTGGCAGATTTTAAGGAGAGGTTCTTTAAGTCGGATTCTGGTACGGAGAAACTGGCTTTGCTTCAGGATGAGACTGCAGCCAAGGGTATTCCTCTCTATCTGATCATCGATGAATATGACAATTTCACCAATACCGTGCTCAATGAGCAGGGCGAGAATGTATATTGGGCAATCACCCATGCCGACGGTTTCTACCGTGATGTCTTCAAGAAGTTCAAGGGCATGTTTGAGCGTATCTTCATCACAGGTGTCAGTCCTGTGACCTTGGATGATGTGACGAGTGGGTTCAATATTGGCTGGCATATCTCCACCAAGCCAGAGTTCAATCAGATGTTGGGCTTCTCTTTGGAGGAAGTGCGCAAGATGTTTGCTTATTACAAGAAAATGGGGGGTATTCCTGCAACAAGTGACATCGAGGCAATGATAGACGAGATGAAGCCTTGGTATGATAACTATTGTTTCTCAGAGGATGCTCTGCATACTCAGAGTAAAGTGTTCAATAGTGATATGGTCATCTATTATCTCCGAAATTATATAGATAGGGGGGAAGCTCCAAAGCAGATGATAGATCCAAACACGAAGACAGACTACAACAAGATGAAGAAACTTCTTCAGTTGGATAAGTTGGATGGCGACCGCAAAGGTGTTATCCGCACGATAGCTGAGACGGGGCAGATTGTGGCTCCTTTGACAGAAACCTTTTCTGCCTATAGGTTGACCGACCCTCAGATATTTACGAGTCTGCTGTTTTATTATGGTATGTTGACCATCAAGGGAACTCGTGGCGATAAGATGATATTGGGTATTCCAAACAATAATGTCCGTAAGCAGTACTATGGCTATTTGATGGACTTGTATGAGGAAAGGTCATACGTAGATACCAATCAACTTACTGATTATTATTATGATATGGCGTACGAGGGTAAGTGGCGTGAAGGATTACAGTTTATGGCAGATGCCTATTCCAAGGTATCGTCAGTTCGTGACGGCATTGAGTCGGAGCGTAATCTTCAAGGTTTCTTCATGGCATATCTGAATTTGAACAATTACTATTATACCGCACCGGAGCTAGAGTTGAACCATGGCTATTGTGATTTTTTCCTTTTGCCAAATCTTACTCATTATGCTACGAAGCATAGTTATATCCTGGAGCTGAAGGTGTTGTCGAAGAAAGATTACGAGTCAAAGCCAGAGGATGGCAAACTCTCTAAGGCAGAAGCCCAATGGCAAGAGGCTGAGGAACAAATCAAGCGATATGCCGCAGCTCCAAGGGTCGAGGCGCTGCGCCAGGGTACAACGCTCCATAAAATCATCATGCAGTTTGTAGCAGGTAAGTTGGTGAGGATGGAGGAAGTGGTATGTTGAGAGACATTGAATTATTTTAGTGTTCAAAGAGCACGGAGTTTAATATTCCGTGCTTTTTTGTGCATCAGGAAAAGTCTGGTGATGGTACATGCCAGTAATCCGAAAAAGTGAGGGTGTGTCATAAGTCTGAATAATAGTTGGCGCATAACAGTTGACCACCGCATGCATATCAGCTGTTATGCAAGCGCACAACAGCTGTTGTGCGGCCGAAGATACTAACTGTCTCAACAACATATCCTATCTCTTCCAACAATATATCCTATCTCATCCAACAACATATCCTATCTCATCCAATAACAAGAAGAGGGTGAATCATAAACTTATGACACACCCTCACTTTACCAAAAGAGCAAGTCTGGGTTCGGTAAGTCAAGTGGAAGGGTAGTAACTACAAATATAGTACGATTCTTTTTCTTGTGTCTATAAAATTAGGAACAAATAATAAGGAATGTCTACTATTTCAGTTTTATGAAATTGATAGTGTCTACCCTTCTAGTTTATAAAGTAAAAAAGTGTCTACTGAAATCAGGAAAAGTCAATCTGTTTCTTTGCAGCCTTGTTGCTGAAATAAAATTAATCTGCGTTTTATTAGACTAAAGATGCTTTAGTTTCAAAAATAATCCGTATCTTTGCAGTCGTATTCTTCCCGATAGTAGTTCTTGAATGCTTAATCTGGTAGAATGAAATTTAGAAAGAGCGGACATTTGGGATGCTAATAATTTAATAATGGAGGATTGGATATGAATAAATTAACAAGAGAAGAGGCGCTTAGACGTTGGAAATCTGCCAAGGCCACAAAGAAAGCCATGGTTGACAAGATGCAGAAGATGCTTTATGAAGACTACAAATTATGTACAGGCGAGGAGCCTGTGAGATTTAATGTCTTGTAATGAAAGAATTAGCTTTAGATAGAATAAATGCCAATTCTCCCTATATGAAAGGGTAGCAGTCCTTTTGGATGCCCATCCCATATCAAGTATGGTTGTTACTGATATCTATATAAAAACAAAATCCCCCAATCCACTTGAGTAAGTAGGTTGGGGATATTTATTATATCTTACTGATTCTTGAGTATTATCCATTGCCCATTTTTATCACTTCCTCTTCGTGAAATGTAGCCTTTCTTTCTTAACGAAGTAAGCTCTCTTTTTAATGTTGCAATCGAAACGTCTAGCTTATTAGCCAAATTCTCTCTTGTTATAGATGGATTTTGTTTCATTTTAGAAAGAATGGCTTGCTGTCGCTCATTTACAGGCTCATTTACAGGCTCATTTTGTATATGCAACGTTAATTTAATTGACGATAGTGCAGTATCGTTACCAAGCGTAGCAGTGTAATCGGTATCATGCTATCGTCATATTTTATATTGAAATAAAAATTCCCCAACCCGCTTAAGAAAGTAGGTTGGGGGATTTTTTTTCTGCCACAGCCTTCGTTCCTATCCTGATTTATTCAGGTTTCCCTGATTCCTTCAGTAAAGGGGCGAGGAACTTGTAGGTATATCCCTTCTGCTGCTTCACCATTTCTTCTGGTGTACCTGCAAAGAGGAGCTGACCGCCGCCTCGTCCACCTTCCGGACCCATGTCGATGAGCCAGTCGGCGAGTTTGATGACATCGAGATTGTGCTCGATGATGATGACCGTGTTGCCACGATCTACCAGTTTCTGGAGTACATCCATCAGGATGCGGATGTCTTCGAAATGCAGACCGGTTGTCGGTTCATCGAGAATATAGAGCGTCTTGCCCGTATCACGCTTCGAGAGTTCTGTAGCCAGTTTTACGCGCTGACTTTCACCGCCAGAGAGGGTAGTGGAACTCTGTCCTAACCTGATGTATCCGAGACCTACATTCTGTAATGCCTTGATCTTCTGCAGTATCTGAGGAACATTCTCGAAGAAATCTACCGCCTGGTTGATGGTCATGTCGAGAACATCGGCGATGCTCTTTCCCTTGTATCTTACCTCCAGCGTCTCGCGGTTGTAGCGTTTGCCGTGGCATACCTCACAAGGTACGTAGACATCTGGCAGGAAGTTCATTTCGATGGTCTTATATCCGTTACCCTTACATTCTTCGCATCTTCCACCTTTCACGTTAAAGGAGAATCTGCCCGGCTTGTAACCGCGGATCTTTGCTTCGGGAAGTCCTACGAAGAGTGAGCGGATATCGCTGAACACGCCTGTGTAGGTTGCTGGATTGCTGCGAGGCGTCCTGCCAATCGGACTCTGATCTACATTCACCACCTTGTCGATATTCTCGATACCCTCGATGCTCTCGTATGGCATCGGTTTCTTGAGCGAACGGTAGAAATGCTGCGAGAGGATAGGCTGAAGGGTCTCGTTGATGAGAGTAGATTTGCCTGAGCCGCTGACACCCGTTACGACAATGAGTTTGCCGAGTGGAAAATCAACATCCACCCCCTTGAGGTTGTTGCCCGTAGCTCCGTGAATGGTGATATGCTTGCCGTTGCCTTCTCTGCGGAGGGCAGGCACCTCAATAGCCATCTTGCCGTTGAGATACTGGGCGGTGATGGTATCGGTCTTGAGCATCTCCTGAGGTGTGCCCTGGAAGACAACTTCACCTCCCTTGCGTCCCGCCTTCGGACCGATATCTACTATCCAGTCGGCAGCCCGCATCATATCTTCATCGTGCTCCACCACAATAACGGTATTGCCCAGGTCGCGAAGTTCCTTCAGACTGTTGAGCAGACGTTCGTTGTCGCGCTGGTGCAGACCGATGCTCGGTTCATCGAGGATATAGAGCACGTTGACCAGCTGGCTACCAATCTGAGTAGCCAGACGGATGCGCTGGCTCTCGCCACCCGAGAGAGAAGCTGACTGACGGTTAAGCGAGAGATAATTGAGTCCCACATCGAGGAGGAAGGTAACGCGTGAACGCAACTCCTTGATGATTTCGTGAGCCACCTTCGCTTTCATCGAAGGCAGATGCTGTTCCACTTCTTCGAGCCAATCGCGCAGTTCATCGATGTCGAGACTGGCTACTTCGGATATATTCTTATCCCAGATCTTGAAAGAGAGCGATTCTTTTTTGAGTCGCAAACCATGGCATTCAGGACATTCGATGGTAGAGATAAACTGGTCGGCCCATTTCTTGCCCGCCGCACTCTCGTCATCCTCCATCACTTTCTGCAGGTAGTCGATGATGCCATCGTAGGCGCAGAAGTAGTCGGTAGAGGTATGCACCTTTTCCTTTTCTATCTTCACGTTTTCAAGCGAGCCATAGAGAATTTCCTGCATGGCATCGCCCGGAATCTCGCAGATAGGTGTCTTCAGGTTGAGGTCATACTTGCTGAGCAATGATTCTATCTGCCAGAAAATCATCTGGTTCTTGTATTTGCCGAGCGGAGCGATGCCGCCTTCATGGATGCTGAGTTTATCATCGGGTATGACTTTCTTGATATCAATCTGGTTCACCTTTCCCAAGCCTTTGCAATGCGGACAGGCACCTTCGGGAGAGTTGAAGGAGAACATGTTAGGAGCTGGATCCTGGTAGGCGATACCCGTTACAGGGTCCATGAGACGCTTGGAGTATGTCTTGGCCTCCTTGGCACCTTTCTCAAGAACCATTACCATGCCGTCGCCCTGTTTCATAGCCGTTGCCACACTCTTGCGGATGCGTTCCTCATCTTCTTCCTTCACCACCAGTTTATCGACCACAGCTTCTATATTGTGGTTCTTGTAGCGGTCGGTTTTCATATTGGGAACGATTTCGAGGATGTTGCCGTCGAGTCGCACATAGAGATACCCCTTTCTGCGCATGCTTTCGAAGAGTTCGCGATAATGACCCTTGCGCTGGCGTACGAGGGGAGCGAGCAGGAAGATAGCCTTGCCCTTATAATCGCTGAGAATCATGTCGATGACCTGTTCCTCGGTATATTTCATCATCTCCTCGCCACTCTGATAGCTGTATGCAGTACCGGCGCGGGCATAGAGCAGACGGAGATAGTCGTAAATCTCGGTGGTAGTGCCCACGGTAGAGCGGGGATTCTTGTTGGTGGTTTTCTGTTCTATGCTGATGACCGGACTCAATCCCGTAATCTTGTCAACATCCGGGCGTTCCATATTACCCAGGAAGTTGCGGGCATAGGCAGAGAATGTTTCGATATATCTGCGCTGACCTTCGGCAAAGATGGTGTCGAATGCCAGTGAACTCTTGCCCGAACCCGAGAGCCCGGTAATCACGGTGAGGGAATCACGCGGAATCTCCACATCTATGTTCTTGAGGTTGTGGACCCGTGCGCCCCATACATTTATCTTTTCTTCTGAATTCATATTCCAATTCTGCTAATTGCTGTTTGCCTAATAGTTACTGTTCTGCTCTTCGGTATAACCTCTGAGCAGGTTGACATCACGTTTGATGTTATACACCACGCCATCTGCCCCCTTCGCCTTGACGAGACAGAAGTATACACCCTCCTTGACCGGTTTCCCGCGGTAGGTGCCATCCCATCCCGTGGCAGGGTCGGTCCATTCATAGAGTTTCTGTCCCCACCTATTATATATATAGGCGTGGAACTCCTCAATGTTCCGGTAACCATCCTTGGGCTTGTAGATGTCGTTGATGCCATCGCCATTTGGAGAGAAGGCATTCGGCATGAGAAGAGAACTGACTTTGGTCGTCTCTTCTGTGTTGTCCTCCTCGTCGTCGTTGACTTCCTGAGCGTGTAATTGACACGTCAAAAGTGGCAACATGATGCAAAGTAATGCTATTTTTCGTCTCATTTCTAAAATAATTTGTGCAAAGATAATAAAAAGATGAGAGATATTGCGTCAGATGCAAGATTTTTTGTATTTTTGCAGATGAAAACATGAAATATTTGAAGATATCGTTAAAAAAATCTTGAGATATGAGACAAAAAATGAGATATTTCCTGCTGTTCGTTGGGCTTCTGCTCTGTGTCAGCATTAGCGCGCAGACTGTAAAATGGCGCGACATTTACACGGTTAAGAAGAAAGATACCATCTTTGGTATCGCCAATAAATATGGATTGAGCCTTCCTGAACTGATGGATGCCAATCCGGAGATGAAGCGTGAGGGATACATGCTGCAGAAGGGAGCTACGCTCTTTATTCCATACACCAAAGACCAGAAGAATCCTAATCAGGTGAACGGTCAGAAGTCGGGGAATGGGGCGACGGTTCAGAAAACTGCTACAGCTCCGGCAACCTCAAAGGCTGCTGTTGCCAGAAATGCGGTAAAGGTAGGCGTGATGTTACCTTTGCATAATGTTGATGGCGACGGCAAGCGAATGGTGGAGTATTACCGCGGTTTGCTGCTGGCTTGCGAAACCCTGAAGCAGCAGGGCGCCGATATAGATGTGCATGCCTGGAACGTTCCTATTGATGCTGATATCCGGAATACACTCTTGCAGGAGGGCGCTAACCAATGCGACATCATCTTTGGTCCACTTTATACCAAGCAGGTGGCTCCGCTGACCAACTTCTGCAAGACCTACGGCATCAAAATGGTGATTCCGTTCTCTATCAGCGGAGATGATGTAGAAAGAAACAAAGAGATTTTCCAGGTTTATCAGAGCGATGAAGCGCTGAATGATGCGACCATCAAGGCATTCCTGAGCCGTTTTACCAATGTGCATCCTATCTTTGTAGACTGCAATGATTCTACTTCGAGAAAGGGCAACTTTACGTTCGGTCTGCGCAAGGAACTGGAACGCAGGAAAATCAATTATAGCATCACCAATGTGAATTCAAGTATCGAGCAGTTTGCCAAGGCTTTCATGCCTTCCAAGCAGAATGTGATAATCCTGAATACGGGACGTTCGCCACAGTTGACTCAGGTATTGAACAAGCTTGACGAATTTGATGCGAAGTATCCGGGTGCAGCCATCTCTCTCTTCGGCTATACCGAATGGCTGATGTATGCCAAGTATAATCTGGAAAGATTCTATAAGTATGATACTTATATCCCTTCCACCTTCTATTATAACCCGAACTCAGCACAGACCAAGGCGCTTGAGAGCCGTTATGAGCGCTGGTTCCATCAGCCTATGATGGTGGCACAGCCAAGATTCGCCATCACCGGTTTCGATCACGGAATGTATCTGATTCAGGGCGTCAAGAGATACGGAAAGAACTTTACAGGTGAGCGCCAGCAGATGACTTACCAGCCTGTGCAGACTCCACTCCGCTTCGAGAAGACCAATAGAGGAGGATACAAGAACAAGAGTTTCCAGTTGATTCACTATACCTTTAATCATCAGATAGAGGCGGTGAAGTACTAGTTTATAGTTTACAATTTATAGTTTACAATTTATAGTTGATAATGAATAGAAATATTGGGCTGCTGATTCTGATGCTCATCTTCGGAATTCCAGTTTCGGCACAGATAGGAGAACATCGTAGTGATTTCGCCATCGGTTTTAATGGGGGCTATATGATGAGTAGCGTAGGATTCACACCCGAGGTACAGCAGAAGCAGCACGGCGGACTGACGGGCGGTTTCTCGATGAGATATACCTGCGAGAAATATTTCAAGACCATCTGTTCTATCTATGCCGAAGTAAACTATGCGCAGGCAGGATGGGAAGAGGATATCCTGGATATGGAGAATAATCCGGTGATTATCACCGAAACCAAAGAGGCGATGGCTTACAAGCGTACCATCAACTATATTCAGGTGCCAATCTTTGCGCATCTGGCATGGGGTAGGGAGACAAGAGGACTGAATATCTTCGTGAATGCCGGTCCGCAGTTTGGTCTCTATCTGAGTGATTCGCAGAAGACCAACTTCTCGGTAGAGCACATGCCGGCAACCGACAATAACCGTGTAAGTCCGGTGGTGGCTCAGGATACGATGGCAGTCAAGAACAAACTCGATTATGGTATCGCCCTGGGTCTGGGTGCTGAATACAGTATTCCGAAGGTGGGGCATTTCCTTGCCGAAGCCCGATACTACTATGGTCTGGGAAATATCTATGGTGCTTCTAAGCGTGATTATTTCGGAAAGAGTAATTATGGACAGATTGTTCTGAAACTCTCTTATCTCTTTGATATCACCAGAACGAAGAACGTGAAACGGAAATAGATGATAATTAATAATTGATAATTAATAATGATAACGGGTTTATCATTTATGTTTTAAAGAAAATGAGTACAACAGAAAAAATGCAGATGAAATTGAGCGACTCTAAGTCAGCTCGCTGGACCGCCCTCCTCATCGTGAGTATCACGATGATGTTCGGTTACTTTTTTACAGATGTGATGTCTCCACTGGAGCCTCTCTTGACAGCAGCCAAGGGAGCAGAGAATGGTCTCGGACTGGGATGGAATTCGGATGAATACGGCTTCTTCTCTGGAGCTTACGGATACTTCAATGTGTTCCTCCTGCTCCTCTTCTTCGGTGGTCTTATCCTCGATAAGTTTGGCATCCGTTTCACTGGTATCCTCTCTACCGTCCTGATGTTTGGTGGAGCCTTGTTGAAGTGGTATGCTTTAGGTCATGAGTTTGACGGAATGGTTGCTGTACCATTCTTCGGTACTTATAGTACGCAGGTAGTGATAGCTGCTCTTGGCTTTGCCATCTATGGTGTAGGATGCGAGATATGCGGTATCACAGTGAGCAAGGTCATCGTGAAATGGTTTACGGGTCATGAGTTGGCTCTGGCAATGGGTGTACAGGTTGCTACGGCTCGTTTGGGAACTGCTGCAGCCCTGAGTGCTTCTCTTCCTTTTGCCAAGGCGATGGGCGGTGTTTCTGCTTCTGTTGCTTTGGGTGCCGTATTGCTTTGCGCAGGTGTACTGGTTTATCTGGTTTATTGCGTGATGGACAAGAAGGAGGATGCTTCTGCGGCAGCTGTAGCTACAGAACCGGAAGAAGGTTTCAAGTTTTCAGACTTGGGCGGTCTGTTCAAAACAACAGGTTTCTGGTATGTGGCATTCCTTTGCCTGATGTTCTATGCCGGTGTATTCCCATTCCTGAAGTTTGCCACCAAACTGATGATTTTCAAGTATGGTGTGGATGCTAATTTGGCAGGTCTGATTCCTGCGATGTTGCCATTCGGTACCATCTTCCTTACTCCGCTCTTCGGTAGCATATACGATAAGTATGGCAAGGGTGCCACGCTGATGATTATCGGCAGTTGCCTCCTGACCTTTGTGCACGTCATGTTTGCCCTGCCAATCAACTCTTGGATGCTCGCTATCGTACTGATGCTCATCCTTGGCGTAGCCTTTGGTCTGGTACCATCAGCCATGTGGCCATCTGTGCCAAAGATTATCCCAATGAAACTCTTAGGAACTGCATACGCCCTTATCTTCTATATCCAGAACATCGGACTGGCTCTCATTCCGGTATGGATTGGAAAGGTGAACCAGGCTAACACGGGTGCTGATGGTGTTATCGACTATACCCAGACGATGACCATCTTTGCAGCCTTCGGTGTAATTGCTATTATCATCTCTTTCCTCCTCTTGTTTGAAGATAAGAGAAAGGGATATGGTTTGCAGAAGCCTAATGTGAAATAAGTGAAGAGCGAAGAACAAAGAGCAAATTGACTGAAGAGTAAAAAACGAAGAGTGTAGAATCCGTTTGCTCTTTGTTCTTCGAAATCTTTGAAAGTATAATTTTTAAAAGAAAGGAAATAACCATGAATGCGACACCTGAATCATTGATTAAGGACTATGCTGACCCGATAGAGCAGCAGGAGATTGACAAGTTTGTGTGTTCTGAGATGGGCAGACAGATACACCGGTATATCAAGGGTATGTCGGGTACCAAGCAAGCTATGTTGAAATTTGAGGAAAGGCTAGCCAGCCTCTCTGTACCAGAGAAGGAGAAGGCGATAGCCAAGTATATTGATCTGAACAGAAAAGCATTGGATGGTCTTGACTTGAAGATGATTCTGGTCCGTTCGGTAGCCAACTATTGTGACACCTTCCAGTATATGCTGGATTTTGTCAACGATAAGCGCAAGATGGTTTTCTATTACCAGCGCATCAAGGCGAAATACATTCAATATCATGAAGTATTTGAGCAGGATGGAAAGTTCGGTATGAAAGATCATCAAGGCAACATCTTACTCTCGCCAACTTATGATTTCTTGCGCACCTGCTACATTTATAATGATGACTTGAGCATCATGCCGGTGATAGCTGAGAAGAATGGCAAGATGGGACTGGTAATGCCGGATGGTAACGATACGGTAGTGGCGGATTTCCTTTACGACGAAATTTGCTTGCGTGATGAATATCCTTACTTCGAAGCATCCCGTGAAGGTATCAGTGGCTTTATTGATAAGTTTGGAAACTTTGTTAATAGTTAATAGTTAACAGTTTATAGTTAATAGAGAAAGGGCAATCAGATTGGGATGAACCAACTGATTGCCCCTTTTTACTTTCGTTGCAATGAGCAACTTGGTTTTATCTATTTTTCTCTCGTCTTCAAACCCTAGTGAAGAAAAGCAAAAGAATTCTTCACTCTTCACTATTCGTTCTTCACTTACTTTATCCCAAGTACTTCATCAAGATTTTAATCTTACCGCTATCACGGAGCTTGATGATACTCTTTTCGCGAATCTGGCGAACACGCTCACGGGTAAGGTTGAACTCGCTGCCGATTTCCTCCAAACCCTTCTCGTGGCAACCGATACCATAGCAGTAGCACAGAATCTTGCGCTCACGGTCTTTCAATACAGAGTTGAGAACGCGGTCAAGCTCGCTCGCCATAGACTCGAAGTCAACACCCTTGTCGGTACGGCTGTCATCACCCGAAGCCATCACGTCGACCATCGCATTGTCATCATCATCGCTACCGAATGGAGCATCGATACTCATGTGGTGATTATCTGCCTTGATAGTCTGGTCGATTTTGCTTTCTTCCATCTTTGTGATTTGAGCGAGCTCAGCAACAGAAGGTTTGCGCTGGTTTTCCTGCTCAAACTTACTGATTTCTGCACTAATCTTACTCAATGCACCTACCTGGTTCAAAGGCAGACGAACGATACGGCTCTGCTCAGCAATAGCCTGCAGGATGCTCTGACGAATCCACCATACGGCGTATGAGATAAACTTAAAGCCGCGGGTCTCGTCAAACTTTTCAGCAGCCTTTACCAAACCGATGTTACCCTCGTCGATGAGGTCGGTAAGAGAAAGACCTTGGTGCTGATATTGCTTAGCAACAGATACAACGAAACGAAGGTTTGCTTTTACCAATTTCTCTTTGGCACGTTCTCCCTCACGACCGCCTTTGCGAATCTTCTGGGCAAGTTCGATTTCTTCATCGATAGAGACCATAGGCTCTCTACCAATCTCCACCAAGTACTTGTCGAGTGCTTCACTGGAACGGTTGGTTATACTCTTACTAATCTTAAGTTGTCTCATAAATATCCTTTTACCTTTCTATTTAGAATTTTTTGAAGTATTTTTGTGTATCCCGAAACCTCCTCATGGTTTCGGGGTGCAAAGGTACGAAAAAAAATGCAATTACGTTGTAATATAAACGGATTTTTTTTATCTGATTTGTCTGTATTTTAGAATTTTAGCCGGTTCCTAGTAGAAAAATGCTATGTGAAGTGCGCTTTTTGGTGCAATAAGTTTGAAATATGGAATAATTTATGTATCTTTGCACAAAAATTGCGAGAAAAGAATAACTAAATAATAAAATAACAACAAAACAAAAAATTATGTTTGAGAATCAACCAAAAGGTCTGTGGGCCTTAGCTTTGGCAAACACGGGTGAGCGTTTCGGCTATTACACCATGCTTGCTGTGTTCTTGCTTTATTTGCAGGCCAATTTCGGTTTTGAAACTGGATTGGCAAGTACTATTTATTCTACATTCCTGATGATGGTTTATTTCCTTCCTATCATCGGTGGTATCGCAGCCGACAAGTTTGGCTTTGGACGTATGGTTACCACAGGTATCTTCATCATGTTCATTGGCTATCTTGTTCTCTCGCTTCCTCTTGGCAAGGACACCGTTGCCATTGCTGCCATGGGCATTTCACTTATCCTCATCGCTTTGGGTACTGGCTTGTTCAAAGGTAATCTGCAGGTGATGGTAGGCCGTCTCTACGACGAGCCACAGTATGCCAGCAACCGTGATTCCGGTTTCTCGCTCTTCTATATGGCTATCAACATCGGTGCTATGTTTGCTCCTACTGCTGCCATCAAGATTATGAAGTGGGCGCAGGAGAGCCTGAGCGTGTCGGTGGAAGATTCATACCACTTCGCATTCGCCGTGGCATGTGCTTCGCTTATTGTTAGTATCGCTATCTACTATGCCTTCAGCTTTACATACAAGCATGTTCTTGCTTCTGAGACCAAGAGTAAGGATGATAAGACTTCTGCCAAGGAGACAAACGAACTTTCTAAGGCTGAGACCAAGGAGCGCATCATCTGCCTCTGTCTCGTATTCGCTGTGGTTATCTTCTTCTGGATGGCTTTCCATCAGAACGGTAATACATTGACACTCTTTGCCCGCGATTATACACAGAAGACTTCAGAGGGTCTGCAGTCAATGGCATTCGACGTTACCAACCTCGTAGCCTGCATCTTCGTGGTTTACGGTTGTTTCGGTCTGGCACAGAGCAAGACTGGCAAGGGTAAGGGCATCTCTCTTGGCGTCATCGTTGCTGCCATTGCTTTCCTCTTCTACAAGTACAGCAACCTTGAAGGTTCCGTAGATGTTGAGGCTCCTATCTTCCAGCAGTTCAACCCATGCTATGTAGTGGC
>ERZ1023621.136-NODE-136-length-22207-cov-32.439554_pt1 | contig 22207 bp, 19 predicted proteins | sample MGYA00380330_ERZ1023621 | MGnify/ENA primary metagenome ERZ1023621 (study PRJEB33179, sample SAMN07448975) | human gut metagenome | biome: Human-gut; feature: Human associated habitat; material: Faeces | host: Homo sapiens | place: India: Bhopal | collected...
GATTTTACAACAAAAGATATGAGCGGGAATCCGAAAGGGTTCCCGCTTTTTTGTTCTTACTATCTGTTAGACTATTGGACGGTTTTTGTGCAATTGGTAAGTAATAGTAGCGCATTGTGTGCGACAACATTGTTTCTTTTAAACTTTTTAACTAAAAAAACTTGGAATCTATTTGGTTTTTTCCTATATTTGCATTGTCCAAAAAGAAAAATGGTCTCATCTTAAAGGTTTAACGACCAATAGTAAATGATAAGAAAGATAATATATATAAAGGTGAAATAACCTGTGGTAAATGATAATTGATATATTGAAATACACTTATGGTTCAGGCCTGAATTAAAATACCAGAAGAATACGACTTGAAATATAAGAGACTTTTTGGGGGACAGTTTGTGATGATACTCCAAACATATCATTTGTATAATTGTAGAAGGTGATTTAAACCGGATGGTGTTTGTTTAAGGCATCAGAAGTATCTTGCCGCAAGGATGGATTTGGAAGATGCCGGGTTTAAATGATAATTATGACAATTAGTAAATGGTATAACTATGAAGAAGATTTTAATGACGGTCATCGCTATGACAATGATGACAATAGGATTTGTAAGTTGCAGTGCATCTGACGATGAATTAGGAGAAGCTGTTAGTCAGGCTACTATTTCTAAAGATAAGTCAGATTTCTCTTTGCTCAGCTACACGATGACTGCGGGCTCTGCGGTAAGCGAGGCTTCCAACAGCAATGCTGAGAACAACGAGAAGTTGGTTTGCAAGATTCTTCCTGCTGGACAGTTAATGCTGACACACAAGAATGTAATCTTCGACGAAGGCACAAATGTAAAGTTTGCAACTCAGTTGGTTGGCAATAAGTTAATCATTACCGAAACAGGTGATTACGGAAAGTCTGGTCAGTATGGTTATTATACACTCGTTGCCAAGGTTGGAATAGTTAAGGATGGTGACTACGTGATTGTAGTAAAGCGAAATGATCACGTACGTGAGGAGTTCTCTTTGAAGTATGACTCTTCTCGCGCAAATAAAGATAATTAATGCAATTACATATTGAGTATTTGATAACACAGAAATATAGTAGTAAATGATAACACTAGTTTATAATACAAATAAGTGTCGCTTCTAACGACCAGTCTAGTTTGCTTTTTATTTTTGCTGCACCGTTTCGATGAGTTGTTCTGGAGTGCAGTCTTTTAATATCACCTTATTCCCTTTATCCAGCAGGTAGATAGTAGGCATAGCCTTGAGCCCGTAAATGGCGCTGATGCGATTATCTGCAACAATTCTTATTACCTGTATGTCAGCAGGGATTTCCTGCTTCTTGAGCCATGCAGACACCTTGTGGCAGTTCTCGCATTCCGGGTCATGGAAATATAGGATAATCTTCTTCTCTTTATACTCACTCAGTTTACAGGTCTTACCGTCTTCTTGTGTAAAACTGATGTCTATGGCAGTAGTGCCAGGCAGATTCTTTCTGGCTTGCTTCAGCTTGAAGTTGAGTCTTTCCTTTTCTGTTTCGTCAAAGTATGGTGATTTCGCCATGTCTTCCAAGAAGAGACTGTAGATTCTGTCATTGCGCATGGGTGATTCCGGATTTTCATAATAATGCTCAATGAGAGTCTCGAATTTTTCCTTGGATGGTTTCTGTATGAAAGCTTTAGCCGTAAAGGCAGCGATGCCCTTCTGGGCAATCTGCTGGTTAAAGCGTGAAAGTATATCAATGAAGTTGACAAAGCCCTGCTCTGCCATTTCCTTATTGCTAAGTTCCAGTGTATCTGCAAAGTTAAAGTTATCCCAATAATGCTCGCTGAGATAAGCAGCACGTAGTTCTACGCTGCGCAAGGTGTCTGGCAGTGTAGGATAAGGAAAACTGTTTTGTGCCTTGGCAGGAGTCAAGGCGTAGGCTATTACTAGATAGCTCAGGAGGATAAATCTTTTGATCATCTTTTCTTTTGCTTTTATTGCTTTCAATCGGTTGCAAAATTACAAAAAATAAATGAATGTGGCAAGGAAAAAGTAATAAAAAAAGTCGCGGAACCATAGAGGGTGAGATCACCTCGGCAACTACAGTTCCAACGACCAGTCTAGTTTATGTCTCCGCAAAATATTTGTTATAGTAAATGATAATTTATTTTATTAATATTCTTGGGGTTATATAAACCTAAACGATATGTCTATTTTAATAAGTAAAAGTATACTCCTTTGCTTGTCCTTGATTGGCATTGTCCATCTTCACGTAGTAGGTAGCATTGCCAGTAGCGTTTTGATGAACGTTTTTCAAGTTCAAGGTATATGTCTTGCCGGCTTCACCAGCCTTGAATACATACCAGCAGTCCCAGGTCTTGTTAAGCTCACTTGTAGAACTGTACTCTATGTCACAGCCCTCGGGAATTACATCGCCCGATGCAAACTTCACGGTTACTGGCAGCAGCTCCTTCGGGTAGTTGGCAGGAACGGTAAAGGTAAATTCCGCCTCGGCATTTGCATTTGTTCCGATGTTGGCAGGAGCATTTACCTGATACTGCACCTCGTTGATGCTGTAGAGATGGATATTGATGCTCAATCCATGCTTTTTCGTATCATAGAGGTGGATGGTTCCTTCTCGCCAGTTATCATCAACGATTCCCAGCTTGTATGTGATGGTACCAGTACCCGTTTGGGTGTTACTATCGTATGAATAGCTTGCAACCACAGGCTGGGCATCTTCTGCGTATGCCAGATTTTCGGTCCATATTGCCTTGAAATCAGAAGCCTGCTTGCTGGCAGCGTCATTACCTTTGTAGGTAAAGCTGATTGTCTGCTGTGTGCCTTCACCCGAATGCACAAACTGATAGGTTCCATCTTCAATTTTCAGCTCTTCATCGCCATTGGAAACCCCAGGCACGATTTGCTGTATGGTAATCCAAGGGTTGTTGACAGGAGCACTTTTCAAGGCATCTTCATGGTTGCCATATCCCCAGCTTTCATCCAGCTTGTTTATGATGATTTTATATTCATAGTTTCGCTTGATATGGTATGGCTTGTTGCTTGCATCCTGCAGGTATATCAGATAATACTTTCCGTTATGCAACAACAGAACCTTTGAAGGTGCTGATGGCAGGTTGGCATCTTCGAATACGCCTGTAGGGTTAAACATCTGGGTGTTATCACCCTTCAGTCTGCTTCCGTCAAGTGGTGGCGTTACATAATCTACATCCCATATCCAGGATGAATTACCCGTTGTGGGTGTAAATGCCAGATGATTTCTGTCGAATGGAGCCAGGGTGCCGTAGGAGAGTCCGTTGACAACGGTCAATTTGAAGTCGTTTACGAGATTGGGATTTTTTGCTTTTGCATCTGCACTCCATTCTGCCGAAATCTTAGCCCTGTCTCTTATGAGATGAATGATATAATCATTCTTTTGTGTATCTTTTCTCAGATATTCTTTCAGCTGTTTAGGATTATCTTTTTTGATATATCCCCAGTAGCGCATGATGACAGACTGGTCTTCCGTGTGATTGGTCTCGAAAGTAGTCATGAGTAGGTTCTCATGCATGCCTGCCCATTTCCACTGATCGCTTTCATTGATGGTCTGGTAAACACTGCTTGTATTCGCCACCAGATGGATACGTGAGGTGTTGTTCGGAATCATTGCCGAAAATTCTTTTGGCTCTGTGCTTCCGTTGACATCAATGCCTCCGCCGCTCACACCTTCTGCTGGGTTATGGGTGATGCTTCCAGTGGGATTGCCATTCTTGTCAACTTCATAATAGTTTCCGTCGTTATCTCTTTTGAATCCAAGAACCGCAGTAAAATCATCCTGTATTTTACCTAAGCCCACAAACTGCCCCTTGTTGTCGAAGCAGAACAGCTTCATGGCTTCTTTGTTTCGGATACCTTCATTGAGGAACACGGTGCTTCGGGTAGTGTTCTCTTCGAAACTGGGAATGGCTATTCTGAAGCTGGCTTTATAGTAACCTTCTTCTGTTTCACTGGTTGTCGAAGGTTCGTTGTCAACCATAGAATCGGAACAGGCTGTCAACATGGTTGTTAACAGCACTGCTATGATTCCGATATATAATTTTATTTCTTTCATGTTACTAACCTTCTTTATTGTTGATTCTCAATATCTTCAATTTCATCCAGAGTCAAATCGTGGACACAGCGCACGTAGGTGCCATCTTGCTGCTTGTAGTTATTATAATCAGACTTATTACCGTCTAACGTCCAATAGTACGCACCCTTCAGTACTTGTTGTCCCACCGCCTTGTCATCTTTAGCCAACTCGTATATTCTCTTCACTTCTTCTCTGGTAGGAAGTCGCCAACCATTAAGTTGAAGTGTCTTGTTGTTCTGGGTTGTTGCACTTTCGCTGTACTTACTGCAGTAGTCTATAGCATCTTGATAACTGCCTACCTGATTGCTATTACTCTTTTGGGTTGAAGCAATGATAAACGCAGGTGAAACCGTATTGTCTGTGGATTTATGATTTTCATTAACCACCGGCTTGGCTACGACATAGTCATTTGCCTTCTTGTTGTTGGCAAATTGTACGGTATAAAGACGATTGTCATATTGCCATTCAGCATCAGTGGTTCCGCTGCTTTTTAAATTCATCGAATAGATGGCAGGATACTTTCTGAAAAAGACTTCCTGTTCCTTATCTGAATTAGGGACATAAACCTTAAACGAGCCATATACGATAGTGTTGTTTATAGGTCGTCCTGCATGAAGGTCTATCCAGCCTCTCTTGTTGTCAGTATAGCTACCGTCATGTCCTACCAGGATTTGTCCGCAGTCATATCCGTTTTCTTTACCATATCTGTCGTAATAGTATGCTTTAGCATCCTTGATTTGGCAAGTCTCTGAAGCAAACCATTGGATGGTTTTATCTGCCTGGTTGTCATCCTCTACTCCCTTTATATCCAGCTTCGTAGGATATACCACCAGATAGCTTGCCTTATCAGCATCTACTTCAGTATCTTCTCCCGTAGTCCATTTGGTGATAGCCCATTTCAGATAGCCCAATTCTTCATCGTAATCAATGTTTATACTATCTTTGAGACGCTTGATGTCTACATTTACCGTATAGATGTAGTTGCGTTCCAGCTTCATTTCTCCCTTGGGGTCACGAACGGGTATGGTCAGTTCTTTTTCCCTTGTATCATTCTTGTTATCTTTGCTTTCGAAAACAACCTTTACGGCAATTTTCGGAGCATCCTCCTGGCTGGTCCAGGTGGTGGAATAACTGTATGTAGTTACAGAACACTTGTTGGCTTCTATCTTATCCACCGTGTTATCTTCGTTGTTGCTCTCGATGTTTGGCTTAGCTGTCTGGCCTGCAAATACAGAAGTATTGGTGTTGTAGTTGAGAAACTTCCACTTTACGTTTGTGATATTGTAGCCGTTTACTGATGAAGAGAGATTCAGCTTAATCTTGGCAGCCGCTCTCACCAGTTCTACGGGAATATCCTGTTCTGCCTCTTCTGTAATCTTGTATGAACCATGACTGCTCATCAGAAACAGCTTCTTGCTGTTGTCTGTAGAGTAAGGCTTCCAGATATCCGCGTCCTGCTGGGTAGCATTCTGAAGTTCATTCAGGCTTTTGCCTTGCAGGCTCTGCTTGGTGTTGGCTGCTGCATAGAATGCATAACTTTGACCTGGCTGGAGGTTCTTACTCTCTTTCCAGTTGCCGGAAGCCAGTACCTCTGCCTGGTTTTCTGCCGGACTTTTAAACTGGCGGTCGATTCTACAATCACCATTTGTCGTTTCGAACATTTTAAAGTCAAGAGAAGACAGAGTTTTTTCATGAAGATTCTCTTCTTCCTTCACTCTTGTGGTCTGCAGGTCGTTGACCATGGGAGTCATGCTCAACTGTTGTGTAGCCGAACCGTTTCCCAGTTCGTCTTCAGCTGAGCATCCTGCCATGAGCCATCCTGCCGTAAGAGCCAAGATGCATTTCGTGAATCTTATGTCTTTATATAACTTCTTCATGATGAATATTGTTTTCTTATGTCTTTATAATACTTGTTCGAAGTGAATGTCTTTGCCCGCATCTTCTCCGGTGGTACATCCCTTCAGTTTGAAATCAGGATTGAGAACAAACCTTTCGTTTGGATTCTTGGTCAGGAACACATGTGCTCTTACGTTGTGTGGCTGAGCCATATCCAGTCGGTTCTTGGGCACTACATAGAAGTAGAGGGTTTTCTTTGCTCCTTCCTTGTTGATGATGTAGCTTTCTATCTTGTAGCTGTCGGCCGACTGTCCATCTTTGTAACTTCCATCCGCATTACATTCTACGAATCCGAACAATGGGTTGTCTGTCTGGAGAATCCATGGTGCTCCTTTGGTGTCGATGTCCTTCAGTGTAATCATCGGACCGCGTTGTGGCTGACCATAATATACCTTGTAGCCCCAATCAGTCTTGTCGGCATCAGGAAATATCACTTCTGTTGATGCATCGATGTAATCATACGTTCCACCATCTTGCCATTCTTTTATGGTTGGAGTAACGGTGAGCATGCCCATCTGTCCGTTGAGGAAGTAACCGTAAACTACCAGCTCGCGGTTGCGGATGGCTTGACCGTCTGTTGGGATACTGAAGTCAACGCTTTTTTCTTCCGTGCCTAAAGAATAATGAATCTTTCCTTTGATTGCCTTGGTGGTTTCACGGAGATAGCACAGGTTGTGGGAAGCAATTCCTGCTTTCTTAAAGGCATCCAGATAATCCTGTGCAGTTTGAGTTTCGTTCTTCTTGAACTTCTCTGGATCTTCTACTTCCTTGATGTTATCAGTCTCAACACCATTCAGTTTCAAAACAGTTGATACATAGCCTGTACTGTTTACATTGTATTTGTTGCTGGTAACAACCTGGTTGTCATCATTTTCTTTGTATTCAGTCTCATCAGGGAAGATATAGCTGGCGGTAGGAATGGTGTTTCCTTCCACCTCGATACTGGTAACCTTTACATTTTCTATGCCCGTTTTTCGGGCAAAGTAGAAGTGGAGCTTGGAAACAGCTCGAACCAGAGGAATCTTGATTCCTTTGGTCTTTGCCTCTGCTTCGGTTGTTCCAACATGATTCTCTACAGAAATGTTGGTGATGGCACGAGAGATAGGGAGACCTGTTTCAGGAACTTCTGTGTTCTGTGGATTACCATTATCTTGAATACCAAAAGTTGTGTCAAAGCAGATATTCTGCAACTCCTTGCGGGTGATGCTGCTGAAATCCTTACCGTTCAACTTGTCTTGTATGTTGGTACTTTCGGAATTCGCGAGGATGTAGAGATCGATATTTTCTACCTCTTTACCTGCTATCTTTCTTAAGAAACGTAGCTGCAAATTGTAGCTGCCATTAATATCTTTCAATGCTTCTTCCTTATATGCAATAGGATTGGCATCTTCGTTTGTGCCAGATTGAAACACCCACACCTTGATGCTGTGAATATCGCTCTCTGAGTTTGGGGCAGCTTTACTTTCATTGTCTGCGAGCATACCTTCCGTACGGCTTTCTCCAACTCTAGTGCCAGTAGCTGAATGGCTGGAGAAGCTGAGGCTCAGATAGGCATTGTCGCTTAGAGCTGTTTCTGTATCTTGATTCTCTGAGCAAGATGCCATTGCGCCTACCATGAGCAAAGCAGCGAGTGCCGTACAAATCTGGCGGGTCATCTTGGTCAAAGTAGTTTTATAGCTAGTCATCTTTTCTTTCTTTTACTTATACTTATCTTTTCTTATTTTCCCAGGTCGGTATTCTGAAGATTCAGAACCCAGTTGTTTACCTTGATTCTTGCATCCATGCTGTAGTTGGAGCTTGGTGCAGGTACGTAGAACACCAGGGTATAGTGGTCCTGACGGTCCAGATACTGCTGGTCGGTCCAGTCTTTGCCGTAGCGGTCGCTCGCACAGAGTGAGAGAAACCAAGGCAGGGAGTGGTTGAAGATAACCTTGCCTGTTCGCTTGTCTGTGATGACGATGCGTTTGTCGTCATAATCATTGGTTCCAATAGCCCCACGGCTCTTGTTGTCGTCCTTGGTCTCAAACATACGGGATGATGAGAGGTCGTAAACCAAAGCTTTTTCTACGTTTTCGCCTTCCACCTCGGTCTTGCCACTGTGGTTTTCTACCAGTTTCTTGTCGAATGGCAGATATGTGATTGACTTTGGTTTTACCTTGTCGCCCTTATAGTCGAGGAGGGCAGCAGAACCTTTTATCTCTACATCGAAGTTTTCTGCGGTAAAGCCTTTCTGGTCGGGTTCGAATGGAAGCATCACCACTCGGTATGTCTTGGTACACTTCATCAGACTCAGTTTGCCCTGTGCATCGTTTGTGCCATCGAAGCTGACGGTATCCTGGGCTGTATAGAGAGCGGTAAACTGCTTGTCGTTGACCGAAGCATCTCCGTTCTTCTTACCCATTTCCTCTTGCAGATCTTCAATGGTTGAAATACCAGGAGTAAGCTGTGTGAATGTAAACTCAGTCTCATCGTCGTCAGCTCTGGTACCGGCAAGTGCAGGCTGCTTGTCACGAGCCAGGCAGACGAAGGTGTACTTGCCCTTTTGCAGGTCTGTGATTTCCATCTGATGACCTAGCTCAAACTTGTCAGCTGACTCTGTATAGGTATCAACGAATTTGCCGTTCTTGTCGAACACATAAACGTTGAGGTTTTTCACTTCTGCAGAGAATGCATCGGCTTCCTTAACATTGTAAGTGTAGTCAAATTTGAGTGACAACTTTGGGGTAGGACAGCCCGTTAGATCGTCCTTCATGCATGATGAAAGCGATGACAGAGCAATGGCTGAGATACAAACCATTTTGCAACAGTTTTTGATGAAATGTATCATATCGTCTGATATATTATGAATTCTTTTACTTATATATGTTGTGTGCCTTGTGACTCACGGCAGTTTGTCTTCCGGCATCTTATTTTTCTACTTAAGAGGTGCTTAAAAGCACAATAGGGATTCCCGTCGTTTCACCTTTTATATATAAAAGCAATCATAGAGTTCTTCCTTCAGTTCTGCGACGGCTATATTTTTCCTAGATGATTGTTATTTGGTAATCTCTCGGAGATGATTTCCATCCCCGAGAGATTGATAGAATTATTTTATGCGTATTACTTCCTGTAAAGAATGTATGTTCTTTAGCTTGTGATACTTTGGTGCTGATTACTGCAAGTTAACGTCGTAGCTGTTGAGAACCCAAGGGTTGACAGAAACCTCAACATCGAGATAGTACAATGTACGGTCATCTGGACCACCATTAGGAACCTGTGCACCAACATTAAATATGTTCTTTACATTTAACAGGTAGATGCTGTTACGCTGGATAGTATTCTCTACACCGAGGTACTGATCCTTGATCTTCTGAACATAGTATGTCTTACCTTCGTTGAAGACCTCGATATCATACTTCTTGCGGAATTCATCCAACTTAGCCTCTGGATCTTTTGTATCATTTTTAGCTGCTGTCAATTCTGCAATAACTGTGGATGCGTCCTTACCATCAAAGATAGCCTTTACATCTTTGTATTCGTCGATGATGTCCTGGATGTTGCTATAGATGACCTTGTTGTAACGATAGAATGTACCATCCGAGAAGTCTGCCTTGTTCTTATAGACATCATTGAGAGTTACTGTGTACTCGAAGTACATAGAAGTTGCAGCATCAGAATTATTGTTCTCGAAGATATAGTCTTTATGCTTCTTTCCCTCTTCTGTTGTTACAGCATTGAAGTAACTATAGTTCTGGAGCAATGTCTTTGTACCAAACTCAGATGTTGGCTGGAAGTAAGTGATACCTTCTGGGATAGAAAGGTTTGTGCATTTTGCATCAGCCCACTGCTGCATCACATTTGTCTTGTTGGCAACATTTGAGATTGCATAACTTGTTAATGCTACTTTGCTTACTGCCTTTTTTGCATCTTCATTTGCTTTCTTTTCAGCTTCTGTAGCTTCTGCATCTTCAGCGTAAGCCTTGATTTCTGTTGCCTCAGATGTTGGCTCGTCAATACGTGCGGTAAGACGATCAATCTTAATGATGTCGCTAACCTTTGCTGCAGAATTTGAGTCTTTGTTGTCTGATGTGAAAACAACAGTATGGCTGTTTGCCTTTACGTCTGCATCGTTCTGGTTGAACATTGCGAATTTGTTATCAGCAGAGTATGCTTTAGCAAACTTGTTATCTAAGTCAGATGTATAAACATCAGTAAGTGGTGATGCACTTGTCGCGTTAGCCAAGAAATATACGCTGTATTTAGTACCTGCAGTTACATCTTCAACAGGAATCTGAAGTGTTGTCTTACCATCGTTACCTTGCTGAGGAATTTTAGCATCTGCCCATGCCTGCTCATCAATTGTGATTGATTTTGCAATCTTACCATTTGCATCAACCAGATAGAATGTACCACTTGTTACATAAGATTCCTCTTTTGAAGCTTCACGAGGATTCTTCTGTGCAGTTCTTGTACCATTGCTGGTAGGAGTCTGAACGGTCAAAGTCATGTAGAACTTGTCTACCTTGTTCTGACCAGCTTTGTCATTAGCCAAATCCTCACTGTCGCTGCAGCTAGTGAAAGACAAAGCTGCGGCTGAAACCAAGCTCATTACGAGCAAATTCATTTTTTTCATAATCTTTTACTTGTTAATTTGTTAAAACGTTATTAATATTTTATTCTTATTTATTTCCTAAAAATGTTTCGCATACAAATGGTTGGGTTCTGTTTTTAAACCAATAACAATCCTTATTATCTATAACTTATATCTTTTTATGAACAAATCTGATAGTATGCTTACAAGATTGGAAGAATCTTTTCCAAGTTTTCTTGTGCGCCCTTGAGACCTGCAGCAGAAGCTTTCTCAAAGAAAGTCTTTGCCGTCTCATAATCCTCATTCATGACTGCAAGACAACCGCGGGCATTATCTGCTTCAACACCGTTGCCTGCCTTCTTGAGATATTTCTCTGCGCTGACCTTGTCACCACGTTCGATGGCAGCATAGGCAGCATTTAGGTTGGCAAGCTTGTCTTCCGGATACATTCTTACGGCAATATCGAAGACCGTGTTGAATTCATCGCTGCCCTTAGGATAACTCTGTGCCACCATATACATCTCCTGCAGCGAAAGCTTCTGAGGACGTGTCTTGATGACCTTGCGAGCTTCTTCCAGATTGAAGGCCTTTACATCATACTTGATGGTGTAGTCCGTACGGCGCAGTCCAGGCCATACATTCTTCACAAGATAGCGGAAACCTTCTCCTGCTTTTGAAGCGATAGCCTTTTCTGTTTCGTCAGGAGTCAGGTTGCTGTTCATGATGCTCAACACTTGCTCTTTGGCTGGCATGTCATGGTTTTCTACAAAAATTCTGGTTCCTTCCCAATCCTCAGCTGTGCTTGTTATCGCAAACAGTTTTTGATCAATAGGATAGGTCTTCAACAGATAATTCCTGAGAGCCTGTGTACGGTTGTGCGCCAGTTTCTCGTTGTTGGCGTATCTTCCGTCTGGTGAAGCATAGCCGTGAAGAATAATAGATGTAATTGTAACATCCTGATCATTCTTGACGAGATCAATCGTCTTGCGGATTGTTTCAAGCTCAGAGGCATTGTTGCCCAAGTAGTAAACGATATCCCATTTGTTGATAGGGAAGTTCAGTTTTGCTGAACCGTTTTCCTGTCTTCTCTTGATAGGCTCTGCCTTTGGCTCTATATAGGCATGATAGAGTTTATCTGGGGTAGAGAGTGCATTGCCCAAGGAGTTGAGGATGCCTTCGTCCAACAGTGTCTGGTTACAACCGCAGGCGTCGTGAGCCACGAGCATCTGCGAGTTCTTCATCCAGCTGCTGTAAGGAACGGTGTAAGCGTAGTGGATGGTTTGTGGCTTCTTGTTGTTGCGCTGTGCCACAACGAGTGGGTTTGGGGTTGCTGTTTGCTGGTTGCGCAGATAGTAGATGTATCTTTTGCGTCCCATCACTTCTACCGCCGGCATCTTCAGCGTATCCTCTCCACTGACAATCATCGGTGTATAAACCAATCCCTTGTTGCTGCCAAGCATCACCTTGTCAAGGTTGAGGTCCATCTGTACACTAACCTTGTTGCCTTTTTTCTTGATTACCTTATTGATTATCTGGATATTCTTGCCTTCCTGAATCTCATTTGCGCTTCTGTTGTCTGCTGAGGCAGGCAAAGCAAGCATCAGCATGAAGGCTCCGAGTAAGTTTTCTGTTATCTGATATGAAATCTTCATAGGTACTTTCCTTTAAATGTTCTATTGTTGAATTTAGAAAACATACACTAAGTTGAGTGCGGCTTTGGTTGGTCCCACATAATGATGGGTCTTGTCATCCTCCAACTTTTCTCCGCAACTGGCACATTCAAACTTGTCAGATTTACTGTAAGTATATCCAACGCCAAGTTCTGCTTCGAGGTTCCAGTGCTTGGACAGCACCCAGGAATATCCGTAAGCAACGCCAGCTCCCACAAACCATCCTTCATACCGATAATCTTTCAGCTTGGAAAAGTCCGTGCCCAGAAACTTAAAGTCTGCATTGACGTTACCTATATTATAGGAACCAGCAATGGTATGGAATCCTATAAAATGTCCCATCATCTTATTACAGAACCAATATCTCGCCTCAGGTTGTACTAACCAATGTTTCCATTTCTTATTATTAGAATAGGTCCAAGGATTGTAATTGGCAGAGACGTCAAGAGTCCATTTGGGTGATAGCCCAAATTCTGTTCCAAGATTGATGGTGCTTGTTGCATCATACAGCAGGTTGGTCTTTACGGCCACCTTTTGTGCCATGGCTGGGCTTATGAAGCCGATGAAAGCCAACAGCACAAATAAAATCCTTTTATTCATGATTTCTTAGTTAAAACTTAATAATATTATGGGCGACTTTTCATCACCTTTTACTCATTTACTTTTACTTACACTTAAAATTTGGATAAATGTAGAGACACTTCAAATCCTTTTCAATTTACTTTTCCTCTACTTTCTGTTGATGATTTATCCTCATCGTTCTGAAATCCGGTGCAAAAGTATATGAAATTCGTATAACCTCCAAACTTTTTTACCCTGAAAAATACTGAAAAATGCTTTTTCTTATTATTTAAACCACTGATTTATACTTAAAGTTGTTAAATTCTGCATTTTTTCTCTCTTTTATGATTGATTTATGATTGAATGTTGTAATTTTGCAGCGATTTATTCTGGAAACGGATAAAATGTTAAAAAGAACATGAATCCGTAACTTTGTGTATAAGTAAACGAAATAAATGCATACCAAGCCAAAATGGAACTAAAAAATCGTATTATAAATCTGATATTGAGAGTTGAGCACCATCTGTGCCCGATTTACTGCGGTGTCATCGATCGTCACCGTGTCATTGCTTTCCTGTTGCTTACTTTAGCTGAGATGTTTATCATCCCATTCCATCTATCTTTGTTCATCGTGTTGGGTGAACCATGGGGACTTAGCCTTACTGTCATTCATGCTTTGATATTGCTGGGCTTGCAGTTTGCCATTTGGAAAAGAAAGCTCGCTTTCTCTATAGGTATATCTTCCGTTTATCTTTTGTTGTTTGCCAAACTGGCTATTGATACAGTTTTCTGTTCTATTTTTGGATGCGAAACGGATGACGTGAGCATTATCAGTAACATATTTATTATGTTCATACTTGCCATTACTGCCCTTACGCAACAGTTGAAAAAGACTTCTTTGGTAATTGTTATTGGTATGCTGCCGGTCATCTCCTTCTTTTTTGCCCGCAATAATTGTATGTCTACGCTATTTAGTGTCAAGGCGATTTTCCTTGGCTTTATACTGGTGACTTATGCTGCAATCTACCAAATGAAGGAAATTACCCGAAACCTGCGCCAGCCTAAGCGAATTACCAATATTGAAAAGAAAGCATTGGATATGATTGCCAATATGGAGGATTCAAAAGTTGATAAAACCGGTAGCCTGATGGAGCATCTGACACCGGAATTACGTGAACGTATTATTAATAAAGCAACAGAGCATATCCGTAAGGAAGAAACTGATAAAATATTATGGAATCAGGTTTGCGAAGGCTTTACCAATAGTGAAAAACAAATCTGTAAGCTGGTTTATGAGGGAAAAACACTGAAGGAGATGTGCGACTTGCTGAATAAATCAGAGTCGAACATCACCAGTCAGCGTAGCCATATCCGTAAGAAATTGAATATGGATAGAAAGGACGATTTGCGTCAGGTCCTGGAAGCGAGAATCTTCCAGATAAGGGAGACCTCTCCTATATCTTAGTCTTCCATTCTCAGGAATGCCTTTGGCAGATATTGTATGATATCGCTGGCAATGAGACTTTCCTTGCCCAGATCTTTTGCTGCAAGGTCGCCTGCCAGACCGTGTAGATGCATTCCCAATCGGCAGGCATCTGCCTGCTTGTATCCTCGTGCCAGGAGGGCTGTGATGATACCTGTAAGTACATCACCGCTTCCGGCTGTTGCCATGCCACTGTTGCCGGTAGAGCAGAATTCTACTTTTCCGTCCGGATGGCAGAGGGCTGAATAGTGTCCTTTTAATATAATGTACGCCTGAAGTCGTTCAGCCAGTTCGCAGGCTTTTGTGAGTCGTTCGCTGCAATTACTGCTGGCATTGCCTGCCAGACGGTCCAGTTCTTTTGGATGGGGTGTGAGGATGATGTCCTTTGGAAGTTGCTGCATCCAGGCACGATGGCTGGAGAGAATGTTCAATGCATCAGCATCTACGACCACCGGACAGCTGGCACGGCGCAGTTGCGCTATCAGGGCGATGGCGGTAGTCTCGTTGGTTCCCAGTCCAGGACCGATGCCCATGGCATGGAAGTTCTCTGTTTCCACCGGCTCGCTGAAGATGGTTTCTTCAGAATCCATCTGAAGTACCGCTTCCGGTACGCTTATCTGCATAATCTCGTAGTTGCGTTTGGGCGTATGTGTAGTCACTTTGCCCACACCGCTTCTCAAGCATGCCTTGGTAGCAAGGACCGATGCACCGCACATGCCATAGCTTCCGGCAATGATGAGTGCATTGCCCATGTTGCCCTTATGCGCAAAATCATTACGGGGATGCATCAGTAGTCTGATGTCCTTTTCCTCAAGGATGCTGTATCTGCAATCTGTATTCTTGATATATTCTGTAGAAAGTCGGATGTCAAGTACTTTCAGATGCCCCAGGTATTGCTGGTTGTCTGCCATCAGCATGCAGAGCTTTTTCTGCTGAAGGGTAAGAGTCTGGTCAGCTCGGATAATGTTGGAGTGGATGTTGTAGGAATTATCTTCGGTCATCAGTCCCGAAGGAATGTCGATACTTACCACCTTGGCAGCACTCTGGTTGATGTATTTTACCATAGCAGCAAAACCTCCAGCCAGCGGTTTGTTCAGTCCGCTGCCAAAGAGACCGTCAATCACAAGCGTACCTGCTTCGAGCTGTGGAGGATCGAAGTTGAGAACGACTTCCGTGAATTTCACTCTTTTTGCTTCCTGAAGCCTTTTCTTGTTGGCTGCACAGTCTGCTGAGAGTTTATTGTGTACGTTGAACAGATATACATTCACCTGATATCCATCCTCGCTGAGCAATCTGGCAACAGCAAGGGCATCGCCACCATTGTTGCCGGGACCGGCGAAGACGACCACGGGTGTGCGGTTGGTCCATTCTTCCTCGATGGCACGAGTCAAAGCTTTGGCAGCGCGTTCCATGAGGTTGAGCGATGAGATGGGTTCATGCTCAATGGTGTATTTGTCTAGCTCATGTATCTGAGCACTTGTAAATATCTTCATACTTCGATTTATGTTAAAACTATGATGTTTGGGTAAAAACCTTGACATTTATTGCTTTCTAAATGCAAAAGTACTAAAAAAAGGTGGATGAAAGCATGATGTTTCATGTTTTTTTCGTATTTTTGCAGAAAATATTATATTTAAAGACGATGGGCATAGTAAAAATCAAGGATAAGAGCTTCAAAACATCGATTCCAGAAGCTGAGATTCTGAAGAAAGTACAGGTCGTAGCCGACCGTATCAACAAGGATTACGACGGTAAGAAGCCGGTATTCCTGGCAGTGTTGAATGGTGCGTTTATTTTCGCAGCCGATTTGATGCGTATGATTACGGTACCGAGCGAGATCTCGTTTGTGAAGTATGCTTCCTATGAGGGTACCACCTCTACTGGCAGCATGAAGACACTCATGGGCATCAACCAGGACCTGGAAGGTCGGGATGTCATCATTGTAGAAGACATAGTTGACTCTGGTTTTACCATGGTCCACATGATAGATGAACTCAAGAAGAAGAATCCGGCAAGTATCGAAGTCTGCTCTTTGCTCGTAAAGCCAGGCAACCTGAAGGTTGATTTGGACATCAACTATGCCGTGATGGAAATTCCTAACGATTTCATCGTAGGATATGGATTGGATTATGATCAGGAAGGCAGAAACCTCCGCGACATCTATACGATTGTAGAGTAATACAACATATAATTTTATATATATATTTAAGGTAAAAATGAAAAATATCGTAATTTTCGGTGCTCCAGGTGCAGGTAAAGGTACACAGAGCGACAAGATGATCGAGAAGTATGGTCTCGGTCACATTTCAACAGGTGATGTACTTCGTAATGAAATCAAGAATGGTACAGAGCTTGGTAAGACAGCTAAGGGATTTATCGACAATGGTCAGTTGATTCCTGATGAGTTGATGATCGACATCCTCGCAAGCGTATACGATAGCTTTGGTAAGGAGCACGCTGGCGTAATCTTCGATGGTTTCCCACGTACTACTCCACAGGCTGAGGCTTTGAAGAAGATGCTCTCTGAGCGCGGTCATAAGATTGCTGCCATGATTGAGTTGGCTGTTCCTGAGGATGAGTTGATGGCTCGTTTGATTAACCGTGGTAAGGAAAGTGGCCGTTCTGATGATAACGAGGAGACTATCAAGAAGCGTCTCAATGTTTATCACACTCAGACTGCTCCGCTCATCGACTGGTATGAGAAGGAAGGTATCCACCACCACATCGAGGGTCTCGGTACAGTAGATGAGATCTTCGCTCGTGTTTGCAATGTCATCGACAACTTGTAATCAAGATAAAATAATCTTCCCCCGCAGAGCAGTGGGGAAGATTTATTCGTTAAATAAAAGAAGAATCTTTCGCTCAAATTTAAGAAGATTTATTCATTCAATTAAAAAGAAAAAATAAATGGCTGAATCCAATTTCGTAGATTATGTAAAGATCAACTGCCGCTCTGGTAAGGGTGGTAAAGGCTCCATGCACCTGCGCCACGTGAAGTACCAACCTAATGGTGGACCTGATGGTGGCGATGGCGGACGTGGAGGAAGCATCTATCTTCGCGGCAACCACAACTACTGGACTTTGCTGCATCTGAAGTATCAGCGCCACTTCTTCGCCGAGCATGGTGGCAATGGAGGACGTGACAAGTGTCATGGTACCGATGGCAAGGACATCTATATTGATGTGCCTTGTGGTACCGTGGTGTATAATGCCGAGACCGGCAAGTTTGTATGCGATGTCGCATACGATGGTCAGGAAGTGCTGCTTCTCAAGGGTGGTCGCGGTGGATTGGGTAATTTCCAGTTCCGTTCTGCCACTAATCAGGCGCCTCGTTATGCACAGCCTGGAGAACCTATGCAGGAGATGACCATCATCATGGAGTTGAAGCTCCTTGCCGATGTGGGTCTGGTAGGTTTCCCTAATGCCGGCAAGTCTACCTTGCTGAGTGCTGTGTCAAGTGCTCGTCCTAAGATTGCCAACTATCCGTTTACTACGCTCGAACCGTCACTGGGTATCGTGGATTATCGTGATCACCAGAGTTTTGTCATGGCCGACATTCCTGGCATCATCGAGGGTGCGAGCGAAGGAAAGGGCTTAGGTTTGCGATTCCTGCGCCATATCGAGCGCAACTCCCTGCTGCTCTTTATGGTGCCGGGCGATACAGATGATATCAAGAAGGAATATGAGGTATTGCTGGGCGAGTTGAAGAATTTCAATCCTGAGATGCTCGATAAGCACCGTGTGCTTGCCATTACCAAGTGTGATCTCCTGGATGATGAGCTCATCGAGATGTTGAAGGATACTCTTCCTACCGACCTTCCTGTAGTCTTCATTTCTTCTGTTACCGGACAGGGCATTCAGGATTTGAAGGATGTACTCTGGAAGGAACTGAACTCTGAGAGCAATAAGCTGCAGGAGATTACTGCCGAGGATACCCTCGTGCATCGTGATAAGGACATGTCCCGCTTCCAGCAGGAACTTGAAGCTGAGGGTGAGGACATCGTTGAATATATCGATGAGGATGAAATCGAGGATGTTGATGACCTCGATGATTTCGAATATGAGTAGATTTAAGTGAAGAGTGAAGAACGAAGAGTGAAGAAACAACGTTCGGCGACCGCAGGGAAAGCCAATTCATTTGTTTCGTGAGCGTAAGCCTAATTTAACACTTAACATTAAATGATAAAGGAATATAATATAGCCGCTGGCGTCAAGGCTTTCTCTACTACCCGTAAGGATGGAGTAAGCCAGGGCAACTATGGCGAATTTAATATCAATGAGTTTTGCGGTGACAATGCAGAACATGTGGCTGAAAACCGCAAGCGTCTTGCCACAGAGTTGGGTATTGATACAGCCCATCTCATCATGCCGCATCAGGTACATGGAGTAGAGGTGCGTAATATCGCAGATGAGTTTTTTACCATGCCTGAGAATATCCGTAAGATGGTACTTGAAGGCGTAGATGCTATAATGACCGATCAGGCTGGTGTATGCATTGGCGTTTCTACTGCCGATTGCATCCCGGTGCTTCTTTATGATGAGGAGCATCATGCAGCCGCCGCCATCCATGCCGGATGGAGAGGGACCTTGGCTCGCATCGTTCACAAGACTCTTCAGGAGATGGCTTTTGCCTATAAGACAGATCCCAAGAAGCTGAAGGCGGTGATAGGTCCAGGCATTTCTCTCGACAGTTTTGAGGTGGGAGATGAGGTATATGAGGCTTTTGAGCAGGCTGCTTTTCCGATGGAAGAGATTGCAGAGCAGCGCCCTAATGCTGCCTTCTCTGCAGATCCTGCTGAGCGTGATCGCCTGGCTGCCGAAGGTAATATCGTTCAGCCCCAGAAGTGGCATATCAATCTGCCTCTCTGCAATAAGCAGATTCTTCTGCACTGTGGTGTAGCCGAGGAAAACATTCAGGATTGTGGCATCTGTACCTTCCAGCATAGCGACGAGTATTTCTCTGCTCGCAAGTTGGGCACAGAGAGCGGCAGAATCTATACTGCCATCCTCCTGGAGAAATAAATAAGATTTTTCATGATAACATCCATTTCTGTCTTTTCTATGAAACGAAGAGGGAGGAGTGGATGTTTTTCAATTTATAGTTAATAGTTTACAGTTAATAGTTTATAATTTATAGTTAATTTAGAGATTTAGAACGATAGAGATAATGAGTAGATTAAGACAGAGATTGGGGCTTGTAGCCGTCTCGGGCATGCTGATGCTATCCCTGAGCAGTTTCATGCCCGCCAAAAATGAGTTTACTGCCGCCGAGCAGCAGCAGGTGAGCATCGCAACGCCAGGCCTCTTTGCCCAGAGTCAAGCCTTCAATGTTGACTTTGAGATATTCCGTGCCAAGGAATATTCCTTCCCGCTTCCTGTGGGCAAGGCTAGCCTTACCAATGGCAATAGCGTGATGCGCATCGAAACCTCGAAGGGCGACGCCGTCAAGGCGATGTTTGAAGGTTATGTGCGACTCTCGCGCAAAACCGAGTCGATGGGTAATGTCATCGTCATCCGTCACGACAATGGTCTGGAAACCGTGTATGCCAACAATGCCGAGAACCTGATGAAGGTGGGACAGCATGTGGATGCCGGACAAACCATCGCCATCGTGGGTACCAAGGAGGGTGAGACCTACTGCGATTTCTCCATCATGGTGAATGGTGCACGCATCAACCCGGAAACCATCATCGAACTGAAGAGCCATAAGCTCCGCCGACAGACCGTGCAGTTCCGCAAGATAGGAAGCCGCATCAACATCACGGTGATAGGCGGCAAGGATTCCTCCGTTTCTAGAAACGATAAGAGTGATAGAAATGATAAGGGGGCAAATAAGAAGTCGGGCAGCCGGGCTGGCGATCATGCCATGACTCTCGACCCTGACGAGGTGAACGATCCGTTTACCATCACTAACACCTTCCGTCTCGATTTGGAGAAGATAGAGGAGAAGGCATGGGCATATCCATTGCCTGATGCCCGTGTCATCAGTCCATACGGAGGTGCCCGCCGTCACTCGGGTGTGGATTTGAAGACCAAGCCTAACGACGAGATTTATGCCGCCTTCGATGGCGAGGTAGTAGCCTCGGGACCTTACTACGGCTATGGCAACTGCATCCGCATCAAGCATGCCTACGGCTTGGAAACGCTCTATAGCCATCAGAGTAAGAACATGGTGAAGAAGGGTGATAAGGTGAAGGCAGGCCAGGTAATCGGTCTTACGGGCCGTACCGGAAGGGCCACCACAGAGCATCTCCATTTCGAGGTGTCTTTCGGCGGCAAACGCCTGGATCCTGCCATCATCTTCGACCACAGTAACCATAAGCTGAAAGCCGCTACCTTGCATCTTACCAAGGGAAAAGGCGTGAAAAGCGTAAAGAACTGATAAAGACCAAATCAAGGATTGATTTGAAACAGAACAGATAAAAAACTTCGCCCGTGTACTGTTGAAATCTCAACAGCGCACGGGCGAATGTTTTATCTGTATGCAGAGAGATAGAGATTATTTCTTCTTCTGCGATTTACGGTTGGCTCTCTGTTGGCGATACTTTGCCTTCTGACGGGCAGAGCCGCTGCCGTGAGCACCCGTAATATACTTTTTCTTCTTGGCTTTGGTCTTCACCTTGTCGTCGTCGTCCTTCTTAGGTCCGCCGCCTCCCTTGAAAACCATGCCGCCCATGATAATATCGTCAATATCACTCATATACTTTGAACTTTGAATTTTGAACTTTGAACTTTATGATAAGTAAAGCCGTTGAATTCTTCACTCTTCACTCTTCGTTCTTCACTTAAATTAGTGATGGAAGAGGCGAACGTGAGTGAACGCCATAGCAATGCCGTACTTGTCGCAAGTATCGATAACATTATCGTCACGGATGCTACCGCCTGCTTCTGCTATGTATTCCACACCACTCTTGTGAGCACGTTCGATGTTGTCACCGAATGGGAAGAAAGCATCGCTACCAACGCTTACACCCTTGTTCTGTGCAATCCAAGCCTTCTTCTCCTCGCGGGTCAATGGCTCAGGCTTCTCTGTGAAGAACTGCTCCCAAACGCCATCCTGCAATACATCCTCCCACTCATCAGAGATATAGACGTTGATGGTATTGTCGCGGTCGGCACGGCGAATCTTCTCCTTGAAAGGCAGGTTCATCACCTTAGGACACTGGCGCAACCACCACTCGTCTGCCTTGGAACCTGCAAGGCGGGTACAGTGGATACGGCTCTGCTGACCGGCACCGATACCGATTGCCTGACCGTCCTTCACGTAGCATACAGAGTTGCTCTGAGTATACTTCAGGGTGATGAGCGAGATAATCAGGTCGCGCTTAGCCTCTGCAGTGAAGTTCTTGTTCTTGGTAGGGATATCCTCGAAGAGAGCTGGATCATCGAGCTTCACCTCGTTGCGTCCCTGCTCGAAGGTAACACCGAATACCTGCTTGTGCTCGATAGGAGCTGGCACGTAGTCAGGATCAATCTGGATGACGCAGTAGGTACCCTTGCGCTTCTCCTTCAACACCTTGATAGCCTCAGGAGTATAGCCAGGAGCAATAACGCCGTCACTTACCTCACGCTTGATGAGGAGGGCAGTAGCCTCATCGCATACATCGCTCAGGGCAACGAAGTCACCGTAAGAGCACATGCGGTCTGCACCACGAGCACGGACATAAGCGCAAGCCAAAGGAGAAAGTTCGAAATCTACGTCATCGCAGAAGTAAATCTTCTTCAATGTGTCGCTCAGTGGCAAGCCGATGGCAGCACCGGCAGGAGAAACGTGTTTGAAACTAGCGGCAGCAGGCATTCCTGTAGCAGCCTTCAGTTCCTTGACCAATTGCCAAGAATTGAAAGCATCCAGGAAGTTGATGTAGCCTGGTCGGCCGTTGATAACTTCGATAGGCAGTTCCCTTCCGTCATCCATATAGATGC